>ERZ827469.1350-NODE-1350-length-22432-cov-3.700139_pt1 | contig 22432 bp, 19 predicted proteins | sample MGYA00519917_ERZ827469 | MGnify/ENA primary metagenome ERZ827469 (study PRJEB31778, sample SAMEA3449314) | human gut metagenome | biome: human gut; feature: human-associated habitat; material: faeces | place: United Kingdom | collected 2010/2012 ... | reverse complement strand
CCAAGGGCGCAGTCACGATGGACGACAGTGGAAAATTTCAGAAATACAGCGCAGCCGTTGCGTATGCCGATGTAGAGCCGGAGGAAACGGAATCGTTTCTGTCCAAGGTCTACGGCGGAAGCGTGGGCATGATGGTATCGAACTTAGTCGGACGCGGCGCGCTGTCGGAGCAGGAGATTCAAGCGTTAAAAGCCATTTTGGATGCAGCAGAACAGGAGCATTTGCAATGAAAAAACAATTTCTCTTTTTGATACTCTGCATCGGCCTGCTGTTATCAGGCTGCCAGAAAACACCGGAGGCTTCACCAGCAGCGCAGCCGGTGGAACCTCCATGGGAAACCGAATCGCCGGATGTACTGCCGTCCTACACAGCGTATTTCACAGAGATCCGCATGTATGATACGGCAGACTATGCCTATACCCCGGCATGGCTGCAAACCGGGGACTATGAAATAGACTGCATCGACGGCAAACTGGCACTGTTCCAAACCTCGGACGGCGAACGGCTGGCTGTCTATGCGGAACAGCCGTTTCTGAGTTGGCGCACGGGATCTAGCGGCGTATATGTGTTCCGGGAACAGGACATCCTGCACTGTTCCTATGATGGGAGCAGCGAAGAAACGCTCTATGCGGCGCAGGATGGAACGATCATCAGCTTTGCCGCGGCCGGAGATGTGCTGTTTTTTGCCGAAAAAACGGACAACTGCATCCGCCTTTGCCGCCTGTATGCGCCGGAGGAACGGCTGGACATTCTCTATGACGCAGTCAGCCCGGATGCGCAGAAGTTTCTCATATTCCCGGTTTCCAACCACGAGTTGTGTTGGAGCATGGACAACCCTGCATTTCTGGAACTGGCAGCGGAGCAGAAGCAGACCTACATCGAAACGCGGAACCTTGACCCAGACGATCAGAGCACCTACTGGGGCCTGCTGGAACTGGATTTTGATGTCAATTCCGGCATCCGGTACTATTACAACGACCTGACGCAGGAACTTCGGTCGCAGGAATTCCGGATCATTTACGGCGAGGAAGACGACGCGGATTGGTGGAAGACTGCTGCGCAGGAAGAAACGAAGGACACTTCGGGCATTGATCAATATGACGACGCAAAAACCTGGAGTTGGGCGCCGTATGAGACGCTCTATCGGACGGACGGCAGCTGCATGGGTCTGGTGCGGGAGGCCGACGGCACACGGCACATCGGAGAAGTCCCTGACACGAAGATCTGGATTCGGCTGAAGGACGGCGCGCTTCTTTCTGATGAACCGTTTGACGCCTGCATCGACTATATGGGCACGCCGGAGGGCGAGGTCTACTGCATCCGAAACGGCACCGGTTACCGCTATACCGTCAGCGCCGGAGACGGAAGCTTTTACCTCAGCGAAGTGGACGAGCCGAAAACTTTGGAGGAAGACCATTTCGGCTATCGTCTGCGTGTTACCCGCTGGGACAGCCGCGAACCGTGCTATGGCATTGTGACCGCAGACGGAACAGAGGTGGTCGCACCGTTCTATGAGCGTGTGGAGATCCCATTCCCGGATCGCTTCCTGCTCTATGAAGGCGGCGCGTCGCAGGGGCCGGTCATGGGCCGGTGCCGGCTGACGGACGAGAACGGGAGCACGCTTTGTGCGCGCTTCCATTGGATCGATTACAGCGTATTTGACGATGGCTATATCGGCATCGCGGTATGTTACGGTGAACGTGCGGCATATCCGTGCTATGACGAGGACGGCCAGCCGATGCCGGAGGGCTATTGGCTCGTAGACCGGGACAGAAAGCTTTGCAGTGAGCGCTTTGCGAAGCTTTCCTTTGGTGACAGTGATGAGACGCACGCGGCGTCAGAAGACGATGTCCTGCGCGTCCTGCGCGAAGATGGCACAGAAGAACTGCTGCCGGTCGCAGAGCTGCTGCTTCTGTAGCTTAGATGGAAAGACAGGAGGATTTCTTATGCTGAGAGAGGTATTGACCGTTTCGGCGCTGATTCTGGCTGTGCTGCTGGTGCGGGCAATTTTCAAAAACCGCGTGCCAAAACGGATGGTCTATGCGCTCTGGCTGGTGGTGCTGGTGAAGCTGTGTCTGCCGGGAACGCTGGTTTCGCTGCCGATACTTCCGGCAGAGGAGACAGCCGCGCCGGTGCAGCGCGTGGAACTGCCCGCGCAGACAGCGCCGGTCGTTCTGCAGCCCGCGCAGGCTGTGGTGCAGCCGCAGGTTTCTGCGCAGCAGCCGGTTTCCCCGGCGCAGGAGGCCACGGAACCGGCGGCAAAGCCGTTGACAACGATACAGATTCTTCAGATTGTCTGGGCGGGCGGCAGTGCGCTGCTCGGACTATGGTTGCTGGGCACATGGCTGGTTTTTGCGATTCGGCTGCACAAGAGCAGACGCTTTCTCAGCAAGCGCGGCGGAACGCGTATTTATGTGTCCAGCGCGGTCAAATCGCCGTGTCTGGCCGGGCTGGTTCCGGCGGTGTATCTGACGGAGGATGTGCTGCAAACGGATTCGACGGAATTGATTTTACGCCATGAACTGACGCATCTGCGGCATCTGGATTTCCTGTGGTCACTCTGCCGGACGGCGGCGGTGATCCTGTATTGGTGGAACCCGTTTATCTGGCTGGCCGCGATTTGTTCCAAGCGCGACGCGGAGTTGGCGTGCGACGAGGCGGTCGCAGCCGGGCTGTCGGACGCGCAGCGCCTCGCCTACGCGCGGACGATTTTGGCGCAGGCCCCGCGCAGAGCGGCGGCTCTGAGCCTCGCCGGGCCGCCGGTCAGGGAGCGCATTTTGTTCCTGACGAAAAAACAGCGCACAAGCGTTCTGTGCGCTATTCTGGCGCTGCTGCTCATCATATCTGCCGCTGGGTGCTCGATTACGGAGCTGACGCGGCAGAAAACGGGGGAAATCACGCTGCCGAAGGAAACTCCAGTCATGGAGGAACCAACCGATACGCCGGAACCGGCAGATACGCCGATTGAGCAAGAAGAACCTATACAGGAGCCGCAGACGCAGATGCTCCCCATCCCGGCCTCTTCCATGTTCGGTCTGACCGGGCGGGAGGCGGTGCTCTTTGACGCGGCGGTTGCACAGCGGTACCCGCGTGACGACAATGATATTGTGCTGCCGAGCCTGCTCGAATACGGTTCGTTTGAGGAAAACGGGAAAACTGTCGTCATCTGCTACCTGCATTATGATTTTTACTATGACTACACCGGCCCTGACTGGGAGTGGAACGGGGGCGGCTCAACGACAGTGGCGAGATTCGAGCTGGATGCGCCGGGCAATATCTGCACGGGCTTTGCGGAGTACCCGAGCGGGAGTCTGAGCGACTGGATCCGCGATTTCTGCGGCCCGCTTGCCGTGCAGAATGCAGACGGAGCGTGGGTATTGCCGGAAGCGTCCGGAGACTGGTTTCCAGCAGACATGAATCTGTTCCAGCAGTATTTGGAGGCGATCGCCTCCACTGCCCCGTCCGGCGGCGAGTCTGCGGAGGCTTCTCTCTCTGAGGATATGATTTGGGAATATGTTCACAAAAAGCTGGATTACGCGCATTGGGCGCAGGATATGACGGCGGAATATGAGGATATCGTTCGGAAATTCCAGATCGAGGACAGCAAAATGAGCGACCTACCGGGCGATGTTTCCCAGTGGCCGCGCTATTATTCCGCATTCGTCGAGTATTTCAGCGGTGCGAACGCCGATCTGCGGTATCTGGACGCGGATACCATCTGGACGAAGGACTTATCGGAAGACCGGCAATCATTGATCGTCACAATGACGCGGGCGGACGTTGTGCTGACGCTCTCCTATTCGCTCCAGACCTCGCAGATCACGGAGGTCAGCACGCGCCGGAACGCAGTCATGCAGAGCGTGACCGGGGATTCCGTCACAGCCGAACACATTACGCTGCTGAATTCCTTCCTCGAAGAAGATTTGCAGACGCTCAAGGCTCTGAATATTCCGCCGCAGAATTATTGGTATGGATATTACCGGGTCGATTCCGGCGAAATTTATACCTACAAGGTAGACCCGAACACATCCGTCACGATCTACGATATCGAGCAGGAATATGGCGCGGGCGAGGATCGGCTGTACACGTTCAAAACATGGCGGGACTTTGTCGCCGCCGCGCAGGAAAACGAAGGGCTGCTCGTCCAGCCGTATACGCTTACTTTGAAAAACGGCGTCGTGGTAAAAATCGAGGAAAAATTCTATAATTAAGGCCGCATCCAGCGGGATACCGGGGGCAAGCCGACACTGGACTTATAAAAAGCAGCCTGCAAGCGGTTTGGGCTTGCAGACTGCTTTTGCATAATCGGCGGTCAAGCGGCTTCTTTCTGTGCAGTTTTGCGGATCAGCCCTTCGTGCATGACAATCATGAGTACCAGAATGGCACTCAGATAGACAGGAAGCAGAGAGACTGTAATATGCCCGGCGATCAGACCGAACAGCGGCGGCATCAAGCTGCTTCCGACATACGCGCAGGCCATTTGAATCCCAATGATCGCCTGCGATTTATCTGCGCCGAAATGGTCCGGCGTGGAATGGATGAGGCAGGGATAGATTGGTGCGCAGCCAAGGCCGATCATAACAAAACCGGCGAGAGAAACAGATGCACCCGGCGATGCGATTCCATGGCATTGGCATGAGGAGTTTGAGGTAATTTACATTGCCGATGGTACGCTGAAGCTGCAAACGCTCGGCATGGAGCATTTTTTAAACAAGGGAGATCTGGTTACGATCAATGGAAATGTTCTTCACTCTATCGTCGGTCATCCCATGGGAGAACTGCAATCCATCGTGTTTTCCCCATTTCTGATCACCGGAGGCGCCAGCACGGCATTTTATAAAAAATACATTGGCCGACTGACCGCTTGTTCGGATTTTACCGTTTGGAAAACAGCTGCCGACACAGACAGCAAGTGGTTTCTGGATGCTTTTTCCGCATTAAAAAACGATACTTTTGCGTATGAATTTACCGTCCGCGAAAACCTTTCCCATCTCCTTCTGCACTGCTATGCGCAAATGCGCCCGCATCTGTCCGCACAAACGGCCGAAAAACATGCAGACACAATACGCATTGAAAAGATGCTGCAATACATACAGGACTTCTACGCCGAACCGATTCCGCTCACAAAAATTGCAAACGCCGCCGGGCTAAGCGAACGGGAATGCCTGCGCTGCTTTCATCGGATGATTGGCGATACACCGATACAATATCTTCTGAAATACCGGCTCATGCAGAGCGCAGCAATGCTTCATGCCGCGCCTACCGCCTGCATTGCAGAGATCTCCGCCGCCTGCGGCTTTGACAATCCAAGTTACTTTTCCAAACAGTTCCGACGATTTTACCAATGTACCCCACGAGAATACCGAAACGCCGCGTGTGAATCCGGTATGCAAGCAAAGACAGAAGGTTCTTGACAGACGAAAAGCCCGGCAGGTTTTCCTGCCGGGCTTTGCTGTTTGGGCTTACTTTGCGATTTTGGTCAGGTAGGTGTAGATTGCCATGGCAACTTCGGCACGCGTTGCGTTCTGCACTGCGTTTCTGGCCTGTACGGAGGTCAGGATGCCCTCTGCAACAGCCCATTCGACGTTCTTCCTTGCCCAGCCGGAAACGACTGCGTCTGTGCTCAGCTGGCCGTCGGCCTCGATGATTTTGGCGTCGTTATACTGTGCGAAGCGGCTGAGGAATGCAGCCAGCTGCTCACGGGTCACGGACTTGTCCGGCTTGAACGTGCCATCGGTGAAGCCCTTGACAATGTTATTCGCCGCTGCCCATTCGACAGCCTCGGTGTAGTAGCAACCTGCCGCTACGTCCTTGAAGCTGCTGCTCGTGTGAACTGCAGGTTCCCCTTGTGCTCTATACAGGATCGTTACGACCATTGCGCGGGTCAATTCGCCGTTCGGACTGAACTTCGTGCTTGAGGTGCCGTTCATGATGCCCTTGCTGTACAGATAATCAACCGCGTCGTAGCAGCCATCATTTTTGCTCACGTCCGTGAACGGGAAATTCTTGTCGGTCTTTCCGGGGTTCGCCGGAATGATCGGGCGCGTGTTCCCGCCTTCATCCAGAATCTTGCCGCAGTTCTCGCAGACGGTTCTTCTGGTACGCGGGTCCCAGCGGTAGCTGTGGCCGGTTGCAGGCAGGACTCTGCTGAACCGCACATCGCCGCAACGGGAGCAGACCTCTTCTTCCTTACCGTCCTTCTCGCAGGTCGGCTCGGTGCGTTTTGTCTCGTAGTTGTGCCCCAACGCATTGAGTTCTTCGGTCTTTGTCGCGCTGCACTTCGTGCAGGTATAGGTCTTGACACCCTTTGCGGTGCAGGTCGGCTCGGTGGTAACAACGCCGTTGTCCCAGACGTGTTCGCCGGTGGCCTTGATGCCTTCTGTCTTGGTATCGGTGTAGTTCTTCTCGCCAAAGGTGACGGAAGCAGTATAGGTGCGCAGGCCATCCTCGGTGCAGGTGGGCTCTTTGGTGACTGCGCTGGTGACGGCTGCGGCGACAGTCTCCTCGTGAGAAGCGTCGTTTGCGCAAGTGAAGGTTGCCGACGCGCTTTCATAGCCGATCCACGTCCATGCCGGTTCGCCATACTGGTGGCCGGTTGCGGGCAGGTTTTCGGTCTTTGTGCCTCCGCACGTCGAGCAGCTGTAGAAAGCGGAGCCGTCAGCCGTGCAGGTGGGTTCCTGACGCTTTGCGGTGTTCTCTGTCCAATCATGGTCGCCGGACTCGGTCGGGCAGTTTACATAATAGAAATCGATCCGGTCGTTTGCCTGAAGGAGATACTTGTCCAGCGTGGCGTAGGTCGTTGCATCCAGCATAGGCATCTTGCCGTTGACGGTGTACATCCAGCCAGACCATTCGCCGTGCGCCGGATCACCTGCGTACAGGCGGCAGCCTGCGGGGTCGGTCACACCGGTCACATAATTGCCGGAGCCTGTGTAAGTGTAGCTGTTGGAGGTCAGCACGGATTCCAGTGCGTCCCATGCCGTCTGATAGGCATTGCTCTTGCAGGTATAGGTTGCAGCTGTCAGATCGGCGAAGGCCGGTGCAAAGGTGCTGCCGGTCACGTTCACAGTGATAGTGATATCCTCAACAGACGGGTCCTCGATACCGGTAGTTCCGATCACGGTGACGACCGTACTCACCGGCTGCTTGTAGAACTGCTTGAACTGCGCATAGGCAGGATCAGAACTGAACTTCTCGTAATACTTGCCATATTCGACATAAGTCAGAACGCTGTCAATCTTGACATGCGTGTTGTACTGCGGCTTCGTGACAGACAGCTTCTCGTGCGCGACCACACTGGGAACGCTGGAACGGAAGCAGCGGTACTGCTCGGAGTTGTACCAGCCGTCGATATCATCCACCTTCACGCCGAGCCACTGGGATTCGGCCGAGGCGCGGAGGAACTTGTAACCGTCACCGTCCGGGACGATCTCCATGAACGACCACAGATCGCCGGTAACGTTATCGCGCGCGGTATTGGCCTTGCGGATGCCCTCCCAGTAGACGTCCTCGGTGCAGACCTTCTTCATAAAGGCCGCAGCTGCATCGATCTCGGTCTGGGACATAGCCGGGACGGTGATTTGGATCTCCTTGCTTGCAAGGACCTGCATGTTGTCATAGTCCTTGCCGGAACCGCTGGGGCGGGACAGGATCTTGACGGTCAGCGTAACCTTGGCATCTTCCTGACCGGGCAAAGGCCGGTAGACCCACGCGCGGGCAGCATTGGCTTCGAGGGACTCCACGACCGATTCATTGCTGCTGGTGATCAGGATAGGGGTGTATTTTCCGTCAAAGTCTGCGCCATAATTGTCAGCAAAGACGCTGCGCATATCCGAGGTGGTGGGGAAATGGATGTCGGTGGTGACGTTGTTCACGTCAATCTTCGCACCGGTCGCGGGGACATAGAGTGCGCCGTAGGGGTCCTGCGTGCCGCCGGACAGCCAGAGTTCCAGACCTTCCTGATATTCGATAGCCTTCTGGGTGCCCTTGACCGTTACGGTGTAGGTAAAGTAGACCTTCAGATCGTCGCGGCCACTGTAGGTCAGAGCGGCGGTAAGCGTCACGCTTGTATCCGTCTTCGGGCGGCTGACCTTCACGGTGTATGGTGCGTAGAGCTTGGTGGTATTACTGCCAATGCCGATCACAGAGGTGTTCGAGGACTGCCATGTGACCTCGGCCCACAGATGCAGATCATTGGACGAATTGTAGTCCACATCATTCTCGTCTACTCCCTCTTTGACCATGTAGTGCGGAACGGATGCAAGCGTCGTGCTGTCGTTCAGTTCCTGCGGGATGACGATGCGACGGCCCTGCACGCGCAGCGCTTCGAGTGCCCTGTCCTCGTCCAGACCAATGATGACGGTCGCGCTCTCCACCTCATCGGTGTAGCCGTCACAGGTGAGGATCAGCGCGGCATCGCAGTACAGGTTAGTCGAGGAGGTCGTGCCGTTGTCGTTCCACTTATAATGCAGCGTGCCGTCAAGATCGATGCTGGCACGCGCGTCCGTGAACAGATCCTTTTTGGTAACAGCGCTCTTCATCGCAACGGTGACACCCTCAATGTTACCGGCAGTCAGGCGGGCCTGCGCCATAGTCAGAAGATTCTTGTCCGTCTTGAAGTTGGGCTGATAGTTTTTGCTCAGAAGCGTCTTTGCGGCTTCCAGCTTTTCACGGGCAGCCGCTTCCGCATCGGACATGTCCTTGGTCCAGCAAGCATAGAGGTCAAAGTGCTCGCCGTCCTCGCTGCCGTCCACATAGTCCTCTTCCCAATCGTCCCACTCGCCGTCGCTCCATTCGCGCAGGAGTTCCGCGCCGTCGGCATATTCCACCTTGCCATAGATGCTGGCGCTGGTGGACCAGCCCGCGAACGTGTAGCCTTCGCGCATCAGCGTGCAGGCAGAAAGCTGGATCTTCTGATCGAAGGGGGCGCGCTGGTCTTCCATGCTGCCCGTCACGCCGCTGTCAACGGTGCGGGCATGGTAGCAAATGATGTAGCTGCGGCTGTACCACTGCGCCTTGAGCGTCACGCCGCTTTCGCGGTAGGCACTGAGGTCATAAGAAGCCGTCACGCGGTCGCCCAGCGTGCCGTCCGCCAGCACGATGTACCAGTCGTAATATTTCTGTCCGGCGGGGAATTTGGCGCTGTCCAACGTAGGAAGCGCCACATGGCCGTCTTCGTCGATGGCGGCGTCCGGAATGGCTTCCTGATAGCCGTTGCCGTCGAAATGGACGGACAGGCTGGCCTGCTCGGCTTCCCAGAGCGCGTAGAGCGTGGTGTCCGCCGTCAGTTCGACTGCCGCACCATCGTCATAGACCTTTTCGCCCGCGGCTGAAAGCGCCCAGCCCGCGAAACGGAAGCCCTCTTTCGTAAAGGCGTTGGCAGTCAGTGTGCCCTTGCCCTCGGTCAGCGTCTGCGCGGCCATTGTGCCCTCGCCGCCGTTCGCGTCGAAGGTAACGGTGACATCGCTGGAAACAGGGTCGGTGCAGCGGATGTTCTTCAGCGTCATTGCGCAGGGCGTCATGAAATCTTCTTCCGAGTAGAAATCGATCTCGAAAATGTCGCCTGCTTTTACATCCACGTTGTACGGACTTGCGAGTTTATCGCTGCTGGTGCCCTTGGCGATTGCAGTCCCGTTAAGACGCAACTCGGCGTAGCTGTAGGGAGAACCGGAACTGATGGAGAACAGATGCTTGAACCAGAAGTTGCAGTTTTTCTTGAACGTAAACGTCAGAATCGCGTGCGTGTCCTCATACAGCTTGCTGCCGTCCTTGTTGAAGACGGCCACACTGGTTCCGTTGTTGCCGGTGTTCCATGTCGTGGTCTTGTCCGCTGTGGAAAGCGGCGTGGAGGTCACGGTGAAATAGTCGCCGAGGTTGTTGGGCCGGGGCGTTTCCGTCGTGTAATTCTGCGTAAAGATCGTTGCGTTGGGGTCAAACGTGTAGCTTGCTGCGAATACCTGTGCGGGCAGCAGGCTCAGGAGCATGACCAGCACAAGCAGGATGGGTAGAATTCTCTTCTTCATATGCAATGATTCCTTCCTTTATTTAATATCTATCTGAAAGCCCATTTAAGCAGCCGATAACTCCTTCCGATTGAATCAGCGGTTACTTGGGCTGAGTGCACACAGAAAAAAACGCCCAAGCGAGTCTCCGCGTTCGGGAAACTCACTTGGGCGTCGGTTCTTCCGATGGCCCGGCCTCACAGCCTGCAAACCATATGTTACTTTTCCTCCAGCTTTTCGCTCCGGGTCGCTTCCATCTGAACGGGCACGCCGTTCCGCATGACGATACGCATCTCCCCGTATTTCAGCTGGCGCAGTTCCGCGATAATCCGCTTTTCTGCCTTTGTCAGCCGAAGTTCATTCTGCTGCTCCATATTGCGGCTCCTTTCACCGTCCGATACAAAACAAAAAGCCGTGCGCCCCGATTTGGCCGCACGGACAAAGGCGTATAAACGCCCATCCTGTTCGGCTGCGGTGACGGCGCAAGCACAGGACAGCACTCGGCGTATCTGACTGATCCCTCCATGCCGGAAGGCTTCACAGTGACCCACTCGTGGGGCTTTGCACCCCGTTCCGCCTGCGGGTCAAGACCCGCGCGCGCTGTCCTTGATTCAGTTTGTTTGATCTATTTGTACTATAACAAATACGCTGTCGGAAATCAAGTCTGCAAACGGGATTTTAACAAGAATGCGCACGCGCATTTTCCGGCAGTATATTGCTCTTCCAATGTTCGACCAGCATTTTTTCCAGTTCCTTGGCGGCGACGCTGAGCGGCTGATCTTTGCGCTTAACGAGGCAGACACTGCGCGGCGGAAGCGGTTCAGCAAGATTAATGACGCACGCATTGTCGGATGGGCGAATAAAATCCTGTGGGACGATGCCAACGCCGAGGCCAGATTCGACCATCGGGAGAATCTGATCGGCGGTAAAGGCCTCGATATCCGGACGGAACGGCAGGCCGTGAGCCGCAAAGAAGCCGGAATAAAGCGCATAGGACTGCGTATCCGCGCCGAGTGTGATGAGCGGATGGGTCCGCAGTTCCTCCAGCGTGACGGTACGATCCAGCAGGTCCCGGAAGGACGGAGAACAGACGGCAACCTCCTGGATCTGCCGGATGTTTGTCTGTTGAAAGGCCGCCGCGTGCAGAACCGGCGTCGTGACAACGGCAAAATCTGCAGTCGTCTCTCGCAGAGCGGCGATAGCCTGCGGGGTCGAATGATTGCTGATGCGCAGGCTCACGCCCGGATATTGGGTGCGGAATGCCTCGAGCACCGGCAGGAGCACGCAGCGCAGCGCGCCCTCGCTTGCAGCAAGAAACACCGTACCGGCTTGCAGAGAACGGCTCTGCGCGAGTTCCGCTTCCCCGGCTTCCAGCTGTTCTACTGCAATTTTGACATGCCGGTAGAGCCGTTCGCCCTCCGGCGTTAACTTCATGCCGCGGTTCGTCCGGGAAAAGAGCGGGCAGCCCAGCTCCGCCTCGAGATTTTTGATCGAGCGCGTCAGGTTCGGCTGGTTGTTGACCAGCTCTCTTGCCGCCTGCGAGAGATTGCCGCATTTCGCAACATAATAAAAGATCCGGTAATAGTCATAATTTACGTTCATACATGTCTCCTCTGATATGTCATATTCATATGAAGACCATATTTATTTCGGATTTTACACATATCTGCATGCGCATTATAATATGGGCACTTCGGGAAGTCAAGACAGCGTTCAACTGCTTTCCGAAAGAAAGGGAAACCAAAATGGCACTTACAATAGAGGCGCTGGCCGCAGCCGTCATCGATCTTGTCCTGCTTCGCGTCATGCTCCGTCTGGAAAATGAACCGGGCGCAGATCACCCGAAGGAGCGGCGCTGGATGCTGGCCGCGGGCGTTTTACTTCTCGTGGGCTGCATCGCGGAGATCGCACTGCGCGGCGCGCATATTATGCAGATCCTGCTTGGGATCGGCTTCAATCTCGCGTTTGTCGCCTACTTTTTCAGCTTCCGCGCCGCTGCGCAGGAAGCCTGAGCGGTGGCAGGCCTGATCAAAGGAGGATGCATATGAGCAAGAAGCGTAAGATCATTTCGCTTGCGGTCCTCGGCGTTCTGCTGCTTGCCTCGCTGGCGCTCAGCCTGCTGCCGGGCAAGGGCGGCGCGAAGGAATCCCTGCAGACGATCATGCGGGACGCGGTTCTGCATGAGGACAATAAAATCAGTCTGTTCGGGCTGATGGACGTGAATCCGGCGGTCGTTTCCGGGTTTATCGTCACGGGCGTGCTGCTGGTGCTGGCGGCGCTGGCGCGGATCTTTGTGATCCCGCGATTCAAATATAAGCCCGGAAAGCTTCAGCTGCTGCTGGAAGAGCTTGTGACATTCTTCCAGAACCTCGCGCAGACGAACAGCCCGCACCGCAATGGCTTTCTTGGCGCGTATCTGTTCGGTGCGGGCGTCTATGTGCTCTTCGGCACGCTCTTTGAGCTGTTCGGCCTGCAGGCCGTGACGACGGCCGGCGGCTCCATTTCCCTTCCCGCGCCGCTGTCGGATATCAACGCGGCCATCAGCGTGGGCTGCATGTCCTATCTCGTGATCCTTGGCGGCGGCATCGCGGCAAACAAGCTCCGCGGCGCTGCCAACACGCTCAAGGATTTCTCGCTTCCCATCTCTATGAGCTTCCGTCTGTTCGGCGCGCTGCTGAGCGGTCTGCTGGTCACGGAGCTTGTTTATTATTCGCTCAGCCTGAGCTTTGTGCTGCCGGTATTCGTGGGCGTCATGTTCACGCTCCTGCACGCGCTCATTCAGACGTATGTCCTGACGACACTCGTGTCGATCTTCTATGGTGAGGTCACAGAGCTGCATAACAAAAAAGTCAAGCAGGCCGCTTGACGAATGGAGGAACAGAAAAATGAAACTGACTGCAAAACGAATGGTATCCCTGATGCTTGTCATGCTGCTTGTCTGCGCGCTGCTCGCCGTGTCGGCCAGCGCTGCGGATACCGCTGACGCCGCGCCTGCCGCGGAAGCCGCGGCCGCGGCTGAAAACTCGACCGGCGCAAAGGCGATCGCCGCGGCCGTTGTCGTGGGTCTTGTCGCGACGGCCGGTGCGCTCGGCATGGCCATCGCCATCGGCAAGAGCGCCGAGGGCATGTCCCGCCAGCCGGAAGCCTCCGGCAGCATCCGGTCCTCGATGATGCTGGGTCTGGTCTTTATTGAGACCGCCATCATTTATGCCCTGATCGTCGCCATTCTGATCATTTTCGTGCTGTAAAGGAGAAATAGTATGGGAGTACCGCTAAATATCGACTGGCAGCAGATCCTGCTGCACATGTTTAATCTGATCATCCTGACGGGCGGATTGTATTTCCTTCTGTATCAGCCCGTCACCGCATTCATGAAAAAACGGCAGGAGTATTATGCCGGACTGGAAGCCGACGCGCAGGCAAAGCTGCAGGAGGCCGAACAGAAGGTCCGCGAAGCCGATGAAACGCTCTCCGGCATGCAGGCGGAAGCCGAGCAGCTGCGCGCGGACGCCATGAAGCAGGCCGACGCGGAAGCGGCAGCCCGTCTTGCAGGCGCAGACGCAGAAAAGCAGAAAATTCTTGCTGCCGCAAAGGCGCAGGCCGCGCGGGAAAAGGACGCCATGCTGCGTGAGGCCAACGAGCAGATCGGTGCGCTGGTCTCCAACGCGGTCGACAAGCTGGTCTCCGACGCGGACGATCCGTATGCGGATTTTCTGCACGCAGTCAAGCGGGGAGCATAACGCATGAGTGAGCAGAAGCTGCAGGCCCGCGTATACAGCCGCACCGCTCCGACCGAGGAGCAGCTTGCGCAGCTGCGCGACTTCCTGCATCAGAAATACCAGCGTCCGGTCAACCTGCACTGGGAGCGGGACGACCGGATGAAGGACGGCTTCCGGCTGGAGCTCGGCGAGGGCGAGAGCCGCGAGCTGGTCTATGACTGGAGCAGCTCCGGCAAAAGCCGTCAGCTGAAGGACAAGATCGCCGCCGCCATCCGCAGCCGGGGCGACGTTATCCCGCTGCTCCGCAAAACGCTGGAGGATTTCCAGCCGGAGGCCTCCGCGACTGAGATCGGCACCGTCCTCTCCTACGGCGACGGCATCGCCGAGGTCAGCGGTCTGCCGGGCGCGGAATACGGCGAGATTCTGATTTTTGAAAACGGCGTGCGCGGCATGGTGCTCGATCTGAAGGAAAAAAGCATCGGCTGCGTTGTTTTTGCGGGCGAGGCCGCCGTACAGGCGGGCAGCGTCGTCCTCCGCAGCGGCAGATCCGCCGGTATCCCGGTCGGAGATGCGTTTCTCGGCCGCGTGATCGATCCGCTCGGCGCGCCGATTGATGGAGAAGGCGAAATCGTGGAGTCCGATTATTACCCCATCGAATCCCCTGCCCCCGGCATCATCGACCGTCAGCCAGTCAACAAGCCCATGCAGACGGGACTTCTGGCCATCGATTCCATGTTCCCCATCGGCCGCGGCCAGCGTGAACTCATCATCGGCGACCGCCAAACCGGCAAGACGGCCATTGCGCTCGACACGATCCTCAACCAGAAGGATCAGAACGTCGTGTGCATCTATGTCGCCATCGGCCAGAAGGCGTCGAGCGTTGCGCAGCTCGTGCAGGCGCTGCAGGCGCACGACGCGCTGCGGTATACCATCGTCCTCTGCGCGGCGGCCAGCGATTCCGCGCCGCTGCAGTACATCGCTCCCTACGCAGGCTGCGCGATGGGCGAATACTTCATGCATCAGGGGCGCGACGTGCTGATTGTGTACGACGATCTTTCCAAGCATGCGGTCGCGTACCGCGCATTGAGCCTGCTTCTGAAGCGGTCTCCCGGCCGTGAGGCCTACCCCGGCGACGTCTTTTATCTGCATTCCCGGCTTCTCGAACGCGCAGCGCATCTGGCCGACCACCTGGGCGGCGGCAGCATGACGGCGCTTCCCATCGTCGAGACGCAGGCGGGCGACGTCTCCGCTTATATCCCGACCAATATCATCTCCATCACCGACGGTCAGATCTTCCTCGAGAGCAGCCTGTTCTTCGCGGGTCAGCGGCCGGCCGTCAACGTCGGCCTGTCCGTGTCCCGTGTCGGCGGCGCGGCGCAGACGAAGGCCATGAAAAAGGCTGCTGGCGCGATCCGTCTGGAGTTGGCGCAGTACCGCGAGATGGAGGTCTTCATGCAGTTTTCCAGCGATCTGGACGACGCGACGCGCCGCCAGCTCGCCTACGGGCAGGGGCTCATGCAGCTGCTGCGGCAGGAGCAGTCCCACCCGTATTCCCAGCACGCGCAGGTGCTCCTGCTCGTGAGCGCGCTCGGTCATGTCTTTTTGCCCGTGCCGCCCGCGCAGGTGCGGAGCACCGCGCAGAAGCTGCTCGCCGCATTGGAGCAGCAGCTCTCCGCCCTCTGCAGCCGGATCGACACGACCGGCCAGCTGACAGACGGGGACTGCGCGCAGATCCTTGACGCGGCAAAGCGCTTCATCGCGCAGCAACTGAACCCGGACGGTGAGCACTGATGGCCAGCACAAAGGAGATCAAGGACCGCATCGAGAGCGTGCGTGACACGCAGAAGATCACGAACGCGATGTATCTCATCGCGTCAACCAAGCTGCGGAAAGCTCGCGCGGAACTCGACCGGACGCGGCCCTATTTTGACGCGCTGCGCAGCGAGATCAAGCGCGTCTTCCGCACGGTCGAGGGCGTGGAGAGCCGGTATTTCTATCCCGGCGACGATCATCCGCTCCGCGGAACCTATGCCTATCTCGTCATCACCGCAGACAAGGGTCTGGCCGGTATGTATAACCAGAACGTGCTGCGCGAGGCGCAGCGGCTTCTGAACGAGCACGCCGATGCGAAGCTCTTTGTCGTCGGCGAGTATGGACGGCAGTATTTTGCGCACCATCAGATCCCGGTCGAGCGGAGCTTCCTCTACACTGCGCAGAACCCGACCATGCAGCGTGCCCGCGAGATCAGCAGTACGCTTCTCGATTTCTACGACAGCGGGCAGGTGCAAAAAATCTTCGTCATTTACACCGACATGAAAAACGCCATGACGGAGGAGGCAAAGTCCACGCGGCTGCTGCCCTTCCACCGCCAGACGTTCGCGTCCAGACCGGAAGAAAAGGCGGTCAAGACGCCGTTCCGCTTTGAACCGTCTATCGAAACGGTTCTCGATACGCTGATTCCGAGTTATGTATCAGGCTTTCTCTATAGCGCGCTGGTTGACAGCTTTTGCAGCGAGCAGAACGCCAGAATGACGGCCATGCGCACGGCCAACGACAACGCCGAGGCGCTCTTGGCTACGCTTTCCTCCGATTATCAGCGGCTGCGGCAGGCAGAGATCACACAGGAAATTACAGAAATCACCGCAGGCGCAGCCGCGCAGCGGCGAAACGCAAGGGAGGCGCAGACACTATGAATACAGGTAAAATTCTGACCGTTTCCGGCCCTGTCGTGGACTGCGGCTTTGAAACGGGGCAGCTGCCCGCTATCCGCGAGGCGCTGCATGTCACGCTACACGGCGAAGTTCGCGTGATGGAGGTCGTGCAGCAGCTTTCCGCGACGCGTGTGCGCTGTGTGCTGCTGGGCGCAAGCGAGCAGCTTTCACGCGGCATGCCGGTCAAGGCGACCGGCACCGGCATTCAGGTACCAGTCGGTGAAGCAACGCTTGGCCGGATGTTTAACGTATTGGGCGAACCCATCGACGGCGAGGGTGCCTTGCCCAGTGAGACACCGCAGTGGGAAATTCACCGCAAGCCCCCGGTTTTTTCTGAACAGCGCCCGGCAACAGAACTGCTGGAGACAGGCATCAAGGTCATCGACCTGCTGGAGCCGTATCCAAAGGGCGGCAAGATTGGTCTGTTCGGCGGCGCAGGCGTCGGCAAAACGGTGCTCATTCAGGAACTCATTCACAACGTCGCAACGGAGCACGGCGGCTATTCCGTCTTCACCGGCGTCGGCGAGCGCAGCCGTGAGGGCAATGACCTCTGGAACGAAATGCACGAGAGCGGTGTGCTGCAAAAGACGGCGCTGGTCTTCGGCCAGATGAACGAATCGCCCGGCGTGCGCATGCGCGTAGCGCTTTCCGGTCTGACGATGGCCGAATATTTTCGTGATACCGAAAAGAAGGACGTTCTGCTGTTCATCGACAACATTTTCCGCTTTGTGCAGGCAGGCAGCGAGGTTTCGACGCTGCTTGGCCGCATGCCATCCGCCGTCGGCTATCAGCCGACGCTGGCGGAGGAAATGGGCGCGCTGCAGGAGCGCATCGCCTCGACCTCCAACGGCTCGGTCACGTCTGTGCAGGCCGTCTATGTCCCGGCAGACGATCTGACTGACCCGGCCCCGGCCACGACATTTACGCATCTGGACGCGACGACCGTTCTGAGCCGGAAGATTGCTGAACAGGGCCTCTACCCTGCCGTCGATCCACTGGCATCCTCATCCCGGATTCTGGAGGCATCCATCGTTGGGCAGGCGCATTATGAGACGGCCCGGCGCGTACAGGAGATGCTGCAGAAATACAAGGAATTGCAGGACATTATTGCGATTCTCGGTATGGACGAATTGAGCGAGGAGGATAAGCTGACTGTCGCACGGGCCAGAAAAATCCAACGGTTTCTTTCCCAGCCGACGCATGTCGCGGAGAAGTTCACCGGCATTCCGGGCGTTTACGTCCCGCTGACCGAGACGCTGCGCGGGTTCCAGTCGATTTTGAGCGGCGATATGGACGCCTATCCGGAAGCCGCGTTCTATAACGTCGGCACGATCGACGAAGCCGTCCGCAAGGCGGAGCAGCTGCAGAAGGAGGCCTCCCTGTGAACAGCTTCCGCGTGCATATTCTGGCCGCCGACCACACGTTTTACGACGGTCCGTGCGAATCGCTGATCATCCCCGCACCGGACGGCCAGTACGGCATCTGGGCCGGGCACGCTAACACAATCTGCGCGATCATCCCCGGCACACTGCGCCTGCGCGTCCCAGAGGGCGCGGAACAAATCGCAGCAGTCTCCTCCGGTGTGGTCAAGATTGAAGACAATGATGTGCTGGTACTGGTAGACTCGGCTGAACGGCCGGAGGATATCGACCGCCTGCGCGCACAGCACGCGGCAGACGCCGCGAAGGAAGCCATTCTGCAAAAACGCTCCATCCGGGAATACCGCGAAGCGCATCTGACGCTGGCACGGGCAATCGCCCGCCTGCACGTCAAGTCTCTCTCCGAACAATAGCCCATTCCCCTTTCTTTTGCCGGGGTCTTCGCAGCAAACTGCTGCGGGGCCCCGGCTTTGTCTTTTCGTCTTTCAGCGGCAGATACCAATGGCACACACGGCCGCAAAGGATACCTGTCATGAAATTTTTTTGTAAGCCTATTGACATTGTCCGTCTACTCGTGTAGAATGTTCCCATATTCTACACGAGTAGACAGGAGGTGTTGAAAACGGAAATTCCGAAAATCCACGAAGGAGAATATCGCTTCTGCCTGATTCTATGGAAGCATGAGCCGGTCACGGCAGCGCAGCTTGCAAAGCTTTGCCTGGAGCAGCTGGGCTGGAAGCGAACGACAACCTACACGATCATCAAGCGGCTTGGTGAGCGCGGAATTCTGAAAAACGAAAACGGTATTGTGACCGCGCTTGTTTCCAAGGATGAGGCGCAGGCCTGCGAGATTGACGACCTGGTCGAGAAAAAATTCGAGGGGTCTTTGCCTACCTTTATCGCCGCATTTACAAAACGGCAGGATCTGTCTGAGCAGGAACTTGACGAGGTACAGCAGATGATCGACCGCATCCGTAGAGGAGAAACACAATGAGCGCACTCTTTCTGAAAATTCTCAACATGAGCGTTTGCGCAAGCTGGATTGCAGCGGCGGTTCTGGTACTGCGGTTCTGCCTGAAAAGAGCGCCGAAATGGGTAAATGTGCTGCTTTGGGGCTTTGTTGCCGCGCGGCTGATCTGCCCGGTTTCCATTGAAAGCGCGCTGAGTCTGATTCCGCGCGCGGACGCCATCAGTTCAGCGGTTCTGACAGCGCCCGGACAAACAGCAGCCGCTCCAGTGATTGGCGGCGCAGCCGCCGCAGGCGCTGCGGCGAACCCGCTTCAGACATGGATTCCCATCCTAGCGTGGGTCTGGCTTGCCGGCGTTGTCATGCTTTTTCTGTACACCACCGTCAGCACGCTCCGGCTGCGCCGGAAGGTCTGCGAGGCAGTTCGTCTGCGGGGGAACATTTATCAGTCCGAGCAAGTCGCCTCACCGTTCGTGCTTGGGACGTTCCAGCCCAGGATCTATCTTCCCTACCGTATGGGCAGCCGCGACCAACAGCACGTCATCGCACACGAACAGGCCCATCTGCGGCGCGGCGATCACCTGTGGAAGCCGCTTGGCTTCCTGCTGCTGACGATTCACTGGTTCAACCCTCTGATGTGGCTCAGCTATGTGCTGTTGTGCCGGGATATTGAATTGGCCTGTGACGAAAAAGTAATCAAAGAATTGGGCTTCGAGCAAAGAGCCGATTATATGCAGGCACTTGTCTCGTGCAGCGTCAGCCGCCGCAGAATTGCGGCCTGCCCACTCGCTTTCGGCGAAATCGGAGTAAAGGAGCGTGTAAAATCTGTTATGAACTATAAAAAACCAACCTTCTGGATCATTCTGCTGGTCGTCATCGCCTGCATCGCTCTCGTGGTCTGCTTCCTGACTGACCCGGTGGACTCCAAGACGGAGGAACCTGCTGATACCATCGTTTCCAACACGGAAAACACCCCTGATTCGGCGGATACAACGCTGGAAGAATCCTCTCAGCCCACAGTCCCGAGCGAACCGGAGCAGCCTACCGAACAGGATGTGCTGAAAGGAGCCCTGTCCGCCGCTGAGGAAGCTGACACCTCGATTCTAGATGAACTAATCAGCAACGCGGTTCTGGACCACTATGCGGACGCTGTGCAGCCCGGACAGATCCATGTGGAAAGCCATGTCACTCTGGCGGAGGACAAACACGACACACAGTCCGTCACCGTATATCTGCTTGTTCTTCAGGAAATCTACAGTGTGGACGGCGAATCGCTGACGCTGGAGAATGGAAGCTATATTCCCACGGCGATCACGTTCTCGCTCAGTACCTCCGGCGGCGCGCCGATAGAATACTGGGAGCCCAGCGACGGCAGCTATTCCGACGACATCCGCGCCAAATTCCCGTCCGCAGCGGCAGACGAAGCGCTGCAGAACGATCAAGCGTATATCGAGGATTTGAAAACCGTGTGCTATCAAAAAGCGCTCGAAGCAAAGAATGGCGCTGCGTCCTGATACCCTATGCCGGAAGACGCACCAGATCGGTTTGAGGCATGGCTGGATGAAACGAACCGGATCGTATCTTTTCATGAAATTCCAGACAGCCGGTATTACAGCACAGAAGCATCTGACTTCTGGCAGAGAATCACCAGCCTGATTCTGGCCGGATATCGGGTACAATAAATTCGTACAAGAAGCGCCGAAGAGAAATTTTTGGTTCTCTCCGGCGCTTTGTTCTTTCAAGTCTTCATAAATCCGCAGCAGTCAATCTCGGATAGTTCCTGAAACCCGGCAGACTGATAAAATACCCTGGTTTCCGGTGTATTGTCTGTCACAAGTTCGATCTGCCGCACATCGGCATATCGTTCAAGTACTGCCCGCAGCAGCGCAGAGCCGATTCCCTGCCGCTGATAGTCCGGACGCACCAGAATATCCTGCACAAATATAATGGTATGTCCGTCGCCCACCGCGCGAACCAGCCCCAGAAGCGTTGTTCCTTCATAGGCTGCCAGCGTCAGCAGCGAGTTTTCAAAACCTTTCCGCAGCGTATCCGGAGCATCCGTATAGGCAGTCCAGCCTACCTCTGCATACAGCCGTAGAATCTCCGCTTCCTTGTATTCTGTATAGTCTTTGATTGTCATATAAGCAACCTCCAGTTTCTGCATTCTGAATATTGCTTTTTCAGCGCAGCCGCATGCACATCCCTCCGTATGATTTCATCAACGCCAGCCGATACAGACTGTTTCAGCGCAGCTTTGCCTGCCGCAGCGCGAGGATGCGGTTCATTTCGTTGGACACGATCATGTAGCCCTCATCAACACCCATACCGGGCTTGGCAAGGATCTGCACCGGCTGGGTCGCCATGGCGCAATGGACACAGACCTGGGCCGAGCGATCTGTTTCGTTACAGGTGCCGCCCTGATAGGCACCGATGCCGTGTGCCTTGCAGTAGAGCACCGCCTCAATGGTATTGTTGATGCCGCCGAGGTCGGGCGTCTTGATCTGCACCATGTGGCCGGCTCTGCGGTCGGCAAATTCCCGGATGTCTTCGAGCGTGTTGCACCATTCGTCGGCGACCAGTTCGACCTGAATTCCGCGGCGGTCTAGTTCCGCTGTCAGTCCCGCAAGCGCAACGATCTGCGTTTCGCGGTCGCAGTCACAGTCCATCGGGCCTTCGATGCGCAGATGGAAGGGCTTTGCCGCCTGCTCCAATTCTGCAAGATAATCTGCCATGGCAGCATAATTGTTGTTTCCGAACGCAGCGCCGATGGTGCCGTAGACGTCGATGTGCAGGACCGGCTGATAGTTCTCGTCCGCGCGCATGGTCAGGATGCGGCCGCGCAGCCATTTGACATACTCCAGCAGCTTTTCGCCGTGCTCTCCAAGCTTGGTCTGCACGTTATTAATAAGCGCATGCGGCAGCACCTGCGCGCGCTTGATGATCATCTTGTCGGCGTTGTCATAGCGGTCGTCGCCGGACTGCGTAAAGATGGGGATCGGCGTCTGGCTGACCGTGCAGCCGTATTCGTCCGCAACAACTTCGCACATCATTCTGCCGGTGGACCTTGCAACAGCGTCAAGAATCGCCTGAGTCATGCCGTAGCGAATTGCGGTGTGCAGACGTTTGCCGTCAACATGGATGGATTCGACCATTTCGGAAAGTGCGCGGAAATTGTCCGCCTCTTTGCCGACGAGTTCGGGCTTGATATAGTTTTCGATAACGGGAATGAAGTCCTTTGCAAGGAAGAGGGGATCGCGTCCGCCGCAGCCGCTGTACTGAACGGCAGCGCAGTCGCCGTATGCAATCTGGCCGTCCTCAAGAACGAGCATCACGGAGATGGATTCACCGGGCTGACGAACGGAGGTAAAGCCGGGGGTTTTGGGTTCGCCGACGTATGCGGCGCCGTCGCTTTTTGCGCCCGCCTTAATGGCGCGCTGATCGTCAAAATAGAAGCCTGTTCTGCCTGCGGAGCAGATAACATCGATAATTTTCATAAAAGTATCCTTTCAGTTCTTCAAAATTTTATTTCAAAAAAAGAATCTTAAGTATTCGGGCGGCACGAAAGCATTCCGCGCCGCCGTGCATTTTCAGCCGAAGCCGATTTGCGTCCGTTTATCTGCGGAGAGCCTGCGGCCTTCCGACAAGACGGCCCTTG
>ERZ827469.1339-NODE-1339-length-22513-cov-15.585716_pt1 | contig 22513 bp, 20 predicted proteins | sample MGYA00519917_ERZ827469 | MGnify/ENA primary metagenome ERZ827469 (study PRJEB31778, sample SAMEA3449314) | human gut metagenome | biome: human gut; feature: human-associated habitat; material: faeces | place: United Kingdom | collected 2010/2012 ... | reverse complement strand
GTACAACGGTTTTCAAGACCGCCGCAATCGACCACTCTGCCACCTCTCCAAAACTCCTTTATCAGAAGTGCTTTCCGTTGAAAGCGGTGCAAAGGTACGAATCATTTTTAAATCTGCAAACATTCTGATAATTTTTTCGCGAATTAATCGTATTTTTGCAGTCCATTAGTAAGAACAAAGATATGATATACCCTCAAAATTTTGAGCAAAAGATAGGATTCGACCAGATCAGACAGTTACTAAAAGATAAGTGTCTTAGCACTTTAGGCGAAGAAAGAGTTACAGACATGACCTTTTCCGAGCAACATGAAGAAGTAGAGGAGAAATTAAACCAGGTAACAGAGTTTGTCCGTATCATCCAGGAAGAAGACGGATTTCCCGATCAATTTTTCTTTGATGTCCGCCCTTCACTAAAGCGAGTGCGGATAGAAGGAATGTATCTGGACGAGCAAGAACTATTCGACCTGCGCCGTTCATTAGAAACCATCCGTGACATTGTACGCTTTCTCCATCGGAATGAAGATGAAGAAGAGAACGACACCCCCTACCCCAGTCTGAAACGACTGGCAGGAGATATAGCCGTTTTCCCTCAACTGATAGGAAAAATAGACGGCATCCTTAACAAATATGGAAAAATCAAGGATAATGCTTCCACCGAATTAGCCCGTATACGTCGCGAGCTTGCCAGTACAATGGGAAATATTTCCCGCTCGTTAAACAGCATTCTGCGCAGCGCACAATCCGAAGGATACGTAGATAAAGACGTAGCTCCCACCATGCGTGACGGACGTTTGGTGATCCCCGTCGCACCCGGACTCAAGCGAAAAATCAAAGGTATTGTACACGATGAATCCGCTAGCGGGAAAACAGTGTTTATAGAACCGGCGGAAGTCGTAGAAGCCAACAACCGTATTCGCGAACTCGAAGGCGACGAACGACGCGAAATTATTCGCATCCTTACCGAGTTTTCAAACGTGCTCCGTCCGTCTATCCCGGAAATCCTTCAATCATACGAATTTCTGGCAGAAATAGATTTTATCCGTGCGAAAAGCTATTTCGCCATACAGACCAATAGTCTGAAACCCGCCGTAGAGAATGAGCAACTACTGGACTGGACAATGGCTGTGCATCCTTTATTACAACTTTCACTTGCCAAACACGGAAAGAAAGTCGTACCACTGGATATAGAACTGAATCAAAAGCAACGTATTCTTATTATATCCGGTCCGAATGCCGGAGGTAAGTCCGTCTGCCTCAAAACAGTCGGTTTACTGCAATATATGTTGCAATGCGGTATGCTTATTCCCTTGCACGAACGCAGTCACGCCGGTATATTCAGCAGCATCTTTATCGATATTGGTGATGAGCAATCTATCGAACAAAGTTTGTCAACATTCTCAAGCCATATGACAAATATTGTTGAGATTTTGGCAGCAGCAGATAAAGATAGTCTTGTCTTGGTCGATGAATTGGGAGCAGGAACTGACCCACAAGAAGGTGCCAGTCTTGCGATTGCCATTCTTGAACACCTTCGTCTCATGGAAATTAAAACCATGGCAACGACACATTATCCAGAATTGAAAGCTTACGGTATTGAGACAGAATTTGTGGAAAATGCCAGTATGGAATTTGATACAGAGACATTAAGTCCAACTTATCATTTTATGCAAGGTGTACCAGGGCGCTCAAATGCCTTTGAAATTGCTCGTCGTCTTGGTTTAGCAGAGATTATTGTCAATGAAGCAGAGCGTTTGACAGACTCTGATACGGATGTTAACCATATCATCGAGCGTTTGGAAGAACAAAACCATGAAAGTCGTAAACGACTTGACCATATCAAAGAAGTGGAACAAGATAACCTCAAATTCAATCGTGCGGTCAAGAAACTTTATAACGAATTTTCACATGCCAAGGACAAAGAACTTGAAAAAGCTCGCGCCAAAGCGCAAGAAATTGTGGATAAAGCCATGACAGAGAGTGAAGAAATTCTCAAAAATCTTCATGATAGAGCAAGCCTTAAACCGCATGAAGTTATTGAAGCCAAAAGTCAGCTGAAAAAATTGGCGCCTGAAGTTGATTTGTCGAAAAATAAAGTCCTCAAGAAAGCTAAAAAATTGCGCGCACCGCGCGTGGGTGATGACATTGTCGTCACAGCTTACGGACAACGCGGAACATTGGTTAACCAAGGGAAAAACGGGAAATGGGAAGTGCAAGTTGGTCTTATTAAAATGACACTTAAAGAGGACGAATTTACCCTTGTTAAAGTTCAAGAGGAAGCCCAAAAACCGAAGAAAAAACAAGTCAATGTGGTCAAGAAAAGCAAAAAATCAGCTGGTCCACGTGCCCGCCTTGATCTTCGTGGTAAACGCTATGAAGAAGCCATGCAAGAATTGGATGAATTTATCGACCAAGCCTTGCTAAATAACATGGCACAAGTCGATATTATTCACGGTATCGGAACAGGTGTTATCCGTGAAGGTGTCACAAAATACCTTCGCCGCAACAAACACGTCAAATCATTTGGTTATGCCCCACAAAATGCAGGTGGCAGCGGCTGCACCATTGCAAATCTAGGGTGAAGATAGAAAAAGTCTTTTTTCACAATTCAGAACAACTACCAAAAAACTCTTCCTGAAAAATGGAAGAGCTTTTTGTTTGTAGAAAATGCACATAAAATTTATTTTTGTCCGAGTAGAATCATTTGGTCGATAGAGCGGCGTGCACCATTGATTGTTTCTTCATCTAGGGTGATTTCTTCGCCTGCTTGACCGAGTAAGCAATTATAAATATCGGCTAGTGTTGTCATTTTCATATTGTGGCAAACGCACTCGGTTGATAACAGATAGAAACGTTTGTCTGGACATTCGAATTGCAAATGTTGGACAATACTGCTTTCGGTACCGATGATAAATTCTTTTTCAGAACTGTTTTTGGCGTAAGCCATGATTTCTGTGGTACTTCCTGCAAAATCAGCTAATTCGGTTACCTCTGCTAGACATTCTGGGTGAACAAGAACTTTGGCATTTGGATGTTCTTCACGCGCACGAATGACATCACGTTTACGCATGCGCATATGCGTTGGACAGCCACCTTTGAAAAATTCAAATTGCTTATTAGGACATTGTTCAGCGACCCATTGTCCAAGATTGCGGTCTGGAACAAAAAGGATTTTGTCATTGTCAATGTTACTGATGATTTTGACAGCAGAAGAAGATGTCACACAAACGTCAACAAGTGTTTTTACTTCTGATGTTGTGTTGATATAAGCAACAACGGTGTAATCTGGGTGAGCTTCCTTTAACCAGCTGACTAACTTTTTATCAATTTGCGCAGCCATTGGACAGCCAGCCATTGGATTTGCTAGGATAGATGTTTTTTCAGGAGATAGAACCTTGACAGTTTCTGCCATGAAACGAACGCCACACATGATAATTGTGTCTTGTGGTGCTTTGGCAGCGTATTTACTCAAGGCAAAAGAGTCACCGACAAAATCAGCCACTTCCCAAATATCCTGACTTTGGTAGGCATGGGCTAAAATGCAGACCCCTTTTTCCTTTTTGAGACGTAAAATCTCATCTTGCATCTCTCTTGTATTCATTGTAGATTGTGGTATCCTTCCTTGAATTGTCTTAGTTATATATTATAGTCCTGTAATCTATTAGTGTCAAGACACTTGTAAAGAATTTTGCTTAGATGTCTTGTCAGGTGTAAAGTTTAGTGGTAAAATGTTTCCTAAGTCGTATGATTTAATAACTAACCTATTTTAAATAGTGTTAATAAAAGTGACGGTTACAGTTTTAGTTCACTTGTAATTGTCAAAAAAAGAAGGTTTGTATGAAAACAAATGTACTTATTGTAGGGAGTGGTTGTTCAGGGCTTTATACGGCGCTGAATTTGCCACAAGAACTTCAAATTACTATTATTACTAAAGATACATTAGAAAATAGCGATTCCTTTTTAGCTCAAGGTGGCATTTGTATGTTAAAAGATGATTCGGATTATGAATCGTTTTTTGAGGACACTTTGCGAGCTGGTCATTATAAGAATGACAAGGTTTCTGTTGATTTGATGATTAAGTCATCACCTGATGTTATCAAAGATTTGCTTGATTTTGGTGTGGATTTTCAACGTGATGAAAATGGCAATCTAGTCTTTACACGTGAGGGTGCGCATTCGGATAAACGCATTCTCTTTTATCAAGACACAACAGGAAAAGAAATCACAAGTAGATTGCTTGCTGCGGTTAAAAAGCGTCCAAACATTACGTTGATGGAACACACCTGTTTGCTTGATATTTTAGAAGAAGATAATCGTTGTTACGGTGGCGTGGTGCGTCTTGAAAATGGTGATTTGGAAAAAATCACAGCTGACGTGACTGTTCTTGCCAGCGGTGGTGTTGGTGGTTTGTATAAAAACAGCACCAATTTCAAACATTTGACAGGTGATGCGCTAGCTATTTCTCTAAAACATGACATTGAACTCAAGGATATGTCTTATGTGCAAATTCACCCAACCACTCTTTATCAAGAAAATCCAAAAGAACGCTTATTTTTGATTTCTGAATCCGTTCGTGGGGAAGGGGCACTGCTTTACGATAAAAATATGAATCGTTTTGTGGATGAATTGCAGCCTCGTGACGTTGTAGCACAAGCTATTTTAAAACAAATGGAAAAAGACGGCACAGACCATGTTTGGGAAGATTTACGCACCATTTCCAAAAAAGAATTGGAAGAGCATTTTCCAAATATCTTGGCACATTGTCGTGAGGCTGGCTATGACCCATTCACAGAATGTATTCCTGTCGTGCCAGCGCAGCATTATTTCATGGGTGGAATTAAGGTTAATCACCACAGCAAAACAACCATGGATGCTCTGTATGCGGTTGGTGAAACAGCTTGTAATGGTGTGCATGGGCAAAACCGTCTGGCAAGTAATTCGCTGCTTGAAAGTCTCGTTTTTGCGAAACGTGCGGCTAAAGATTTGGTGGCTCACTATGAAACAGTTGCTAAATTGCCAGAAAGCTTGTCAGAGCTAGATTTGGAAGATTATCAAGACCAAGAAAGTCTCGAAGAGGACTACAAGAAAATGGTGCTTGAAAAGTTAACCGAGCAAAATCAACTGGCTAGTTGTATTGTATAGTCAGAATTGAGAAAAGAAAGGATAATGATGTTAGACCCAATTACCCTAAAATTAAACGTTGACCCGCTCATTTTGAGTGCTTTGTCTGAAGATATTAACAATGAAGATGTCTCAACGAATAGTGTTATGCCTGAAAATGTGGCTGGTCAAGTTGATTTGATTTGTAAAGAAGATGGGATTATCTGTGGCTTACCTGTTTTTGAACGCGTTTTTTACTTGCTTGACCCAACGACAACCTTTGACGTTTGGGTGAAAGACGGTGAAGCTGTCAAGGCAGGACAACATTTGGGAACCGTTCATGGTGATATTCGTGTCTTACTGTCAGGCGAACGTACGGCTCTTAACTATTTGCAACGTATGAGTGGCATTGCGACTTACACGCATGAAATGGCAGAGCTGTTGAAAGACAGTCCGATTACACTTCTTGATTCACGTAAGACCACGCCAAATAATCGTATTTTTGAAAAATACGCTGTTAAAGTTGGCGGCGGTAAAAATCACCGTTACAATTTATCAGACGGTGTCCTGTTGAAAGATAATCACATTGGCGCAGCAGGTGGTGTCAAGGAGGCTGTTCTTGCTGCTAAAAATTATGCTCCGTCTGTTCGTAAAATTGAAATCGAAGTTGAAACGCTTGAAATGGTCAAAGAAGCTGTGGAAGCAGGTGCTGACATTATCATGCTTGATAATATGGACCATGACACAATGAAAGAAGCAGTTGCTGTGGTTAATGGCAAGGCAGAAATCGAAATTTCTGGAAATGTGACTAAGGAAAATCTGGCTTCTTATGTTGATTTGAATGTCCAATATGTCTCAAGTGGAGCAATTACTCATTCTGCTAAAATTTTGGATTTATCCCTTAAAAATCTACATCCTGTTGATAACTGAGTTGATGAATTTCCAAAAGCAAAAATTATGGTTTGAAAAATCCCCAGCTCTTTAAAAGTTGGGGATTATAGGTTGACAACTAAAAAAGGAAAAGCAGTAATCCACAGACGATTCCAACGAGAAAACCCACCATGACATCGCGAGGATAATGTACACCGCCTAAAACGCGGCAAAGTGCAATCACTAGGGATAATATCAGAAAGAAAATGCCCAAAATAAGGTTCAACCGTAAAATAGCCATGCTGATAATGGTTGCCGAAAAGACATGACGACTTGGCATAGATTGTCCCTTGGTATTTTTTAAAATAAGTGGTGTGATGTTCCAAGTCTCGTAAGGACGAGGGGCATTGAGTAGCTTGCGCACAACTGATACTAACACAAATGAAATAGCTGGGATAAGAATGAAAGCAATCAACCTATTTGGCTGTTTACAAAACAGGTAAATTAGCATTAGCGGATAAACCAAATACATGATTTTTGTTAATAAACTATTGACAATTTGCAGGCAACGAATGGCGGTCGGTTTATTCTGAAAACTTCGTGTCAGCTTGTTATAAAATATATCGTAATTTTTCATAGCAGTCCTTTATGTGAGAATAGCTTTATTATAGCATATAAGTCAGACAGATATGGAAAATGAGAAGTTTTCAAAAAATTGTTTTCCGTAGCAATTAATTGTCAAATCAACAATTTTCTCGTAAAATAGGCTCATAAACTAATAGAAAAGGAAATGAACTTTAGGATTGTTTAGCTGGTCGTAGTTTACTTTTTAATAAGGTATTTTCCAGTAACCTCTAGAGTTCTAGGTAATTTATTATGGCACATAATATTACAGATGCGACATTCGAAGCAGAAACAAGTGAAGGGCTTGTCCTTATTGACTTTTGGGCAACTTGGTGTGGTCCATGTTTGATGCAAGCGCCAATTTTGGAACAATTGTCAGAAGAAATCGATGAAGACGAACTTAAAATCGTCAAAATCGATGTTGATGAAAATCCAGATACCGCACAAAAATTTGGTATCATGTCAATTCCAACATTGCTGTTCAAAAAAGACGGCGAAGTTGTGAAACAAGTGGCTGGTGTGCACACAAAAGAACAAATCAAAGAAATCGTTGCTGAATTAAGCTAATGATAGGGAGTGAGACAAATAAAGTCTCCAGTGGAGATTTTATTCATGAGCCTAAAAATTAAAAAGCGAATCAGTAGTTTCAAAGAAACTTGATTTTCAGCAAGTCTTAATTTCTTGTTGCTGATCTAAAACGGTCTATCCCCAGACCGTTTTTGACACTTACTTCGTAAGTTGTATTTCCCAATTATAAAGGTTCCCCGAACCTTTATAACTCACCCCTGCATGGCTCGAAAGATTTGGGAATCTTTCGAGGTGGGAGATAGAGTCAAGTGAAGATTGACATCGAAAAAGGGTTGTAAAAGCTGATTTATCAGCGTATTAGAACGCAGTCAACAGAAATCAGTTCTTATTTACCACAAGACCATATCGTTTTTACCATTGAAAAAGTGGTTAATGAGTTAGATGAGGATTATTTTACTACTTTTTATCATGAATTCGATCGTCCATCTTATCATCCTAAACTGCTACTGTTAGCTCTTTTATTGGCTTATTCTCAAGGAATTTTTTCTGGACGAAAAATAGAGAAACTCATGATTAAAAATCTAGTCATGCATTATTTGACCGGCCAACTTGTTATCAGTTATCGAACCATCAATCGTTTTTGTGTTGCTAATGGGATGATAGAGGCGATAAGAAACTTATTTATCGACCTTAATCTTCGACTTAAAATGGAAGAATTAGTCTCTCTAGAGTGTCTTTACATTGATGCACTAAGATTGAAGTTAATACCAATAAATATGGCTTTGTTTAGAAGAAAGCTGTTGCTAGCCTCTCTCTTAAACTTCAAGAAACGTTTGCAGGACGCAGTAGTTTTTCCAAGACCGATACAAAATCCACCTAAAAGAATTAAATCCTCATTGAGAGTTTAATTTGAAGATATCTACTCATAGTACAAGAGGATTGATAAAAAGATGTTTCAATTGGTCTATTAAAGAACCTCAACTTTACTGATAAATCTCCACTTGTCATCTTATTTTACGGAAATTTAGGTGTTGGTAAAAGATTTATTGTCAAGAGAAACAAACATTGTCTTAATTGATGAATTTGACAAAGTAAATATTGGTTTATACAACGTTTTTTATCAAATGTTTGATGAAGGGGAGTTGGAAGATATAAATTACTCTGTAGATGTTTCTAACGTATATTTGTTTTAACAACAAATTTTTGTAATGATAATGAAATAGTAGAAAAACTTGGATTACCTATATTCTCTAGGATTGATTTGAAAATATAAGAATGCTAAGGAGTTTTATAGATAAGTATATATGTAAAATTATTTTTGAAGAACTAGTTAATCGAAATAATAGTTTGACCTAAATATAGTATTGAGAGCTCAGGCTCTCTTTTTTCTTACCTTCTTTTCCAAATCTTCCCTGCTATTCTTATATCATCTCTGAGCTCGCGAAGACCCCAAAATATGATAATATTGTGGCGCCGAGTCTGTTACGAGGGCGGGTATGAACCGATAATAACGGTTACGGAGGACATCAGATGGGAGAATAAGTTAGTAAGGAAGTAAATTTTTCTGTAGAAGAGTATAGACAGGTACAGAAATTGATGGCATAGGAGGGTTATGAGCAATTCTCTCCCTTTGTCAGAGAGTTGAATTTTAATTGATTTGGTCTAGTACGTTTTTCTATTAAGAAAATCTTTATATTGGGGGTCTTAGGTTTCTCCCTAAAAAGTAAAATGTAACGAAAAAAGCAGATACCAAAGGTTCTGCTTTTTTCGTTACATTTTATCATAAGTGGGTACCCACTTACTGAGCTCGTCACAACAGTTTAATATTGTAGAGCGGTAAGCTAAGATATTATCTGTTGGCAATCCATTCAACTTCATATTTTTCTGCAGAAGTTAATAGTGATTCATCAGGAAATTTGTCTGAGATAATAGTTTTATACTGCTTTAAATTATTAATTTTGAAAAATCCAGATATACGAAATTTTGAACTATCAATAAGTAATATAGTCTCTTTAGCTTTATCAATGATAGTTTTTTTAGCACTTGCTTGACTGAAAGAAGCTTCATAAACATATTCTCCATCAATTCCTCTTGCGGAGCAAAATGCAAGGTCAATACTAAAATGTTCAAGAAGACTATTTTCCATACTATGATTTACAACGGAGGCAGAGTGGTGTTTAACCTCACCGCCAGTAATGAAAATTTTCATTGTTGGATTAGAAAGTTCAGAAAGCAACTGAGCAGTATTAAGTCCATTCGTAAAAATAATTAAGTTGTCTATAGTAGATAGGAAAGGACATAATTCATAAACTGTTGTACTTGAATCCAAGTAAATACACATCCCTGGACCAATAAAATCTTTTGCAAGGTCAGCAATTATTTTTTTCTCAGATCTATTTTCAGTTTCCCTGATACTATGTGCAAGCTCAACAGTATTAAAGGAGTTTAATATAACCTCCCCATGTTTTCGTTTTATGAGTCCTTGTTCTTCAAGAAAAATTAGGTCTCTACGAAGTGTAGAAGTACTTGAAAAAGTTAATTTTTCAAGTTGTTTTACATCGATTCTCTTTCTATTTTGAAGAATATCTGTTATTTCCTGTAATCGTTTATCTCTACTCATGCTAACACCTCTTAAGTACATAATAACATATTTTGAACAAAAATGGCGATTTTGTATCAATATTTTGAATAGTTTTCAATCTATCGTTCAAGTATTGTAATGGAATTGTAGATATATTAAAATAAAATCATGAAAGCGGTAACAGAAAAGGAGTCTAATGAAAACTATATTGGCAATCGATCTTGGTGCTACGTCAGGTAGAGGAATCCTGTATTCTATTGAAAAGGGAAAATTGATTTCGAAAGAAGTTAGTAGATTTAAAAATTCAATTCATAAAGTTAAGGGAAGATTATGTTGGAACATAGATAACCTAGAAAAAAATGTATTAAAGTTTCTCAACAGCAGTCAAAATTATCTTCTATAGGAATTGATACATGGGGAGTAGATTTTGTATTCTTGGATACTAATGGTGAAATCATTACTCAACCTGTTAGTTATCGAGATAGTCGAACAGAATCAATATTAGATGAGATTGCTAGATACTCTTCTTTAAATGATTTGTATTTTAAGACTGGTAATCAGTTAATGGAGATTAACACACTATTTCAATTAATTGCATGTAAATCTCAGACTCCTGAAGAATATTTCAAAGCAAATAAACTATTAATGATTTCTGATTATTTGAATTATTCATTGACTGGTGAGGTTGCGATTGAAAGAAGTATAGCCTCTACAATGCAAATGGTTAACCCCTTGACAAAAGACTGGAACCAAGAGGTTTTAAAAACATTTGAAATTTCTGAATTACTTTTACCGAAATTAGTATCCGAAGGAAATATTCTAGGTAAAACATCTAAAGAAATTTCAAAGAATGAAATAGTAGTAGTCAATGTCTGTCAACATGATACAGCAAGTGCGGTAGCAGCGATACCACATGAAGAAGAAAATTTACTATATATTTCTTGTGGAACGTGGTCATTAATCGGAACAGAGTTGAAATCTCCTATACTTACAGATAGTGCGCTGAAGTATAATTTTACAAATGAAGCGGGCTATGATGGGACCACTAGATTTTTGAAAAATTGTACTGGACTCTGGATTCTTGAAGAATTAAAAAAATCATTCTTTAAATTAGGCAATGACTTTTCTTATGACGAAATTACTGAAATGGTGAGTAATACGAGAAGTTGTGTCCCAACATTTGATACGGATGCTTCGACATTTTCAAGTCCAGGGAACATGATTGAAAAGATTGTCGATTATTTTGCAGATGAAGATATAACAATATCACCAGATCCAGCAATTCTATTTAAAATAGTTTATCAAAGTTTGGCCGAAAAATATCAAGAAGTCATTCTACAATTGGAAAAAATAACTGGAAATGTCTATAAGAGGATTGACTTGATAGGCGGTGGTTCTAAGTCGAACTATTTCTCACAATTAGTAGCAGATGTAACAGGAAAGACTGTGGTTACTGGTCTGTATGAAGCAACTTCAATTGGTAATGCACTCGTTCAATTTAAGGCTCTTGGCTGTGTTAAAGATATGAAAGAAGCCAAGAAACTTGTCAAAGAGTCTATAACATTTAACTATTTCTACCCAAAAGAGGAGGAAGAAAATGACACTATATCCTAAAATTGGAATCCGTCCAACCATTGACGGTCGACAGGGCGGTGTAAGGGAATCCTTAGAAGAAAAAACCATGCAGATGGCCCTAGCTGCTAAGGATTTGATTGAGTCCAATTTGCGTTATGCAGATGGAACACCTGTTCAGTGTTTACTGGCCAGTCGAACCATTGGTGGTCAGGGCGATGCAGGTATTGTCTACGATGAGTTTGCTCGTGACAATGTAGTTGCTACCTTATCTGTCACACCAAGTTGGTGCTATGGGACAGAAACCATGGATATGGATCCGCACACGATTAAAGCTATTTGGGGCTTTAATGGGACAGAGCGGCCTGGTGCAGTTTATCTAGCCGCAGCCATGAGTGGCTATGCTCAAAAGGGTTACCCAGCATTCAAGATTTATGGCCATGATGTTCAGGACTTGGATGACAATAGCATTCCTGCTGATGTGGCTGAAAAAATCTTGCTATTTGCCAAAGGGGCGATTGCTGCTGGTCAGATGAAAGGCAAGTCCTATGTCAACATTGGAGCTTCTTCAATGGGGATTGCGGGTTCTCAGGTTACCACTTCCTTCTTTGAAGACTATCTGGGAATGTTGGTCGAATTTGTGGATATGACAGAAATCCTTCGCCGTATGGAGTTGGAAATCTACGATAAAGAAGAATATGAAAAAGCTCTTGCTTGGATCAAGGAATATTGTAAAGAGGGTGTTGACATCAATGCAGGAAAAGAATTTCCAGACGTGATTACCAAGTCTAAGGTGATTCCAGCTGATAAGGATTGGGAATTTATTGCCAAGCAAACCTTGATTATTCGAGATATTCTCTTTGGAAATCCTCGCTTGGCAGAGATTGGTTGGGAAGAGGAAGCTCGTGGAAGAAATGCTATTTCAGGTGGTTTCCAAGGTCAACGTCAATGGACAGACTGGTTGCCTAATGGAGATTTCGCTGAAGCGATTCTGGCTTCTACCTTTGACTGGAATGGTCCAAGACCTGTTACTGCCTTTGCAACAGAAAATGATACCTTGAATGCGATTGCCATGCTATTTGGAACCCTTCTAACCAACAAGGCTCCAATTTTCTCTGATGTTCGGACTTATTGGAGCCCAGAGGCGGTCAAACGAGTAACTGGTCAAAAACTAACAGGTCGGGCAAAAGATGGTATTCTTCACCTTATCAACTCAGGTGCTTCAGCCCTTGATGGAAGTGCAGCAGCACGCGATGAAGCTGGTCAGCCAACCATGAAAGAATTTTGGAATATGACGGAGGAGGACATCAAAGCTTGTCTGGAAGCTACAGACTGGTGTCGAGCTAATTACGAATATTTCCGTGGCGGCGGTTATTCTTCTCACTTCAAAACTCAAGGTGAGTTACCTGTAACCTTAATTCGTGTCAATTTAGTCAAGGGTGTTGGTCCAAGTCTACAGATTGCCGAAGGCTACACCTGCCCATTGGATGATGAAGTACACTATACCTTGGATGAGCGAACAGATAAAACATGGCCAACAACCTGGTTTGCTCCGAATCTTGGAGAATCTGGTTTTGAAACGGTTTATGATGTTATGAATCATTGGGGTTCTAACCACGGTGCCTTTGTTCATGGACACATTGGTGCGGAAGTTATCACTCTGGCTAGTATGTTGCGAATCCCAGTAGCCCTCCACAATATTCCAAGAGAACGAATTTTCCGTCCAAGCATTTTTGACGGTGTTGGTACTAAAGATTTAGAAGCAGCGGATTTCAAGATGTGTGAGGTTTTAGGACCGCTATATAGTAAATAAAAGGAGAATACTTTATGTTTATGGGAAAAGAAAGAAAGGAACTTATAAAGTACGGTAAAAAGTTAGTTACTGAAGGCTTAACCAAAGGTACTGGTGGGAACTTGAGCGTATTTAACCGTGAAAAAGGTCTAATAGCAATTACTCCATCTGGAATTGATTTCTTTGAAATCAAGGAAGAGGATATCGTTATCATGGACTTGGAAGGGAGAGTAGTCGAAGGTGAAAAACTTCCTTCTAGCGAGTGGTATATGCACCTGATTCAATACCAGCAACGAGAGGACCTTGATGCAGTCATTCACGCCCATACCACTTACGGAACCGTTCTGTCAGTGCTAAGAGAACCATTGCTAGCTAGCCACTATATGATTGCTGTAGCAGGAAAGGATGTCCGAGTAGCAGATTATGCCACATATGGGACTAAGGAATTAGCTGAAAACGCTGCTGAGGCTATGAAAGATAGACGTGCAGTCTTTCTTGCTAACCACGGTATCTTGGCAGGTGCTCAGGATTTACTGAATGCCTTCAATATCATTGAGGAGGTTGAGTACTGTTCAAAAATTTATTGTGTTGCCAAAAGTATAGGAGAACCAGTGATCCTTCCAGATGAAGAAATGGAATTGATGGCTGAAAAATTTAAAACATACGGACAAAGGAAATAATTTCGGAGGAAAATAAAATGAAAAAAAGTTTGTTGAAATGCGGTGCATTATGTTTGTTTGCTTCAGTCATTCTTGCTGCTTGCGGGTCGTCATCAGGAACTAGTTCAAGTACTGAAAAAGCTGCAAGTGGTGACGATACTGTTCTAGAGTTCTATCATGGCTATCACCATAGTGAAGAAGAATGGCCAGCAGCCAAAGTCATGCGTGATCTTTATGATGAATTTGCTAAAAGACACGCAACTGGTGACGTTGAATTTAAACCGATTCCTGTGAACGGAAGTTTGACAGACATCATGAACAACAAGGTTGCAAGTGGTGAGTTTCCAGATATGATTGACTTGGCTGGTAGTGATGTTTCCCTGGCGGCGATTGAACAAAGCTTAGTTCTAGATTTGAAACCATATATTGATGAAAATGGCTTAGAAAAAAATGTTGGTCTAAACTATACACAAAATGATGTAAATGGAAAAATCTACACAGTACATGACCAATTGTTGACCTTGGGTCTATGGTATAATGCGGATATTTTCTCAAAAGCTGGAGCTAAAACTCCTGACCAATGGACCAAGTGGAGTGACTTTACTGAAGCTATGGCTTTGGTTCGGAAACAAGGAGTCTATGCCTTTGGTGCAGGGGAACCAGCAATTCGTCTTTTTAACACAGTACTTGGCTCATCTGAAGCAGGTCGTAAACTGTTAGAAGGACCTCTAACTATTGAAGGAATAGATTCAAAAGAATTTGCTGAAGCGCTTAAATTGGTTACGACAGAAGTTCAAGCAAATGGCTCAGCCAATGCAGGCGGTGATGCCAATGTCTATTCTACTGATTTTACAGAAAATAAATCAGCTGTATTCTTTAATGGTGTTTGGGCAGCAGGTGGATTGAAAGATAATACTGCTTTAAAACCAGGTTTGTATGCTGGTAATGTTGCGATTAGTTCAGCTGGTGGTGGTATTACAATTTCAAGCAACCTTTCTGCAGAAGAAGAAAAACTTGCTTTGGAGTTTGTAAAATATATGACTAGTGATGAAGTTCAGACAACCATTTTCGAAAAAGTTGGTGCCAACCCAGCTAGCCAGGCGATTGATGCTGCACAAATTGCAAGTGGCTCTGATGACGCTACTGTAAAACTCTTAGGTGAAGCAACTTCAATGGCAAACAATGCAAATGTAACTGTCCCTACTGTTGCATCAGTTTGGGGTGATGATGTTCGTACTGCCATTATCAACGCATTGACTGAAAGTGCTTCTGACGGTGTAGATATTGATCAGAAAGTAAAAGAAACACAAGACATCTTGAAAGCCCTTATCGGCTAATGTAACAGGGCTAAGGATGGATTCCTTAGCCCTGTTTTAGGAAGTGAGTATTTTATGGCAAAGAAAACCATGACATTACAAAATAGGAAGGCACAGAAACAACGATTTATTTTTCTATTTTTACTACCAACATTAGTTTGTTTCTTTCTCTTCTACTTTTATTCGGTGGTAACTATTTTTGCAACCTCCTTTACTAAGTGGGATTACACGAATTTAACCAGCCCAGAATTTCTAGGTTTTGGCAATCTCTTTGCCAATTATAAGTACATTTTTAGTGAGTATCCTTTCTTTTTGGAAGCACTGAAAAATTCAATTACATGGGCAATTATTGGTGTAGTCATTCAAGTTCCATTAGCATTATCAGTAGCTATCGCCTTATCTAAAAAATTAGCTGGGTGGAAACTATCACGGAATCTTTACATTATTCCAAGTATTATTTCTAGTGCAGCCATGGGCTTAATTTTTCTCCAAATTTACAATCCAAATTATGGAGTCGTTAACCAAGTTATTCGTTTCTTTAACCCTGAATTTTCGGATGCCATTTTATTGACACCTGGTTGGAATATTATTGCGATGACCTGTGCCTATGTTTTCTTTGCAGGAACATCAACCATTATGATTTTAGGTCAAATTTTTGCCATTCCACAAGAAATTCATGAAGCAGCGATTTTAGATAATATAACAGGTTGGAGAAGGGAGTGGTATATCACCATTCCAATGATAAAAGATACATTAAAAACGGTAGCGATTATGGCCGCAACCTCAGGTTTCCTACTGTATAACGAAGTATTTTTCCTAACAAATGGTGCAGCAGGAACAAAAAGTATCAGTTTTATCATCAGGGAGTTGGCAGTATCCAGCTCTCGGACACAATACGCCAGAGCTAACACCATAGGTGTGGTTCAGATTCTAGGCGGGATGTTAATCATTTTGTCTATCAATCTGATATTCAAAGAAAGTAAACGTAGAAAGTGAGAGAGCGTATGGACAGTCGTTTGAATAGTCTTTCCAAAACAGGAAAATTGATTATATATACTTATATGGTTATTACTTGCTTGATTTCAGTGTTTCCAATTTTATGGATTTTCCTCTCTTCCTTAAAAGCAGATCCAATGAAAAATCCTGGTATTAGCTTGCCAACTGATTTAAGTTTTGATGGTTATATCAAGGTGTTTACAGAACTGCATGTATTGGATTACTTTTGGAACAGTTTTAAAGTGGTTTCAATTTCCGTTATTATCAGCATCATCATGATTTCCATGTCTTCTTATGTCATAGCTCGAATGGATTTCCGTGGCAAAAAGTTGATAACTGCCATGTTGTACTCAACTCTTTTTATCCCTGCTACAGCTATGACATTTCCAGTCTATCGCTTGGTAAATGTTCTGGGGATTTATAATACACCAGTAGCTCTGATTTTTGTCTACTCTTGTAGCGGTATTGCTATGAGTTTCTTTATCATAAAAAACTATTTTGCAATCATCCCTAAAGAATTGGAAGAAGCTGCTGAGATTGATGGAGCAAGCTATGCTCAGACATTTTGGAAAGTCATGCTTCCCATTGCTAGACCGGGTATTTTAACGGCAGCGATTCTAGCCTTTATTAACAACTGGAATGAGTATTACTGGGCTTCTATGCTGATTATCAATAAAGATGAGTTGACGGTTCCAGCCTTACTTGGACAGTTCACTACTAGCTTTAATACCAATTATAATGGTCTTTTCTCAGCTATCGTTGTGATTATCTTACCACCAATTTTACTCTTTGCTTTTGCAAGTAAATACTTTATTGAAGCTTTAGGAGGAGGAGCAGTTAAAGGATGACAAAAAATAATTTACAAGAAATAAATAAACGGACCGAATGGTTCCGAAGAGATCGATTTGGTATGTTCATTCATTGGGGACTTTATTCTATCCCTGGAAAAGGGGAATGGATTCGTAGCCACCAGCAATTATCTATTGAGGACTATCAACCATTTTTTGAGGCATTTAATCCTGTCAAATACAATCCGAGAGAGTGGGCAAAAGTGGCAAAGGCGGCAGGTATGAAATACATGGTCTTGACCGCCAAGCACCATGATGGATTTTGCTTGTTTGACTCAGCCTATACTGACTACAAGGCTACAAACACACCAATTGGAAAGGACTTGGTGGCTGAGTTTGTTGAAGCGGTACGAGAAGAAGGATTAAAAGTAGGTCTATACTTCAGTCTGATTGACTGGTATCATCCAGATTATCCGAAATATGGCGATATGATTCACCCCATGCGCGAGAATGAAGCCTTCAAAGGTGAGAAGATTGACTTTGATAACTACTTGGCTTTCTTACACAATCAAGTAGAAGAAATTGTCACTAAGTATGGCAAACTGGACATTCTATGGTTTGACTACTCTTATGGAGAAATGTTCGGTGAGAAGTGGCGTGCAACAGATTTGATTACGCTTGTACGTAAGCATCAACCAGATGTAGTTGTTGACAATCGTTTAGAAACATCAGGAGAAGGATTTGGAAGTATTGTAACGGATAATATCAATCTTTATTCTGGAGACTTTGTCAGTCCAGAGCAGATTGTTCCGCATGAAGGAATTCGAAATATCCATGGTGAGCCGATTCCTTGGGAACTTTGCTTAACCATGAATAATAACTGGGCCTACAATCCTACGGATCATCTCTACAAATCGTCCAAGACACTTATTCGTAAGTTGGTTGAGTGTGTAAGTAAAAATGGGAATATGATTCTGAATGTAGGTCCAGATGCACTAGGTATTATCAATCAAGAGAGTCAGGAAATTCTAAATGATTTTGGAAAATGGCTGGATAAGAATGGTGAATCTATCTATGGTTGTGGCGTTAGTTCATTACCTAAGCCAGAATGGGGCTACTATACTCAAAAAGGGAATACGGTTTATGCCCATGTCTTCGAACAGCCAATTGGTCCACTTGCCTTGATTGGTATCGATGAAAGCAAAGTAAAAAGGATGAGTTTCCTTCATGATGGTAGTGAAGTGAAGATTTCTAAGAGCTGGACAACTAATGCTTACGAAGGGATTTGTTTTGCCCAGTACGGTGATATTCCTCACTTTACTTATCCTTTGCCAGACAGCGTAGATAGTGTGATTAAGATTGAATTAGTAGGTGATGATAGTGAAGATTGAAAATAAACATATGGCACGCTATTTTAAATTAGAAGATGGGAAGTTTTATACTTCCCATCTCTTGAATAAAAAGCTTGATGAACCCATTGGAAACGAAAAAAATACGGAATTCGTTGTTTCTTTCTGTGATGGAAGCCAGCTCAGCTCTGAGGATTTTACAGCTCATGTTGTCGAACAAACCAATGAAACTCTTTTGGTGAGTTTCTATCATTCAGAAATCCAGTTAACCATTCTATATTCAGGACGAGAAGATGTACTTGCTAAAGAGGTTACTATTCTGTCATCTTCTAAAACAATCAATTATATGGATGCGGAGCAGTTTGGTTTTGCAAATTTAGAGCAGGTATATATTCCGAAACAGCAAGAAGATATTAAAGAAATGGCTGGATTTTCTGGCTATTATGTAGAGTTGGGGCAACCGATTTATGCAAAGTCTTTCTTCTTTGGTATGGAGTTTCCAATGGGAGAAAACAGACTGGTAGATCAGATCTATTTTTCTCGCTACTATGTCGGATATGAGATTAAAGAGCCGAAAAAAATCTGGCCAGTTGTTATTGGTGCGGCTTCTGGATTTGAGAAGTCAAGCATTCAACAGGATTTCTTTACCTACATTAGTGGAATTGCTCAGCCAAGTTACTTCAGAAAACAATACAATTCTTGGTATGACCATATGACTGCCATTGATGAAGGGATTATTGTAAAGAGTTTTGAGGAAATTTCACACGGATTTGAAGATAATGGTGTGAAGTTGGATGCCTATGTCGTTGATGATGGCTGGTGTGATTACCAAAGTGTTTGGGAATTTAATGAAAAGTTTCCTAACGGTCTAACAAAGGTAAAAGTTCTCGTAAATAATCTGGGTGCTAGTCTTGGCCTTTGGATTGGGCCACGTGGAGGCTATAACGGAACAGAAGTTATCATGAGTGACTGGTTGGAGGTTCATCCAGAATTCGGTAGTAAGAATTCTTTGTCAAATGATGTTAATATTGGTGATTTTAATTATTTGGAGCGAATGAAGCAAAAAATGTTGGATTACCAAAAAAAATATGATATCAGCTATTGGAAAATTGATGGTTGGTTGCTGAAGCCAGAAAAAACAGATTCTAGTGGTAAATTTTCCATGCACACCATGACGCCTGTTTATGAATTCTTGATTGGCTTGTTAAAAGATTTGAGGGCAGAGCGTGGAGATAGAGATTGCTGGCTAAACTTGACTTCTTATGTCAATCCAAGCCCATGGTTCTTACAATGGGTTAACAGCCTTTGGATACAAATTTCGCAGGATGTTGGCTTTACAGAAAATGCTGGGAATGATATTCAACGGATGATTACCTACCGTGATTGCCAATATGAAGAATTCTTAACCAAACGGGATATTCAATTGCCACTTTGGAGTCTTTATAACCATGAACCTGTCTATGCAAGTACGGCTCATACCTGGTACATGGACCATCAAATGTATGCCAGTGTAGAAGAGTTTGAAGACTATCTCCTGTTTATTTCCACTCGTGGAAATGCTTTTTGGGAGTTCCATTATTCCTATACAATGTTTGATCAGGAACGTTGGGAGGCCAATGCTCGTGCTGTCAAGTGGATAGAGAACAATTACTCAACTCTAAAACACAGTCAAATGATTGGTGGCAAACCGTCAGCGTTTGAAATTTATGGTTACAGATGTATTGATGAAGAAGCAGGGAAAGAAATCCTTTCGCTTCGGAACCCAGCTAGTCATTCAGCCACTATCCAGTTAGATAAGATCAATCTTTCTGAGTATCAGTTGGTTAAAGGTGACTATAAAGTCCTGTCAGAAACAGAGTATGAACTAGCTCCATATACAATTCTGATTGCGCAGAGAAACTAGGAGGGTCATATGGCAGTCAAATATGCTTTAGGTGTAGATATTGGTGGTACAAAAGTTGCTGTGGGACTGGTAGATGATACAGGTCATGTGGCTTATAGTTTAAAAGTACCAAGCAATAAAGAGTCGTCAGAAACCTTATTTCAATGCGTGTGTACAGCTATTCGAGAACTACTAAACAGTCAGCAACTGAATATTGAGGATATTGCAGGTATTGGAGTTGGCTTGCCAGGAAAAGTTGATGTTGAAAATGGAGTTGCAGTTTTTCAAAACAACATTCCATGGGAGAATTTTCCTGTTGTGAAGCAACTTCAAGAAGAATTTGGAAATATTCCAATAAAAATTGACAATGATGTGAAAGTAGCGGCCTATGCAGAATATAGATTGCTTTCTCTAAAAGCAGAGGATATGTTTGGTTATATTACTATTTCTACAGGTATTGCAGCTACCAATATCATAAATAACACAATTCTAAGAGGCTCTGGCTTTGCGGGCGAAATCGGTTTTATGCCAGTTCGGAGTTTCGGAAGAACAAGTGGTCTAGAAATCTCCTGCTCAGGACCAGCTATTGAACGCCAAGGGAAGCAAATGTATGGTGAAGATTTGTCAGCCAAGGCAGTGTTTGATAATTGGCGTAAAGGAGATATTACAGCATCGGCTATTATTGCTAATGCGAGAGATGGTATGGTTCAAGCGATTCATAATATGATTTGTTTACTGGATCCTAAAATAATCGTTTTGGGTGGTAGTGTCGCACAAAATAACCCAGATTTTATAGAAGATATAAAGACCGTTTTGGGATTATCTTTGCATCATGAACAGAAACATATTTTAAATAATATTATCATCTCAAAAATAGATAGTGGAAATAACGGAATAATCGGATCAGCATTCCTAGTTCAATAATAGAGACTAAAATTTCATAAAAAATGAAAGATGGCTCAATCAGAGAATTTGAGAAAGAAATTGGAACCGTTGTGGCAAATCCTTCTACGATCAGTCATGACATTTCTAACATTGGAGCAACAAAATTCAAATCTTTGTAGGGAGGAAATAAAGAGAGTTTCAAGTATGAATAGGATACGGAGCCTTCCAACTGGTCATAAAAGTATATAGCAATTGAGGAATACTATGGAATATTATTTAATTGTATGAGGGCGGAAGATTATTGTTGATAAAACGGTATACAGTGGCTACTGGAATCTAGTAAATCATCAAAATAATTTACGAAGACGTGAGATTTTATTTTCCGTACTTCCGTCTTCATTGTTTGAAAAAGAAAACTTTAGATTGGAAGATATATTGCTTGATTTGACTATAGATAGTGAAAAAATTGTCGAAAAAAATTATATTAGAGCTACTATCAGAATCACTTCCGAGACTGAATGATAGTGAGATGCTTTTGATAGAATCTATATACTTTCAGGAAAAAATATTACGCTAAGTTGCTGAAGAGTTAAAAAACAGTCCATCTAAAAGTTCTAGATTAAGAGATAAAGTTCGTAGTAAGTTAAAAAACATGCTTGAAGATTCGCATAAAGTGTGAAACAGACCGAGAACTTTTTCACTCTATGTATTCTTTAAGTCCTTCGAAAATTGAATAAATCAAGGAGGGACTTGTTTGTCAAGCAGCTGAAACAGATACACGATGGAATGAGCGGGGGAATACCGAATTCAAAAATTGACTGGAAACCAATTTTCCATGACACAAATAATGTTAACGATACTTCTGAATGTTCAGGCTCTAGTCGAAAAAGGAGCAGGTGAGACTCCTATGTTGATTTCCAAATCAACTAATGTCGTGAAACTTAGTTCTGAGTAACATGCATCCGAATAATTTCGGATAGAATAGAGGTATTCTATGAAGACAATAACTTATAAAGAATTAATGAGATTGGGTTTTGCAAAAACTACAGCTAGAAAGATAATACAGCAGGTCAAAAATATTGCAATAAAGAGATTTGAAGTAGCAGACAAAAATAGTATTAATACGGTAAAATTAAGTAAATCCCATTCGATCTTGATATGCCCCCTGTCAAGTAGACAGGTTATATCTAAAAATAGTGTTTGTTTTATAAGGTCAGTCGTACAAATAAATGTGCTACTGACCTTTTTTATGCATACCACTTAGACTTGTACTTTTCAATTCGTTTATTCTTATCGCTTGGATGACATTAACCAAGCCTACAAAGATATGCAAGACCGCAAAACCATTAAATCAATGATTGTCGTGGATTAATCATAGTCAGGAACACTTTGTTTAAAAATGTTTAGTGCAACAATTATTATTGGAGACGAGTCTGAGACAAGAGTAACTCAAAGCAAAAAGCAACAGTTTTGATGCTGTTGCTTTTTGCTTTGTAGCAAGACTATCTCATGTATCTTTACTGTAACACAAATCAAACAAACTTACCATTAGAAATTGCTTCTTGTTTGTCTAC
>ERZ827469.1332-NODE-1332-length-22590-cov-2.846860_pt1 | contig 22590 bp, 29 predicted proteins | sample MGYA00519917_ERZ827469 | MGnify/ENA primary metagenome ERZ827469 (study PRJEB31778, sample SAMEA3449314) | human gut metagenome | biome: human gut; feature: human-associated habitat; material: faeces | place: United Kingdom | collected 2010/2012 ... | reverse complement strand
AAGCAGGGCTTGGGCAAGCCCGCGCTTATTACGCTGAATTACCCAGCGGACGCAAAGTTGATTCAGCCAAGAGAGGATGGCGCAATATCGCACGAATAAAGGTCGAAAACAAGGTGTTTTCCGCCCCACAAGCGCTGAGAAAGCACAGGGGAATATCTTTTCTTATGATCGTCCCCGAATGCGCCTAAATGTTCTACAGAAGCGATAAAGGAGGTACTACGTGAACGCAGAAAAAGCGAATATTCAAAACAGCATGGATGCAGCCGAAATTCCGGAATACGTCTTTGAATCGCTGGCACAGAGTCTGCTTCCGGTAATTCAGAAGTACTACGAAAGCGAAGGTGGCAAAAAGGCATTTGCCGAATGGAAAGCAAAGAAGGAGATTTCAGACAGTGCATCTACATAAAGAAACCGGGAGGATTGCCCTGATCGGCAGTCCTCCCGGTTTCTTTATTACCAGTCTTCAACTTCTTCTATAAAAACAATAAATCCGAACCCATGACCAATCGGTACAAGGTTCGGATTATATTGTTTTGGTGGAGGCGGCGGGAGTCGAACCCGCGTCCGAAAATCTTTCCATTCAGCTTTCTCCGGGTGCAGTTTATCTACTGAGGTTCCCTTCCCGCAACGCCGATAAACAGGCTCTGCCGGAAGGTATTCCCTAGTACGTCATGGAAGCCGGGAAACTCTCCCGTGACGTTGACCGCTAAATTAGAGGCCGGAAAGGAAGTGCGGTGTTTTCCTAACGGGCCAGCCGCTTAAAATTAAGCAGCGTAAGCTAAAGTTCTGTTGTTAGAATTAGCGTTTATATTTAGGTGCGACGATTAAAGAGCTTTCGCCCGCTCTACCCGCTTACTGAACTTCTAAATCCCCGTCGAAACCTTTACGCCCCCATAAGGGCGCGGCGTTAAGCCGCGGAATTTATTTCAGTTTTTTGATCCAATCCATCACCATGGGAATCCAGGCGCGGACTTTGGGCCGGATGCGCTCCGGCACGTTGGCGATTTCGTTGCCGTTGACCAGAGAGTGTGACCCCTCGGGAAAAATATGCAGTTCCAAAGGAATGTGATGTTCCAACAGCGCATCGGCAAACGCCATGGAATTTTGGCAGGGCACGCATTCGTCTTCTAAAGTATGCCAGATAAAAGAAGGAGGTGTATTCTTGGAAACACGCTTCTCCAGAGACAAAAATTCCAGCATCTCGCCGGTCAAATCGTCCCCAAGCAGATTTTTAAAGGAATCCACATGAGGATGAGAAGTTCCGGATATAACTGGATAGGCCAAAATGAGCGCGTTCGGTTTGTGCTCCTTCCCCTGAAATCCCCGAGAACGGAGAACATCGTGATCCCAGAAAACCCCCAAAGACGCCGCCAGATGTCCTCCGGCGGAACCGCCCTGAACGATGATCCTATTGGGGTCGATGTTCCATTCCTCCGCGTGTTCCCGAACCATCTTCACCGCTGTGGCCAGTTCGATCAGTGCAGTGGGAAATCTCGACGGCGCGCAGCTGTATCGCAGGACAAAAGCAGACATCCCGCCGCCAGAAACTCCGTTGCCATAGGAGTTGCCTCCCGGTCAGACGTATAAGCATAACCGCCGCCAGGACAAATAATAACTGCCGGACGTTTACGGCCTTTACAGTATTCGTCATAGTTTTTGAGAATATACCCGGTAAATACCGGTTCTTTCTCCGGAGGTGCCAGGCCTCGTTTTTCATAGTCCACATTCAAGTGCAGTTCTTTGATAAACATGATGCAAATACTCTCCTGTCCCCGGCCAAAACCGGTATGGTATGCTCATAATTTTTTAATCCAGTCAATGGCAAACTTTATCCAAGTTGCCGTTTTCAAATTGACATTTTCCGCATCATTGACCAGTTCATTGGCAAGGCTCAGGCCGTGCGGGCCAGTGGGATAAAGGTGCAGTTCCAACGGACGGCGATGTGCGAGCATAGCCAAGGCAAACATCAGACTGTTTTGAGGAGGCACCCCTTCATCGGTTGCCGTATGCCACAAAAAGGCGGGCGGTGTATCGGAAGTAACGTGTCGTTCCAGACTGACCGATTGAAGCTGCTCCTCAGAAGGCTTTTCCTTGCCGAACAGGTTTTGGAACGTCAATGTATTGGGATAGGAAACGGCGGATATTACCGGATAGGAGAGGATCATGCCGTTTGGACGGTGGGAATCGCCTGCAAATCCGAGCTCTTGAAGCAAGGCGCTGTTCCAGAAAACTCCCAACGAAGCCGCTAAATGTCCGCCGGCAGAAAATCCGACCACGATGATTTTCTCAGAGTCGATATTCCACTCCTTTGCATGCTCCCGCACCAATTTCATCGCTGTCGCCAACTGTACCAGCGCGGTGGGAAAAACAGCCGGTTTGCAGCTATACCGGAGGATAAAGGCATTGATGCCGCCAGCCAAGTATTCCATCGCGATAGGAGTTGCCTCCCGTTCCGAACAATACATATATCCGCCGCCGGGACAGATAATTACCGCTGGACGTTTCCGTCCTTTGCAGTATTCATCGTAATTTTTGAGGATATACCCGGTAAATTCCGGCTCTTTCTCCGGGGGCTTGAGCCCCATGGACTCATAGTCCACATGAAGATCGATGTCTTGTACAAACATATTATTCCACCCTATTTGCCGCTGATCAACCTTTCAGGCGCTGCTTCATGGCCCGGTCCATTTCCCTTTTGGCATCCCGTCTGGCCATGTCGTCCCGCTTATCGTGGAGCTGTTTTCCCTTGCAGAGGCCCAGTTCCACCTTGACGTTGCTGTTTTTAAAATATAAAGACAACGGAATCAGTGTCAGGCCGTCCTGCTTGATCTTTCCGTACAGCCGCATGATTTCCCGCTTGTGCATCAGGAGTTTGCGGACGCGAAAGGGGTCTTTGTTGAAGATGTTCCCCTTATCGTAGGGGCTCACATGCATCCCTTTGATGTAGAGTTCCCCGTCATCGACGCCGCACCAGCTGTCCTTCAAATTGACGCCGCCCTGGCGGATGGACTTCACCTCAGTGCCCACCAGTTCGATCCCGGCCTCAAAGGTTTCCAGCACAAAGTACTCGTGCCGTGCCTTCCGGTTTACGGTAATGATTTTTCCAGCAGCCACTTTGGTTCACCATCCTTTCTTATGGAGTATTGCCCGTATCTCACATGGTCATACGATTTTCCAGCGCCTTGTTTAAAGTCACGTTGTCGGCGTACTCCAGCTCTCCTCCCACGGGGATGCCGAAAGCGAGCCTCGTGACCTTGATGCTTAATGGTTTTAGAAGCCGCGAAATGTACATGGCGGTGGCCTCTCCCTCGATGGTGGGATTGGTGGCCATGATGACCTCGTCGACTTCGGTGGTCTGGAGCCTTTGGAGCAGCTCTTTTATTTTGATGTGCTCTGGCCCGATGCCGTCCAGCGGCGAGATGAGCCCGTGAAGCACATGGTACTGCCCTTTGTATTCCTGTAATCGCTCGAAAGCCTGCACATCTTTCGGATCCTCCACCACGCAGATGATTTTATCGGTGCGGTCGGGAGAAGCGCAGATATCGCAGATTTCCTTGTCGGTAAAATTCTGGCACACCTTGCAGTTGTGGATGGCTTTTTTGGCCTCCAGAATCGAATCGGCAAAGCTTTTGGCCTGCTCCTCCGGCATATCCAGGAGATAAAAAGCCAGCCGCTGGGCCGTTTTTTTGCCGATGCCCGGCAGGGAGGCAAAGTGCTCCGTCAACTTTCGAAGCGGCAGAGGAAGCCCGCTCATGGCTTAGAGCAGGCCGGGGATGTTGATTCCGCCGGAAATCTCGTTCATTTTCTGTTCGGTCTCGGCTTCAACGGTGCGGAGCACTTCGTTGACGCCGCTGACGATCAGGTCTTCCAGCATCTCGATATCCTCGGGATCGACAATCTCAGGCTTCAGCTTGATGGATTTGAGCACCTTGTCGCCGGTCATCATAATTTCGACGGCGCCGCCGCCCACAGTGGTAGTATATTCCTTCGCTTTGATCTCTTCCTGGGCCTTTTCCATCTCTTCCTGCATTTTTTGGGCCTGTTTGATCATGCTGTTCATATTCTGGGCTTTTCCGCCGAACCCTTCGGGCAATCTTGCTTTCATCTTGTCGATAACATCCTTTCTGTTGGGCCCCGCCGGTTATTCCTTGACGTGGACCTCTATTTCCTGGCTTTCCGCCTTTTTGATAATATCATTGAGCGCATCGGAGGTGTTTTGTTCCGCCGGACGCTCCACTTTGGCAATCCGCAGACGATGCCGCCTGCCGAGAACCCTTTCCACCTCATCCGCCAGCTTGGCGCCGATGTTGTCGGTCATCAAAAGACTTTTGAGCATGGGGTTTGGAGAATCGATGGTAACCACATTCCCTCCGACGAAGGCCTTGGCGTCCTTAAGCATGACGTAAAGGGGCGGTTCCGTATGGGACAGCTCCCGTAAAAGATCATCCCAGCCCGGCATAGGGCCTACCGGTCCTACCTCTCCAGTGGAGACAACCGCCGGTGCCGACGAAGCAGGAACCGGAGCAGGTGCCGTTTGTTCTTTCCGGACAGAGGACCTTTTCACCGGCTCTTTGGGAGCAGCCGTGACCGTTCCCTGAGCGAGCGCTTGCTCCAAACGGCTGACCCGGAGGGCCAGATCGCTGTTGCCGGAAACCGTCGGAGCATCTGCCTCCTCGGCGCTGCACAGGCGGATCATGGTCATTTCCATCTCCACCTTTTTGTTGCCGCTTTTCGACAGGTGATCAATGCACTGCTGCAAGGTGGAAAGAATCCGCAGGATATCCCCTAAGGGAAGCGCTTTGGCAAGCTCTCTGAACCGTTCCATCTCGTCGGGCAGGCAAACCACTAGTTCATCGGGATTCGCCACCGACTTGACTATCATAACATTTCTGAAATGGGAAATCAACTCTGAAATGAGCCGCTCGATGCCTTTGGCGTTGTCGTAAAGCTCGTTGACGAGCCGAATACACTCCGCCGTGTCTTTTTTGACAATGGCGCCGGAGAGGGCAAAAAGGTGCTCCGACCCGGCGATTCCCGCCGTAGACGTAACGGTCTCAAGATCCACCGTCTGGGAGAAGGCCACGCACTGGTCAAGAAGGGATAACGCGTCCCGCATACCGCCGTCGGAAAGCCGCGCAATCAGCATGGCGGCGTCTTCAGTGAGGGTAAAAGTCTCCTGTCCGGCGATTTTCAGCATCCGGTCGGCGATGTCCTGAGGACGAATGCGCCTGAAATCGTATTGCTGGCAGCGGGAGACAATGGTCTGCGGCACCTTGTGTACCTCAGTTGTCGCTAAAATAAACAAAATATGTGGAGGCGGCTCCTCCATGATTTTTAACAGGGCGTTGAAAGCGCTGACGCTGAGCATGTGCACCTCGTCGATGATGTAGACCCGGTATTTGCAGATGGCAGGGGAAAAATTCGCTTCGTTTCGCAGGTCGCGGATATCGTCGACGCCGTTGTTGCTGGCGGCATCCATCTCCACTACGTCTAAGATAGAGCCGTCCTCGATGCCTTTACAAATTTCACACTCCAGACAGGGGTTGCCGTCTACAGGGTGAAGGCAGTTGACTGCTTTGGCGAGGATTTTGGAGCAGGTTGTCTTGCCGGTGCCCCGAGGGCCGGTAAACAGATAGGCGTGGGAAGTCTTTTGAAGCCGCACCTGGTTTTGCAGCGTCGTCGTAATATGCTCCTGGCTCACCACGTCGGAAAAGACCTGCGGCCGCCACTTTCGATAAAGCGCAAGATACATGGTTTCCCCTCCCCTAGCATGTTGTCATTTTGAAAAAATACCCCCAGCTTCAGGCCGGAGGTATCACCCGGACCGTGCGGTTGGACATACGGAAAAGAAGGCTTTGCTGCGGCACATAAAACGGTCCGCTTAATGCTGCTCGGTTCCCCGCCTGACATGGTTCACGGTGCTTCATCGCGCAGGACCCGCTTATCCGTATGTCCAATGGCACGCTCCTGTTTCATTATTCAATTAATGCTTATATATTCTAGCATAATTTATAGGAAAAGACAAGAGCTTTTTGCAAATGCAGTTTTTCCCAGCACATATGCGTTCTATATAAGGAAAATGAAAATTTATGCTTTGCGTTTTGTTGCTTTTATGGTATATTATAAGTAGATAATTCTGCGCAGATGAAACCAAAACCCCTTTGCGAAGGGTTTTGGTTATGGTGATAATCATCCATGCACCTACGACGTATGGCACTGTAGATATTATAACAGATGAATATGACAGAGATGATACATCCATGATAAAGATATGTGAAAAGCAACAGGAGGTCCGTCTATGAAGAAATTAGCCGCTTTACTCACCGCTGCAGTGGTGTTTGCGTGTTCTTTTGCATCCAGCGTTTTTGCTGAACCCAGCCCTGATCCGGGAATCGACACTTCCGCTTCCAGCGATCAGAATACTTCGCCCTCTTCCCCGGACTTGGGCTTTGAGGTCAACAGCGAGGCGGTCTATCTCGTCAGTTACGACTCCGGCACCGTTCTCTACCAAAAAAACGCCGATAAAAAGATGTACCCCGCTTCGCTGACGAAAATCATGACGGCAATCATCGCCATCGAAAACTGTTCCGATCTGGAAACAGTGGTGACGGCCCCCAGCTATATTTTCGACGACCTGTTTCAGCTTAACGTCTCCAACGCCGACATCCGCCACGGAGAGGAAATCCGGATGATCGACCTGCTCTACGCTTTGATGCTCCGCTCCGCCTGTGAAGGCGCCAGCATCATCGCCGACTATGTGGGCGGCGGCAGCATTGACAACTTCGTCCAGATGATGAATGAGAAAGCGAAGGCGCTGGGCTGTACCAATACGAATTTTACAAATCCCCACGGTCTCCACGATGACAACCAATACACCACGGCAGCGGATATGTATAAAATCACGAAATACGCGCTGGACAATCTGCCCATCTTCAAGGAAATCGCCTGCTCCAACAGCTATGTCATGCCCGCCACCAACAAGCACTCTTCGGAGCGCACCATCTACCACACCAACACCATGATGGACGAACGCCGGGCGGGCAAATACTATTACGCCCCCATCAAAGGCATCAAAACCGGCACCACCGACGAAAGCGGCCGAAACCTGGTGTCCATGGCCTCCCAGGATGCTTACACCTATATTTTGGTCACCATGGGCGCCCCTATGTATTACGACAACGGCGATACCATTTCGGACAATCTCTCCTTCATAGACGCAAAACAGCTCTACCAGTGGGCCTTCGATAAGTGGTCCATCCAACCGGTGGTCAAACCCACCAGCCCGGAAGGTGAAGTCAAGGTCCGCCTGGCTAAAGATAAAGACGTAGTGCAGGTTTTTCCGGAAAAGGAAATTCAGAAGCTTCTCCGAAAGGACATTGACATCTCTTCCCTGCAAAAAATCAAAACCTTGGAAGAAAGCGTTGACGCGCCGGTCAAAAAAGGCGATGTCCTGGGCTCCATGGAAGTAAAACTCGCCGACGAAACACTGGCAACCGTAAATCTGGTGGCGGGCGAAGACCTGGACAGAAGCATTTGGCTCTTTATTCTCGACTGCATCAAAAAAGTCTTCACCTCTATCTGGTTCAAGCTGGCAGTGGTCATCATTATTATCTTGATCGCTCTGTATATCGCCTACACCGTTATGTACAACAAGCGCAAACGCCGCAGAAAACGCCGCGCCAGAAGATTTTAAAGACAAAACCGGAGCAGGGCTTCCTGTTCCGGTTTTTCGTTTTTTGTCTTGTTCTTTTATTGCGGCAGATATTTCCTGAAACAAACGAGAGGATAGCGTTCTTTTTTGCAGACACTAAGTTTGCGTTATAACTAAATCAAGATGTCCCCCACCTCTAAAGGCGGCGGGTTTCACTTGATTTTTTCGGCGGGAGCAGAGTCTCCCGCCGAAAACGTTGAATAACGGAGCTGCGCTCCTTATTGAAACGCAAATTCAGTTCCAGTCAGAAGAAAGGAAATACAATGAGAGGTACTTTGGATCAGCATCTCTGCCTGACCGACCTGTTGGATCAGGATTTGACCAGCTACGAATATTTCCACTCCCTTCCCCGGGAAATCCAGCAAAAAATCATCCGAGAAGACATCGGCTCTTTTGAAGAAATGCAGGATTTTGTAGCGGGCCTTCGATAAAAACAGCCGCCGGATATTTCCCCGGCGGCTGCTTCCTATTTTTCGAGGTGTTATTCCTGGGAAAAACCGGCTTCTTCGGGGAAAGAATAGGTAAGTGTGAGCTTGTCACCGATGTTCTCCCTACCGTGCATATATGTCAGCTGTACAAGCAGGTCCTCCGTCCTCCACTGGCAGAAACTTCCAAAAGGGTCGGGCAATTCTTCTCTTTCCCCGTACTTCTCGGTCAGGACTTCCACTAAACTGTCATAGTTTTCTCCGGTGGCGTCGTCGAATACGCAGTAAATTTTGTTGAGAGCGTCTTCCACGCCAAAAAAGTAAGTAATATATTGGCACGGCAGATTGAAAACCGTCACGTCAAAATAAAGCCGAGCATTGTAAGCGGCAACTGCTTTGCCCTTCTCCTCCCGTTTACCTTCTACCGCGTACACCTGGGAGGACGTCATCCCCATGCTGACTCCCCGCAACACTTCTTCCGAATTGGAACAAGAGGCAAGCTGCGCACAGATCATGACAAGAGGAAGCAAAATTTTAATGATTTTTTTCAATTCAATCGCTCCATTTTATTATTTTAATTTATTATACCATAATTTCATTCTGCAAAGTACAATGAACGGCGCAGCCGCAGGGGCGATAGCCCCAAATTATGATAAAATGTTCTCTCAGGCGTCCAAAGGCTTGCTTTGCAAGGCTTTGGTTCACACCGTGAGGCTATTATACTATAAAATCAATTGCTTCTTCAACCACAATCGAATAAATCCGCCTGAAATCGGCGGATGCCGTTTCAAGCGGATTTTATTAAAAATACTGATTTTCTTTGGACGACGACTGGATGGACTCAGCAGCTTTTTGCAGCTGTTCCACCGTATAAATCGGGATACGGGCCTCAAGAATCCGATTTTTTACCGCAATGGGGAGCGATTCGAAATACTCCCGCAACTCCGGATTGTTCTCATAAAAAGTTCCCATATCCCCTACCCCCGATAATCCGTTTTCCAGAATCCGTGGAGGTTACAGTATGCGTAGGCGGCCACCGGTTCGTCACTCTCAGTGAGGGCAAAAATCGCTGCCGGATCACCGGTATGGTGGAGATTTTTCCTCTGGCACCCTTCCTTGGTCTCAAGGTAAACCCAGGTGATGCTGTGTTCCTCGGTCATGGGGTGAAAAACGCTTCCCACCTTGACGGTGACGGTATTTCCGTTTACTTCGATGACCGGCAGGTGTTTTTCCGCTGCTCCCTCCGAGGTGTTGGGGGTTAGTTCTTCCATGGGTTCTCCGCAGCAGATAATAGCGTCTTTGCCGTCGAAACAGATGACTTCTACCGTATTTTCACAGCCTTTACTTTTCAAAAACTTGGGTTTGTTCATGGCTCATTCCCCTTTTTTCAGAATTTACCCCTAGTATCTCCGAAAAAATGGTGGTTATGAATAAAAAATACCGATATTGGAAAGACCCGACGCAAAAGCATTTGCATCGGGTCGAATCTTATTTTTCAAAAAGAGGAGTGCTGAAATACCGCTCTCCTGTGTCGGGCAGAATGGTCACCACCGTTTTGCCGGCCCCCAATTTCCGCGCCAACTTTAAAGCGGCCGCCACATTGGAACCGCTGGAAATGCCGCAGATCAGCCCCTCTTTAGAGGCCAGTTCTCTGGCGGTGCCCAAGGCTTCTTCGTCAGTGATAATGCAGACTTCACTGTAGATACCAGTGTTTAAGTTTTCGGGAATGAGGCCGTCGCCAATGCCCATCTGCAAATGGGTGCCGATGCTTCCGCCGGACAGGATTGCCGCGTTCTCCGGCTCTACCGCCCAAATTTCGATGGAAGGAAACCTCTGCTGCAGCGTTTCTCCGATGCCGGAAATGGTTCCGCCGGTTCCGACTCCGGAACAAAATCCGTCGATCGGTCCGGAAAAGTCCTCTAAAATTTCCAACGCTGTGTGGTTTCTGTGTACCGCGGGATTATCGGGATTTGTAAACTGCTGGGGAATAAAAACGTTTGGATTCTCTTTGGCCATTCGCATGGCAGTGTTCATGCATTCTTCGATACAGGCCCCTATATCTCCGTCGTCGTGGATGAGCACCACCTCGGCGCCATATTGGGTCACCAATTTACGCCGCTCTTCGCTGACAGAATCCGGCATGATGATACATACGCGATATCCCCTCACCGCCCCAACCAGAGCGATTCCAATACCCTGATTACCGCTTGTAGGCTCTACAATCAGCGTGTCGGGGCCAATGAGCCCTTTCTTCTCCGCCTCACTTACCATGTTGAAGGCGGTGCGGGTCTTGATGGAACCGCCAATATTTACTGCCTCGTATTTCACAAGAATTTGGGCGTCCTCGGGTCCGGTCAGATGGTTGAGCCGGATCAGCGGGGTGTGCCCGATAGCTTCCAGAATATTGTCATAAACCAAGGAAAGTTCCTCCTTTGTGATATAGCTATTCTATTTTATTATAAAAGGAGGGAAACTGCAAGGGAATTTTACAAAGTTACCCACCTCTAGCCTCTTTTTCCATCATATGCCATAAGTATGGGTAACGGGATCCAAAAACAATTCCAGCTGAGGCGGAAAAAAGGTAAACAGAATGAAAGCGACGATGAGGACAAAAAAGAGAAACAACCCTATTAAATCGGTGCGGGCATCGGACGACAGAGGCATTTTTTTCACAGTGAAAGCAAACGCGATAGCGGATCCTATGATAAACGTTCCAATATCCGCCCAGAGAAAGTTCGTTCCGACAATACCAGTATAGGTGTAAAAAAGAATCACAATGGCCAGCAATCCCAGCAGCATCGCCACAAATTTCGTAAACACAAATCCGCCTATTTTTCGTCCGATGGCGAAGTATTCCACAATTCCATAGAGCAGCCCGGGGACAAGCAACAGTTTCAGATGTTCCCAGGTGCTCTCATTGATGGGGGCGATTAACGCCACAGAGGGATTTTTTCCCGACCAGCCGTAAACAAAGTGTAAAATCGAGCCAAAAACCAAAACGAACAGGAAGCCAATAAGTTCCCATCGAAACAGAGCTTTTTGCATGACCGATACCTCTCATCACAGTAATTCCGGAAGACAGCCGCTTTTTATCGATGGACACGGGAAAGTTTGTTGCTCAAATCCCCGTTTTCAGCCTCATCCGGTAACTGTATTTATATGAGAACAATCACAAAAAAAGCACAAAAGCAGGCGATTTTATCAAACCGCCTGCTTTTTATAGGACATGTTGTTAAGTTCTGTTATAAACTTTAGTTTTAACTGCTTTGTGAAACCTTAAGACTGTTTGTTCTGATAGGCTCCTACTGTATAAAGAATGGGAAGAACCAAGCCTACCAAAGCGCTCCAAATACTGCTGTTTCCGCTGATGGCGCCGATCAAATCCAGAGCAGCGAACACGATCAATACAATCCCCAATACAAAGCAGGTCTGCGCTTTTTCGGGCTTATCGCAGTTTTTCACACCGAGGATACCGGCTACAAGGCCCAGAATGCTGCCGACGATAATCACAATACCGCCCAGGATGACAAGACCTCCTACTCCCGCACTGGCAGTTGCCGCGATTCCGCCTCCCAGGATTGCAATGAGTCCAGTAATAATGCTGATAGCTGCAAAAATGATGTAGAGAATTCCCACTACTTTGAGCATCATTTTTCCTTTTGGCGCTACGTTTGGTGTCATAAAAATGTCCTCCTCAATATTCGATTTGCCGTTTGAAAAATATTCCGGCTTTCTTATATTATAAATAGTATAGACATAATTTGTCAATAATAAATTATATTTTATGGGTTTTATTTTCATATCTGGCAGAAAAAAGCTCTAAAATATTTCATCATCCTGCATTTGCATCAAGTAATCCCGATAGTACCTGTCATACCGGTAGGCGCCATCAAAATAAGCAGCCGCAAGGCCGAGTGACGGAACAAAAATTAAAACAGAAAAAGCATTTTGAGACATCAGGTTAGAGATCCCCCATAAAAAAGAGAAGCCGTAATACAACAGAAGTATACCTCCCAAAATGAGGCACACCTTTGCTTTTTTCGGTTCGCGTTCTGCCTGTATTCCAAGGATACCCGCTGCCAAACCGACACCGCAAATCAGTCCACACAACAGAAGCATCAAAATGATACTTCCAATCCCTTCCTCCCATAAAGAGAATAACAAAACGGCCGCTAAACCAAACAGAAAAAGGCCAATGCTGTAGAAGATAATCACAATGACAGACGCCACCTTGAGTGTGTTTCTTCCCTTAAGGATAGGTCCTAGTAGTTCGGGCGGGATAGCCCGATTTTCGACAAAATTTTCAGTAGGCTTAGTCTCATTCTTCATTTCATTCCATCTCTTTCTGCTGGCTTCGCAAAAATTCCTGATAGTGCTTTTGATATTGATAGGCACCGATGGTGTAAAGCAAACCTAAAATTAACACCGGTGCGGACAATAAAATCAGCATAAGGCTTTCCGACGATTTCCAAATATACAGACTGACGATAAAGGGCAAGAACGGCAATACCATCAGCACAATACCAAAACGAAAACATGCTTTTCCTTTTTGTGGTTTGGCAGCAGCGACAAGTCCCAATATACCTGCAGCGAGTCCTAAATCCACCGTAAGATAAAAAAGAGCTACGATTACAACCATAACAACTATAGTTGGATTTTGAAAATCGCCCTCAGAAATGACAAAAGGCAAAGTTAGCATATTGAGCAGTTGGGGAATGATTGCCAAACCGCAAAATACGATCAGCAAAATTCCGGTAACTTTCAGCATGGTCCGTCCCCGCGGTGCGGGTGGCGGTACGGCAAATGACATCATAAACAAAATCCTCCAGCAACAAGCTTAGCAAAGAACTTTCGTTTTCTATATTGTTATTATTATAAACCATATGTTAGGTTTTGTCAATATATTTTTCTTTTTTGCAGCAATACAAAAAGCGGCGGATAAACCGCCGCTTTTCGCGTTTCAATGCAATTAATTACACCGGATGAACCTGATTTTCGAAATCTGCGCGTTCGCCGTCAATATGATATTTCTTGTTGCGGCGTTTCTCAAAGAATTTCAGCGCGACCTGGCCAAACTGGGCATAGCTCAGAACATCCTCGTCCTGCTCGACCCACTCGGCGCACTCCATGCGGAGTTTATCCAACTCAGGAGCCAGCAAATCCGCCGGGCGGCAGGTGATGGGTTCCTCGTCACCGATGATCTTCTTGCGGAACTCGTCGGAGATGGGGGCAGGGGTCTTGCCGTATTCGCCTTTGACGAGGCCTTTAAATTCCTTGGTGACCATTTTATACCGCTCGCCGGTGATGACGTTAAAGACAGCCTGGGTTCCGACGATCTGAGAGGTGGGGGTAACCAGAGGGGGGTAACCAGCGTCTTTGCGCACTCTCGGAACTTCCTTCATAACCTCTTCCAGCTGGTCTTCCTTGCCCGCCTGTTTGAGCTGGGACAGAAGGTTCGACAGCATCCCGCCAGGAACCTGATAAATCAAGGCATTGGCATCGGTAGCCAACATCTTGGGATCCAGAAGGCCGGAATCGATGTATTTTTTGCGGAGCTTCATAAAATAGTCGCGAATAACAGTCAACTGCTTCAGGTCAAGGCCGGTATCGTACTCGGTGCCCTGCAATGCCGCGACCATGGCCTCGGTGGGAGCGTGGGAAGTGCCCAGCGCCAACGGAGACATAGCGGTGTCGATGATGTCGGCGCCGTTTTCAATACCTTTTAAGAGGCACATGGAAGCCAAACCCGAGGTATAATGAGTGTGGAGCTGAATCGGGATTTTAACCGCTTCTTTCAAAGCTTTGGTCAGCTCGGCAGTCTTATAGGGAGTCAGCAGAGCCGCCATATCCTTGATGCAGATGGAGTCGGCGCCCTGGGATTCAATCTGTTTGGCGTAATTCACATAATAATCGGTGGTGAAGATATCGCCGGTGGTGTAGGAAATCGCCACCTGAGCGTGAGCGCCTTCTTTTTTCGCCGCCTTGATAGCAGTATCCAGGTTGCGGATATCGTTCAATGCGTCGAAAATACGGATGATGTCGATGCCGTTGGCGACAGATTTCTGGACGAAATACTCCAAAACGTCGTCAGCGTAGTGGCGGTAGCCCAGCATGTTCTGGCCGCGGAAGAGCATCTGCAGCTTGGTGTTGGGCATCTCCTTGCGGATAATGCGCAGTCTCTCCCAGGGGTCCTCGTCCAAAAAGCGCAGGCAAGCGTCAAAGGTCGCGCCGCCCCAAACCTCGGCAGAGTAGTACCCTACTTTATCCATTTCGCCCAAAATCGGACGCATTTCATCCGTGGTCATTCTGGTTGCAATCAGGGACTGGTGCGCGTCTCGAAGGACGGTTTCTGTAACTTTTACTTTAGCCATCTCTGGTCCTCCTTATTTGAATTGTCGAGCGGAAATTCCCGCCCGCTGCGGCATTCCAGCCTTCTGTTATGCAATGACGATCAGCGCGTCGTTGGCATTGACGGAGTCGCCTTTTTTAGCGGTAATAGAGGCAATTTTACCTGCTACGGGAGCAACAATGTCGTTTTCCATCTTCATTGCTTCCAGCACGATGACGACCTGGCCTCTTTCGACGGTGTCGCCTACGTTGACTTTTACGTCCATGATGGTGCCGGGCATGGGAGCCTTCACGTCGGTTCCGCCTGCGGGAGCGGCAGGTGCAGGAGCAGCGGGTGCTGCTGCGGGGGCCGGAGCGGCGGGAGCGGCAGCAGGGGCAGCCACAGGAGCTGCGGCAGCAGGTGCCGCGCCGTTAACTTCCTCAACAGCGACGTCGTAACCTTTTCCATTGACAGTTATATTAAATCTTCTCATGATTCACAAAACCTTTCTTTCAAAATTTCGGTTTCTATCGATATACTCCTTAGTTGGAGTGTTTCTTGGGAAGTTTGTTGACCCGTTTGCTGGCCAGCATGTCGAGAGCGGTGATAATTGCGTCTCTGGTGTCGGCCGGAGCGACGACGTCTTCAATGAGGGAAGCTTTCGCCGCCTCATAGGGGCTTGCCATGGTGTCGATGTACTCTTCTGCCAGCTCGTCGCGGCGCTTGTCCAGATCCTCTGCGCCTTTCAGCTTGTCGTGCCAGAAGAACTCAACGGCGGTGTGGGGTTCCAGCGCAGAAATCACAGCCGTGGGCCATGCGATACGGACATCGGCGCTGCCGAAAGCGACGCCAGCTGCTCCGATGGCATTGCCAACATAAACGGTGACTTTTGCTGTGGTGGCGTCCGCATAAGCGTGGGCCAGTTTCGCGGCTTCAGAGACACCCTGGGCTTTCAGCTCGTTGCAGCAGCAGTAGCCTTCGGTGTCCACCAAAGAAACGACGGCCAAGTTAAAGCAATCACAGAAGCGTACAAAAGAGGCGATCTTTTCGCTGGATTTGGAGCCAAGCTTGCCTTTGGCGGCAACAAGGCCCACGGTATTTCCGCCGATGGAAGCGAGAGCGGTGTATGCGGCTTTGCCGTAATCCGCTCTGAGCTCGGTAACGGAACCCAAATCGCAGATGAGTTCAGCCATCTCGTTCATCGCTTTGCTGTCGTCAATGGAAGCGGCACTCGGATTCATCGTTCCTTCGGCGATGGGCGCGATGGAGATGTTGTTGAGCGGAAGCATCGAAACGATGTCCCGCGCTCTCAGCACGGCGGATTTTGCGTCTTTTTCGACGATGTGAGCTGCGCCGACTTTAGCGGCCGCCTCTGCGGAAACGTCGCCGTTTGCATCGGAGAGGTAAAGCGCCGCGTCTTCAGCCATGACCACAATGTCAGCGGAAGCCGCCATCATGGCGCTGATGCCGGTACAGCTTCCCGCCACCACAGAAATCTGGGGGACGACGCCGGAAAGGTTGTTTGCTGTCGAAAGGATCTTGCCGTAAGCGCCCAAAATCTCAGGGCCTTCGGAGAGTTTCGCCCCATTGGAATCGTAAATCGCCACAACAGGAGAACCGTTTTTGACGGCCAGCTCATAGATTTTCGCGATTTTCTCGGCGTGAAGTCTGGAAACCGCGCCGCCCATAACGGTGACGTCCTGGGAGAAGGCGTAAACAACGCTTTCCTCCACCATGCCGTAACCAGTTACAACGCCGACGCCTTCACTGCCGTTTGCCACAAAGGAGTCCAGCTCAACGAAGGTGTTCTCGTCAAAAAGAGCCTCCATTCTTTCGCGGGCAGGAGACGCCTTTTTGCAAGCAGCTTTCATTTCCTCAAGCTTATTAAGCTTGGCTTGTAAGTTCATTATATTGCCCCCATTTCTATCTGCTCGGCCGAAACGGCGGTTCCAGCCTTCTTTGAATACAGAAATTGAAGAAAATGGAGCCTGTCCCAAGAGACTTCTTCCATAATCCTCAAATTCACCCATTGTATTATACTACAACGTGAAAAAAATAACAATATCTTTTTTGGTATTTCTTAGGACATTTTACATTTCTTACAATTATATAAAAAGTCCTTTAGTGAATTTACGCAATTTTGTCCGTCCACCGGAACCATGAGGGCCTTGAGCGTCTCTTTGTCGATGTTTTCCGAGAACTTGGCCCGGTTGACGTTTGCTTCCATCACATAGGCGAACACTGCCCGCAGCAGCCCGTCGAATAAATCCATGCTGCCTCCGTCTTTGAGTTCTTCGATGATGACGCAGTCGTGATCCTTATGGTATTTGCAGTATCCCAGCAAACCCGTCCCGTCCAAAGCGATATAGTACATCCCGCCCTGAAGTTCCGGAAAATTATCTCCGTCGTTTAACGGCCTTAAATGAAGCATGTTTTTCCTCTCCTTTGATGGTTTTGCGTGCTACGCGGCCCGCCGTTTCCAGCAGCATATCCACTTCGTCCTTGGAAAGCTCCCGCCAGGCGCCGGGTTTGAGCATTCCGAGCTTTATGGGCCCCACCGAAATCCGTTTGAGCCGCGCCACTGTTAAATTTACTGCCCCGCACATTTTGCGCACCTGGCGGTTGCGGCCTTCGGTGATAGTGATGAGCATGACGGTGCGCCCCTGTTCCTCGGTGACGATTTTGACCTCGGCGGGATTTGTCATTCGACCGTCGATCTCCACTCCTTCGCTGAGGCGGATCATCTGCTCGTCCGACACCGGCTCCCGGACGGTTACCCGGTAGCATTTGGGCACCTGATAGGCGGGGTGCATCATAATGTTTGCAAATTCCCCGTCGTTTGTAAAGAGCAAAAGTCCCTCGGAGTTTAAATCGAGCCTTCCCACCGGATAAACCCGGTCGGGAGCGTCCTCTACAAGCTCTGAAACGCACTTACGGCCCCGCTCATCCGACATGGCCGTCAGATAACCGCGGGGCTTATGAAGCATGATGTATACGTTCTGGCGGCGGTTGCGGGACTTTAACCGCTCCCCGTCCACCAGCACGATGTCTTTTGAGGGATTGATTTTCTGTCCGATGACCGCCTTGTGGCCGTTGACCTTGACTCTTCCCTCTTCAATCAATTCCTCCGCTTTTCTCCGGGAGCAAAGTCCGCTTTCCGCGATGACTTTTTGCAGCCTGATTCCATCCATTTTTTGATTTCCTTTCTGTCCGTTTGGGAGGGGAACTATTTTCTCCATCCCGCAAACCAGCCTTTGATTTTGTCCCAAAAACTCGTTTCCGGGACCCATTCGTCTGCTGCCACCGTCTCTTTTGCTGTGAGAGGCGCGGATTTTAAAAGTTCTCCGTTTAAGTAGTAGCGCACTTCGCCGATATAGTCCCCCTCCTGAACCGGCGCGTATAAAAACGGCTGAGAGACGATCTTCATCTCGATTTTTGCGGCGTCCTCCGACGTCACCGACGCTTTGGGTACTACCTGGATCATGGGCGTCACCTGATCGGAAACGCCGCCCACTACCGGAATTTTCCCGGTTATTTCGCCGCTCAGTTCCATCGGCTGAACTTGGGAAAACCCGTAATCCAGCATCTTGCGGTGGTCCTCCCAATCGCTGGGCGCTTTGATGGTGACGCAAATAAGGGTGACTCCGTCCCTCTCCGCCGCCGACACAAGACAGCGTCCCGCTTTTTTGGTAAAGCCTGTTTTGACTCCGATGCAGTCGGGGTAACTCTTTAACAGCTTGTTGTGGTTAGAAAGCCACCGATCATAGGGGGGATTTCCATAAGAGAGCTTCATGCTCTTCTGGGAGCAGATGGCGCTGAAATCCGGGTTTTGGAGCGCCGCTCTCGCGAGCTTTGCCATATCCAGCGCCGTAGAGTAATGGTTCTGAGCGTCCAGTCCCGACGGTGTGACGAAATTTGAGTCCTTCATGCCGATCTGGGCGGCCCGCTTGTTCATCATAATGGCGAATTCGTCAAGGGAACCGCCTACCTTTATAGCCGCCGAGTTGGCCGCGTCGTTTCCCGAAGCCAAAAGCATCCCTGCCGCCAAAGTCCGCAGCGTCACCTGATCCCCCTCCTGAAGACCCATCGACGTCCCCTCCACCTTAATGGCGTTTGGGTCCACCGTAAAATAGGTGTCCAGATTGGAGGCTTCCAAAGTGAGAAGCGCCGTCATAATTTTCGTGGTGCTTGCAATGGGGAGACGTTCCTCCCCGTTTTTGACGTAAATAACGCGGCCGCTGTCCGCTTCGATGAGAGCCGCCGAATGGGCGGACACCCCCAAAGCGTCCGACTGGGCCACCTCTACTGCTTCCTCCTGTTCATTTTCAGCGAATACGCCCGCGGGGAAGCAGACTGCCGCCCCAATGCAGAGCGACAGAACAAAACACAATACTTTCTTATTCATGAAACCACCTGCCACTTCATCATATGCGAAGGGCAGGCCGTTCATGTGGATTATTCTGCTTTTTCGGAAGCTTTCTCAGCGTCCCCGGCGGATTTCTTGCCGTTTTTCCCAGATTTGTCGTCTTTGTTTTTGCTGAAAGCATCGGACACCTTGTCGATGATGTCGGGCACCGAGTTGACGATCTTGTCGGCGGTGTTGGACGAAGTGGCCAGCTGCAACAGCTTCACATCGCCGTCTTTTACCACCAAAAATCCCAACGGCTGCAAGGTGACGCCTGCGCCGCTTCCGCCGCCAAAGGTCTCTTTCGGGTCTTTGGTGGGCAGGTCGGAGCCGCCGGACGCAAATCCAAAGGTGACTTTTGAAACCGGGATAATGGTGGTGCCGTCAGGGGTTGTGATGGGGTTGCCGACGATGGTGTTTACGTCTACCATTTCCTTGATCTTCTGCATGGTTACGCCCATTAAGCCTTGAATCGGATGTTCTGCCATAATCAATTCCTCCTATTATCTCCGGCGGCCGTCTCCCGCTTCTGAGAGACGCCCCCGGAACCTCTGTGTAAATCTTCTTTTTTATTGGCCGCGTTTTCTCTCGCTCTTCGGAAAGTATTCACCAATAATCCCCAGCCCATGCGCAGGCCGGCCCAAATTGCGGATAAAACGCGGATTTTTACCTTAAAAAACACCGTCTGGTCGGTGTGATCCTGCAAAAAGTTGCAGGTAATGGCGACCCGGTTTACCTTGACGGTCATCAGGTTCCGGAGAGCTGCCAGTCCCCCGTAGACAAATGCGGAAATCTTTCCGTAGAGCACGGCGGTTTCAGCGGCGTCCTCCCCGCCCACCGTAATGTCGATGGAAAGTGCGGTGATCCGCACCCGCTTCATCAGGTCTTTAAAGGGCGGCCAAACGGATTTTATAATGTCTAGCACCAGAAAGACGGTTTCTTTGATATCGCCCTTTTCGATTTTCTTTTCCGCCTTGGGGTTTGCCTTTTTCTGCTCTTTCTTGATGCCTTTTTTAACGGCCTTGCTCCCCTTTTTGACGTCTTCTTCCTCTTCATCAGAAACGGGAAGCAATGTATAACGGAATTTCCCCACACCAACAGTGATGGTCAAATCGTCGTCGTACTGCACCCGGAAGGTGATACTCAGGGACAGCAAAATGCAAAACAGCAGCAAAATCGAACCGAAAATAATCCATCCGACCATGCCATCCCCCCTTCCCTGTCATTGGATGCCGATTATTCGGTGGTTTCTCTTTCCGCCGCATCGGTATTTTCCCCGGCTTCCGGCAGCGGCTCGGTCTCCATCAAAAGCTGTTCGCCCTCGTCCTCCTCTTCATCGGAGGGAAGATTCGGAAGATCTCCCAGATTCGTCAGCCCAAAGCACCGCAGAAAATTGGCCGTCGTCCGGTAGGTCAGCGGCCTGCCGGGGACATTGAGCCTTCCCGCTTCCTCGACGAGGCCCTTTTCCACCAGATTATTGACAACCTGTCCGCTTTCTACACCGCGGACCTGCTCCACAAAGCTTTTGGTAACCGGCTGGTTGTAGGCTACAATGGCCAAAACCTCCATAGCGGCGTTTGAAAGCGGCGCGTTTTTCTTCATAGCCGCCACTGAAACGATGAGCTGCTCGTACTGGGCCTTGCTGCAAAGCTGAACCTTATCGTCTAAAAAGCGCAGCTCGATACCACGCTCCGACGAAGTCAGCGACTGCTGATATTCCAAAAGTTGCTGCCGGACAGCAGCCTTGTCAATCTGTAAGCCTTCCGCCAGCCGCTCGATCTCCACCGGTTCCCCGCAGGCGAACAAGATAGCCTCCAGGGCGCCGAAATACTGGTTTTCGCTCATAACTTCCCCCTGTGTCTTCCTTTATATTGGTTGCGCTTCCACCGGTTCCGGCTTTGGCCGCTTGTCCCGATGGAAATAAACCGTCTGATTGTCCTCGCTCACTGTAATGCGATGGGATTTCATCAGCTCCAACATGGCGAGAAAGGTAGCCACCAGCTCACTCCGGTCGGGAGCGGTAAAAAACTCGTCGTAGGGCATCCGTCCTGTCCGGTAAAGCTTTTTCAGCACATAGACGATTTTCGAAGTAACCGACACCACCCGCCGGCTGACGATGCCCGAAAACGCCGACGCAGGCGGCGGCAGGCGCCGCTTTGCCTTGCCCACCACCATCAGATAGGCCGCCATGAGCTCGTCCGGCGCGTGGCTGCCCTGATAGGTGGGATCCAGCTTGATTTTCATGGGGGCACGTACATAAACGTGGTGCTCCTTCCCCATGAGCGCCAGCTTTTCCGCCATTTCTCGGCAGAGCTGGTACTCTAAAAGCTGCCCCTCCAGCTCTTTTTTCAGTTCCACCGCTTCCTCGTGCTTCGGCAGCAACGAAACGGTTTTGATGTAAACCAGCCGCGCCGCCATTTCGAGAAACTCAGATTTCAGTTCCAAGTCAGCACTCTGCATCTGCTCGATGGCGTCCAGATACTGGGTGAGAAGTTCGGATATTTCAATATCGTTGATGTTCAGCTTATGCTTGGAGATGAGAAAGAGAAGCAAATCCAAAGGCCCCTCAAAATCCCCTACTTTAAATTCCAGCTGCACCGCCATCTTTTACACTCCCAAAATAGCCCGGGCGATAATATCCACAAATCCAGTGAGGAAATCTAACCCATTCACCAACAGCCCCCGGAGGTAAATAAGCGGCTTATCCAGCACGCCCACAAAGAGGAGTGCCATAATGGCGAACATGATGATCCGCTCATACTGCATGACTTTGAAGTAAATCCGCTCCGGCAGAATAATGTTTAAAATTCTGGAGCCGTCCAGAGGCGGCACCGGCAGCAGGTTAAACACCGCAAGGCCCACATTTAGGCTGACAATAATCCAGAGGATCTGTACAATATAATAAAGGAAGAAACCCCAGAAGGTGGATTGATCCACCATCATAGCCGGATACCAGAGGATTTTGTAGAGGATCATGGCGACGAAAGCGTAAACCACATTGGACATGGGTCCGGCCAGCGCCGACAGCGCCATCCCGGTCTTGGGATTTTTGAAGTTATAGGGATTGATGGGGACAGGCTTTGCCCATCCAAATCCAAACAGCACCATACAGATAGAACCGAACAGATCCAGGTGCCGAAAGGGATTGAGGGTAAGCCGCCCCTGATATTTTGCCGTGGGATCACCCAATTTGTTGGCCGCCCAAGCGTGGGCGTATTCGTGAAAAGGCAGTGCCGTCAGCATGGCAATGACGCTGACAAACATGGTGAAAAGTCTCTCGGAACTCATTGAAAAAGGCATTTTTTCTGATTTTCCTTTCAAAATCGTTGGGAAAAGCGCCCGAACATTCGATAATGTAATCATTATACTGGTTTCTACTGTAAAATACAAGCAGGATGCAAGGAAATTCAAGGAATTTTTAGAATGTGACCTTTCTTCGGCCACAAATCGAAAAAAGCCTTCCGTTTATAAAATTTTGAGCTTTTCCATTTTTATTTCAAAAACCTCTTGATTTTTTTTGCCGAGTCTGATAGAATATTATCGTTATGTAATTCTAAAGGAGGTGCAGAATATGGCGAAATGTGATTTCTGCGGAAAAGGCGTTTCTTTTGGTATCAAGGTGTCCCACTCACACAGACGTTCCAACAGAACCTGGAAACCCAACGTGATGCGCGTCAAAGCGATCGTTAACGGTAAACCGTGCCGCGTTCACGCCTGCACC
>ERZ827469.1330-NODE-1330-length-22627-cov-3.563131_pt1 | contig 22627 bp, 17 predicted proteins | sample MGYA00519917_ERZ827469 | MGnify/ENA primary metagenome ERZ827469 (study PRJEB31778, sample SAMEA3449314) | human gut metagenome | biome: human gut; feature: human-associated habitat; material: faeces | place: United Kingdom | collected 2010/2012 ... | reverse complement strand
ACGGATTTGGTCGGCGTCGAGCCAGGTGATGGGAGCGGCCCATTCGGGCGTGTACTCCTCAAGGCGCGCGGCCCAGTCCTCGAAGCCGACCGAGTAGTTCTCCACGTAGTCCTTGTCGTAGGTGCCCGCCGTCACGAGGACGTTGGCCATGGCGAGAATGAGCGCAAGGTCGGTTCCGGGGCGAATCGGAAGCCATTCGTCCATGTAAAGGCAGCTCGCGTTATAGCGCGGGTCGACCATCACCAGATACGTGCCCTTCTCGCGGGCGGCTTGCAGCATGTGCAGCGAGCCGGGACGCATGCCGTCGGCGTAGCTGCGGCCGATGAACATCACCATGTCGGCGCCGGCCACGTCGACCGTGAAGTCGCCCGCGCCGATGGCCTGGGTCATGCCCGAGACCTTCGACATGTTGCACGCCACGCCGTGGGTGTACACGTTGGCGCAGCCGAGGGCGTGCATGAAGCGCTTGGTGTAGAACGAGCCCGAAGGACGCGGGTCCTGGATCATGGCAAGCGCCGCCGGGCCGTCGGAGGCGATGATGGACTTCACCTTCTCCGCTATCTCACGATAGGCGTCGTCCCAGCTGATGGCCGCGTACTCGCCCGCATCGTTGCGCTTGAACGGCTGGGTCAGACGATCCCCCGAATAAGTGGCGGAAACGTATCCGTAGCCGCGTGCGCACAGCGTGCCGTCGCAGTAGGGGTGCTCCTTGTCGCCGACCATGGTGGTGAAGCGGTTGTCGGGCCTCACGTACGCCGTGAAGCCGCACTTCGATGAGCATGAGTTGCACAGCGAGTGCACCGGCTTCTCCTCAGGCCACTCGTCGGCCTGCGCGCGCTCCCAGTTCGAGAAGCTCACGTAGCCGCTGCCCGCGGCGACCGCCGCGACCGCCGCGCTGCCCGCGAGAAAGCTTCGCCTGCTCAGTGTCCTTTCCGTCATCCTCTCCCCTTTCTCTCTTCCGTTTAACTCTTCAAACCTTCGTACCATTCCGAAACGCATGCGCGCACGCCCAATAAAGCGTCCACGATTGCGAGGAAAAACACCGCCTCCCGCCCCGCCTCGACGAGCTTCAGCCGATAGATGGTAAGCCAGGCGAAACGCTCGATGAGAAACTCATGCGCCTCCTGCACCTTGCCCGCGTCGAGCAGAAACGACATCATCTCCAGCTCGAGTGTGAGATGATCGGGGGTCGCCGAAAACGACGCGGGAACCGAAAGACCGAGCGACTCGATGAGATCGCGCATGTACAGCGCCGCATCGGACAGATAGAGCCCCGTGCGTCCCGCGAAAGCCCCGCGCTCCGGATTGCTCGTCCAAGTGACGTAGAGCGACTCGACCGGAACCACCGCACCCGGCACGCCGCCCGCGAACCTACGCGAGGCGAAGTCGTCAGCCTCTTCAAAGCTCGGCGGCGCGAACAGCGCGCTCACCTCGTCATCGGCGAGATACTCCTGGAGGGAAAGCGCTCGCCCCGCGCGCGATGCCGGAGTGCTCTCCTGGCCGGGCAGGCGCGAACCGCGTAAGAGATCGCGCACGTTCTCGACGAAATCGGACCATACGCGTTCGGAGGTCATCTCCTCCCACCTCTCGCGCGACGGCGAGAAGCACGCGGCCATAGTTGCGAACAAGCACGCATCGTCTTGCGCCATAGAGAACCCCTCCTCCTCCGATCATCCCCGCCGCGCCAGCCCTCGGGCCCAATCGACGTCGGCACCCACCGCTTGGCATGCGAAGCGACGTTCGACCTTCGAGCGTAGGCTCGATCGACCCGCTAAGGCAATGCTTCGCGTTCGCGGATCAGCATCGACCCGCTAAGCGAAGTATGGGGCACTAAAGCGGGCGACCTGTAGTCTGTTCCAGATGAAACTTGCTCTGAACTGGGAAAACACGGCAGACTACACCTCTTTCATCTGTTTGAGATGACAGAGGGAGGACGATGCGTGATATGTGATAAGGTGAAATGGGGAAAGCTCGGGAGACCGGCGGCTGCACGCCGGCGACCTCGGCGAAAATGACAGGGGGAGGAGCACGTGAGCGAGCGAGGCGCCGCAGACAACACGACGGAGGCAGACCGACCCGCCAAACGCTACGAGGCCGTCGCGCCTTCCGCCTTCGGTCTGGCCTTGGCGTATTTCGGCCTGTCCGCGTCGGCGTCGGGCGGGTTCTGCGACATATCCAGCAGCTCGCTGTCGGACGGCGCCCAAGCCGCCGCGCTCATCCTCGCCGCGATCATCGCCATCGTCTTGCACCGCGGAAAAGCATGCCTGCGAGAGAAGACATGGGGCATCGTCTCGCTCATCGCCGTATTCGTCGAGGCCGCCGCTCTCGCCTCCATGGGGTTCATGCAGCATGCCGGCCTCTGCACCGCCCTCCCTCGGTTTATCGCCTGCACCGTCGTAGCGGGCGCCGTCATCGTCGCCTGCGCCTCATGGCTGCGAAGAGCGCAAGGGGCGGGCGCCGTCACGGCGGCGGTTCTCGTGTTCTCCGCAATGGCGGCAAGCGAGACCGTGCTGTTCGCGGTTGAGTTCGCAGACGAGAGCCTGCGATGCCTCGTGGCAGCGCCGCTCGTGCTCCTGCAGATCCCCTGCATGTTCTTCGCGAACAAAGCGGGGACGATGCACAACGCTCCCGTCAAAGTCGACGACTTCTACGCGTTCATGCTCTCCGGTGCGGCGAACAGACGCTTTCTCGCAACCTGCGCGATCGGGCTTGGAGCCACCGCGCTGGTAACGGGTTTCCTCTGCGGGCTGCCGGGCGACGGCTCGGTTCCCGACACGCCCCTTTTCCGGGGCGTCAGGCTCGCACTCGTGGCGGCAACCTGCACAGGCCTCATAGCGGCCACCATCCGGCAACGATCACGCGCGATGACCGTCGGGGTGTGGATCGTCATGGAGCTGCTCGCCGCCATCTCGCTCGTGCTTTTCACGGCGTTTCCGCAGCAGCCCGGCATAAGCGCCCTCGCCTCGACGGCGCTCGCTTGCGTCATGACCGCGTTCGTCTGGCATCTCGTCGTCGCGTTTCTCACGCCGGGCAAGCTCGACGCACTGTTCTACACCATCACGGTGTGGGGAATCTGCATCGCCTCGCACGGAATCGGGCGCTTCGTGGTCGGCGTTTTGCCCGTCCGCGGGGAGAGCCATTTCGTCGGCGCCGCCGTAAGCCTTCTTCTACTCATCTCAACCCAGCTCGTCCTCGTGAAGCTCATCGACGTCGCCCGGTTCGCCGCCCTCGACAACGCCCGCAAAGACAGCTCGAACGCGCAAAACGGCGCTTCGTCCGACGAATCGCGCATTGCGGCGGAGCAAGAGAAAATGCCGAGCAGCACTCTTGAGAAGCTGCTCGGCATCGATGAGGAATCCGCCGTCACCGACGTCAGCCGCGCCGCCATGCAGCACTGCGCCGACCTCATGGGGCAGCAGTTCTTGCTCTCCGGTCGAGAGGTGGAGGTTCTCGCGTTATGGGCTGCGGGTTTCACCCAGAAACGCGTGGCCGAACAGCTCCACGTCTCCCCGACCACGGCGCACACGCACATCACGCGCATCTACGCTAAAACAGGCCTCCACTCCCGCCAGGAGATTCTCGATTACATGGATCGCTACCTCGAGGCCTGATCGGCCTCGGCCAGACGCGCCATCTCGGCATCACGCGCGGCAAGCTCATCTTTCGAGAGGCCCTTCCAGTCGCAGGGGATGCCGCGCTTTGCGTCTCGAACCTGGCCGATGAGTCCGGGGATGATGTAGGCAGCCCAGCATGCGATGGCACCCCACAGGTTCACGCCGAGGAAGTTGGCGTACGAGCCCGTGCCGACGTTCATGAACGCGAGCGTCGCAGGCGCGACGGTATCCCAAACGCCCAAGATCATGCCGATCCAAAACGCCAGCATGAATCCGATCTTGGTGGGCTTGACCACGCCATGCATGAGGAAGACGGGGCCAAGGCCCATGATCATCGTGCCCGAGATGGTCGTCGCCGCGATGATGTCGGCGCCCATGATCATGGGAAGGTTGCCGATGACGGCGAACAGAAGCATGAACACGATGCCGATCACGCGCACGTTCTGAGGCTCATGGCCGAGGATACCGGGAAGGTCGCGCGCCGTCAGCTTGCCGAGCGCGGTGAAGGTGGAGTCGAGGGTCGATCCCGCCGTCGAGATCATGATGACCGCCATCGCGAAAAACGCCATGATGCCAAGCGACTGAGCCACGACCACCGGAGCGCTCGATCCTGCATAGGAGATGCCGTTGAGATAGGCGTGCACGCCGATGAGCGAGAACAGCACGATGGCGACGAAACCCAGAAGACCCGCGACGGTGAAACACTTGAGCATCTTCTTCTCCTCGCACAGGAAACCTCGGTCGGTGAGCACCGCGTCGTGGAATCCGTAGGAGAGGCACTGCAAGCCCGCGCCGATGATGAAGTCAACGCCGCCCTCGAGCGACCAGACGCCGCTCGTCGCGTAGTCGCCGATAGGGTTCATCGGCACGACCACCATGAGCACGCCGATAAGCAGCACCGCGAACAGCACCGCCTGCACGACGTCGGTGATAAGCGACCCGCGCATGCCGCCGCGGCAGCAGTACGCCACGGTGATCACCGTGAACAGAAGAGCCGCGATGACGAAGGGCGCCGTGCCGGAATCTCCGTAATACGCGCCGACAACGGAGGTGTTCGACCACACTTCGTTGAACAGGCGAACGAGAATGGCGGCGGAGAAGCAAAACGCCGCAGCGACCCCGTAATGCTCGGTGAGAAAGCTCACCAGGCTCGTCGCGCTGAACTTGCGGCGCAAACGGTACAAGGCCCAGCCCGTCAGGGGTATGCACAGCCAGTACACCGCGTAGCCGATACCGCCGACGATGCCGAAGCTCGCTCCCATATTCGCCGCGTTCGTGACCGACTTGGCGAAGATCCACGCGATGAAGATGGACGCGGTGATCATCCAGGGATTTGCGTCACGCCCCTGTCGATCCTCCCCGCGAAAGAACCCGCCGACCGAAACCGTTTTAGGCGAGATGACGTACATGACGATACCGTAGACGATGAGGAAGCCCCAGAAGAGTATTCCCGTTGACAGATCCATGCGCTTTCCTTTCAATAGCACGTTCTCATATCGCACGATCCAATCAACGCCAGCCATGGGAGAGCCCCGCTGTCGCATGGGTCGACGTGATCGATTCGCTAACGAAACCTTCGAGGGAGAGAGGGCGCCCGCGGTTTGCCGCCGGGTTGCCTCGCTTCAGGCCGCGCCGCAGTTGGCAGCCAGGCCGCCCTGTTTCAGGCCGCGCCTGCAGCGGGCTGAAGCGCTCATGCGCGGTGCGCCCTTGGGCGCCGAGTCCGCAACAGGCCGCACGACAACCCCATCCCTTCGAAAAGCTTTAGTAGATTACATCTATTAATGTTATATGTCTATTAAATTGCAACAGATTTTACAAGCGTGCCGGTGCAGCTCGACCCGAACCCCGCCGTGCAAGCGTAGCAGTGGTTTCCGAACGCGATATCGCGAGCAAGCGACAAGCCGGGGTCTGCGGCGTAATCGGCGATATTCGACGCACCGGCATCGCCGCGCGCGCGCAACCCGAGCGCCTGGTTGAAATCGCAATCGTAAATCGAGCCGTCCCAGCCAACCGAGACCTGGTGACGACACATCATTCCGTCCCGCGCGTCCTCGTTGAAGCTGTCGATGAGCAGATCGAGGTAGGCCTCGAAAACGCCGTCATCGATGAGGCTCGCTCCGTAACGCCCGATAGGATTGTTGGCAACAGCGAATAGATTATCGAACACGATGCCGAGTTCACCCAAACGCCGACGATACATCGCCTCGAGATCCGACTGAACCGGGGGAAGCACGGGCTGCTGCGGGTTGAACACCACATCGAGCACGTGCACGCCGTCTTTGCCGTAACCGCGTTCGTTGAGTTCGCGCATGACCTCGATCGAGGCGTCGAACGTACGTCTTCCGCGCTGGGCCTCCGCTTGGGCGGCGAACACGTTAGGCAACGAGGCAACCACCTCTATGCCCAAACGATCGTACACATCGACGAAACGACGGTAGTCGGGATCCGTCAAAATCACGAGGTTCGAGCGAACCATGACGCACCGAGCCGCGCGCGTCGCCTCCTCGAGAAACCACACGAGGTCGGGATGCATCTCGGGAGCCCCTCCCGTGACGTCGATCGTGTCGATCCCATGATCGCGCGCCACCTTGAGCACGGCCTCAAGCGTCTCACGGCTCATCATCTCCGTGCGGTGCGGGCCCGACTCCACATGGCAATGCTCGCACGCGAGGTTGCAGCGTGCGATGATGTTGACCTGGAGCGTACGCGGCTCCTCCTCGGTTCTCATGAACTCTTCGCCGTCGAGCATGTCCTCGAAATAAAGCAACTTCGCCAACCCGAGCGCAACGTCGCGTTTATCCGCCCGCTTTCGCGTCCCGCCCGCAGCGCACGCCGCCTCGGCCTCGGCGCGGGCCACAGGCCCTGCGGAGAATCCCCCCAGCAACGAATCGGCCAACTTGTCGGCAGGCCCGTTGACGATACGATCGCGATACGATATCGACGCCGGACTCGTCTCATCCCAAAGCGCATCGAACCAGCCGAGGAACGCATCATGATCATAGCGAAGGGGAATCGCCTGAACGTGAAGGTCTCCGACCTGCGCTTCGAAAAGCGCGTCCTCGCGCGGCTTGGCGGCGATGCGCACCACCAACCCAAAGCGCTGTCCCGCAAAGTTCGGCAAACCCGCCGCGCCGTTGTTCACCACAAGACCGCGCGAGAGACCCAGCGCGACAGGCGCGCAGGTGTGCGTCGTCGTGAACACGTCGAGCGAGCACCTTCGCATGAAGCAATCGACCTCATCTTGGCGCATCACGTCCTGCAGCGACTCGCGCGAGCAATCCCACCCGCCGATGAGTTTCTCGTCGCCATGCGTGATGCCGACCCGGAACCCCGCGACATCGACGACCATCGTGGCGGGACGGCCCATCAGGGGCTCCTTCAACTCCGGGTGGGCATCCACGGCGATGGAGAGCATCTTGTGAATCCTGTTCGAACGGCTGACGGCATCGTCGGGCGTGCAATCGGGGTAAGCGCAACCGCAGCCCACACCGACGTCTTCCTGACGGCGCAACTCCGCCTCGACATTGCCGACAAGCGGCCGATACCCGCGGGCACGCCGTTCGATCTCCGCGAAGTTCTCCGCAGTCTTGTCGAACCAATGCATATCGCCGTTGAGTACGACGAGCGCGTCGTCGGCCTCGGAGGCGACCAGGTCGTCAAGCGCATCGAAGGCGAACGGGTTGCCGTAAAGTCCGCCGACGACGTAGAGCACCGAACACCGAACATCGGCCTCGCCCGCGAATGCCTGCGGGTCGATTCGGTAATCGATGGGGCAAGCACGCCCCGCATCCTTGAACAAACGCCGCCTTTGATGCGGCGCTGCACATGTAGCCATCGTTCGACCTTCCGTTCGATTTTTTATGTGATTATATCTACTATTAGGTTACGCCCGTGTAAATCAAGCCAATTTCGAGGCGTCAACCGCGGCGAGGTGCCCTTCGCCGCATTCGAACAAGCACAACTTGCCGTCGTGACTCTCGTAGAGCTTACGAAGACGCGCGGGGGCATCGCGACTGACGTTCTCCACGTCGCACTCCCGTCCCACAGCCCGAGAAGAGTCTTCGCCCGATCGGGGTCCGCGCGGTTTTGCGTCGACGGCAGCATGCACGAACTCAGAACATGCCGCCCGCTTCGAAGCGGGAGTCCCGCAGCGCACGCGCGCCCCCGCTTCACGCTCCGCCTCCTCGGGGCGAGGCGACGAAACGCCTTCGCCACGGCAAATGCGGGAAAGACGTTCGAGCGGGTTTTCGAAACCCGTCATGGCTCGTACATCCTCGGCCCGCCGTAATCGACGCTCCACAGGGTCAAACCTGCCGCAGGGGCGTTCTCACCGGCGGCGGATCGTTCGCGCGCCTCCAGCACCGAGGCGACCCAGGACGCATCGCGCTTCCCTTTGCCCACCAAAGCGAGCGTGCCGATGATCGTGCGCACCATCGAATGCAGAAACGCATTTCCGACGATCTTGACGACGAGCAGCTCCTCGCCCATAACCGACTCACGGCGAAACGATATCTCGTCAACGTAACGGCACGTCGGTTTTCCCACCGCAGATGCCGCCATGCAAAAGCTCTTGAAATCGTGCTCGCCGATAAGATGCCGAGCGCCGGCCTCCATCGCCGCGACGTCAAGCGGCGCGGGCACGTGCCAGACGAAGCCCCTGGTGAAGACGGGAGGCGTTTCATCGATGCAGATGCGGTAACGGTACTCGCGCGACACCGCGTCGAAACGCGCCGAAAAACCGCTCGCACGCTCTTCGACCTTGCGCACGACGATGCCATCATGCGTGAGTGCGTTGAGCGAACGGCAGAGCGATCGAGGCGTGCGGTCGCGCAGCTCCGCGGCCGCCACATCGAAGCTGACGACCTGACCGAGCGCATGGACGCCCGCGTCGGTCCGCCCCGCGCAGGTAATGTCGATATCACGGCGAAACACCGTGCGAAGCGCCGACTCAAGCTCCCCTTGAACGGTCAGCTGCCCGGGTTGACGCGCGAAGCCGTTGAAAGGAGCACCGTCATAGGAGAGCGTGACGGAGAGGGTCTTCATCGGCGGACGGCCTTCGTCGCACGGGGTGATTTTCCCCTCGAGCGCGAAGCAGTTGTTTTCATGATCATGTTTATTCATAGCGAACATGATAAACGATCGGGCGGAGCCCGCCCGAGGCGCCTTGAAATTCTCCTCAGGTTCACTGCGCCCCAATGTGAGACATTCGTGAATTTCACCACAAGCGAGGTGTAAGTCATTGCTTGGCCATAAGGGGGATGACACAATGCTTGAAAACCCGGGACTACGAGCCGACGCACCACATCTCAACGGCGGTGGACGCGCGACAGGCGGACGCAAACCCGCAGGCGAGCATCCTTGGAGGAGCCGCCTGCTGATACGACGTGAATGCGAAGGCAAATGCAGCTTCGCCCTCCGCCGGCGCACAACGCGGCCCATGCGCCCGTCCGAGAGAGGAAGCGATATGGAGCTAGCAGGACTTGTCAAAATCGAATCCGACCAACCCGAGCTCATCGATCATGCGGCACGCGTCATCAGCGAGAGCTTCCTCGAGGAACCCTGGTACGAGGAGTGGCTCAAGGCGATCGACGGCATCGGCGCGACCCGCGAGCGCAAGCTCGAGATCGTCACAGCGGCGTTCAGGGGCGAGTTCAGAACCCACGCCGCCTACCCCGCCGTCTATGCGACCGAGGATTTCGCCGCCATCGCGGGAGTGTTCCTCGCCAGTGAGCTTCGCGGCGCAACTCACGACGAACTCGAGGAGGAGGGCTTCCTCATGTACCTCCCCGACCTCCTGACCGAGGAGGAATTGAAGCTGCTCGCCGCCGCCAACGATGCGCTCACGCCCGTCTCCGAGTTTTCCTGGATCGACAAGCACGTCGGCGAAAACGACTACATTTACGTTTACGGCTGGGCGGTTGATTCGAGCAAGCGAGGATCGGGGGCTTTCCGCCGCATGGTGGAGCCCCTGTTCGACAAGGCAGACGAACTCGGAGTCGACATCTACCTCGAGTGCTACAGCGATCGCCTGCAAAGCCTGTATGAGCACGTCGGCTTCGAGGTCATCGAAACGGTGTCGGCTCCCGACATCCCCATCGTCGAGCGCTGCATGGTCAGGCGCGCGAAAACCTCGCGAAGCCGCTAGAGGAGCGTGCGCGAAGCGGCTCCGTACACGTGCGATCCCCTCCCCCAGCCGGCTTCTCGGACGAGAAACCCTGCAGCCCGCAGACCCGCTCGATGCGCGTTGGAGGGGTTCGGCGTGCCCCCCAACGCTTGGGCGCGGAAGCTCACGCCGGGAGGCGCGCGCTTCCGCGCCCAAGGCCACCGCTACGCGAGAACGCAAGGCCGCAGCGGCGCCCCGACACGTGAACAGCCCCTCCACGCACGCGAGGAGGGGCCGCGTTCCAAGTTTCCTTTTAACGCATGAGGAGCCGCAACACCTTGAACTTCGCCTCCGTAAACGGAGGATTCCTCACCGGCACCTCGAGCCATGTTCCCTTACGCAGCATCGACTTCATATGCGAGAAGCACTTGAATCCCGCCTCACCGTGATACGACCCCATCCCCGAGTTGCCGACGCCGCCGAAACCCATATGGTTGTTCGCCAAATGAACGACGGTGTCGTTGATGGTCGCACCGCCGAACTCGAGCTCCCTCACGGCGCGCTCCCAAACCTCCCTCGATTCGCTGAACACGTACAAGGCCAAGGGCTTCTCGAATGAGCGAACGATATCGAAGGCATCCTCGAGCGTGCTGAACGTTATCACGGGAAGAACCGGCCCGAAGATCTCCTCGCCCATCACCGGATCGTCGAGCGACGCCCCGACGATGCACGTCGGCTCGATCTTGAGCGATTCGGCATCGCCGCGTCCACCGAAAGCGAGCCTCGATACCGAGCCCCGTTGTTCGATGAGCCCCATCGCGCGATCGAAATGACGCTTGTTTATCATATGGGGCCACCAAGCGCACCTCAGGGCGTCGTCGCCGTAGTACTCCTTGAAGCTCCTTTCGAGTTCGACGACGAACTCGTCGAGCACTTCCTCGTGAACGAGAAGGTAGTCGGGAGCCACACAGGTCTGGCCGCTGTTGATCCCCTTCCCCCAGGCGATGCGCTGCGCAGCACGGCGAACGTGCGCGCTCGCATCGACGATGCAAGGGCTTTTGCCTCCCAGCTCGAGCACAACCGGCGTCAGCCTCTCCGCAGCTGCGGCCATAACCGTGCGACCGACCTCAGGGCTGCCCGTGAAGAACACGAGATCCCATTTCTCGTCGAGCAGCCAGTCGTTCATGCCGGCGGAACCGGGAAACGCGCAGACGTGCCCCGACGGAAACGCCTCGTCGATCAGCTCGACAAGCAGATCGCCTGTTGCTCGCGAGGTGCGCGATGGTTTGACGGCGACGCAGTTGCCAGCGGCGACGGCATCGATCAGGGGGATGAGCGCGAGCTGCAGCGGGTAGTTCCACGGGCTCAGCACAAGCACCACGCCGTAAGGCGCGGGGAGCACTTTCGAGCTGGAGGGGAAATGCACGATCGGCGTCGACACCCGACGAGGACGAGCCCAGGTCTTCATGTGCTTGCAGCAGAAGTTGATCTCCTCGTACACCAACCCGAGCTCGGTGGCGTACGCCTCGAACGCGCTTTTTCCGAGATCCTCATGAAGCGCGGCGAGAATCCTCTCCTCGTTCCGCTTCAGCGTCGCCTTCAAGCGCATGAGCGCCTGCCGACGCGCTTCGACGGGCAGGGTCGAAGACGTGGCGAAATAACGGCGCATATGCTCCACCTGAGCCGCGACCGATGCGCGATCCTCAATACGGGTGCTTTCAATCATCCTCGTTCACCTCCGAAGAACGCATCGGGGACACCGCCCGAGCAGGCATCCCCGAAGGATTCGCGACCTATACGAGACCGCCCTGCGTGACGACCGGAAACCCCGGCCTTCACGCAGGGCGAAACGCTCAACGCTATGCAATCAGAGAATCGCGCCCGAACAGCTCCGAAATCTCGGAGCGCATGACGGGGCTTCGCGCGTCAACCGAAACGGGAAGCTCCGCACGGAAGCGCCGACCGTCCGCCTGCTTCACGAACAGCACCACGCCGTCGCGGCCGGGATACGATCGCAGGATACGGTTGAGCCGCAGGGAAGAGGAGCTGTCGAAAGCCGAGGAGGGAACGCACAGTTCGAGATGAGAAGGTCTCACGTCGTCCTCGGACAGCTCGATGGCCTCCATCTCGAACACCATGATCTGGCTTCCTCGATCGTTGTGCTCGAATTTGCCCTTGATCTTCGCGATCACGTCCTCTTGGATGCACTCCGCGTTGTCCTCGTACTTGAAGCAGATGCACTCCATGTGGCCCGTCGTGTCCTCGATGGTGAAGGTCGCCATCTTGGTTCCGCGCTTGGTCAGCTTCACCACGACGTTGGATACCATGCCCACGAAAACGGCGCTTTTGATCTCCTTGGTACGCTCGGCCAAATCCCCCAGCTGGAACTTGGTCATGCGGGAAATGACCCCCTCGTAAGGCGCGAGCGGATGCTCCGAGACGTAGATCTTCATGATCTCCTTCTCGTAAGCGAGCTTCGTGCGCTTGTCCCACTCGACGCCGTCGGGCTCGGGGACGTCCTCTTTGAAGCCGGAGTCCTCGTCGTCGGCGAACAGATCGAACATGGAAACCTGCCCGGAGTCGCGGTCCTTCTGGCGCTTGGCGGCACCTTCGAGAAGCGGCGTCTCATCGACGAAGTACATGAGCTGCTTGCGCGTGTAACCGGTCGAGTCGAACGCGCCTCCCTTGATGAGAGCTTCGAGCGTCTTGCGGTTATAGCACTTCGAATCCACCCGGTTGACGAAGTCGTGCAGCGACGTGTAAGGGCCGTTCTCCTCCCGCTCGGCGATGATCTCGTCCGCCACGTTCTTGCCCACGCCGCGTACGCCGACCAGACCGAAGCGGATGCCGTCGTCCACCGGCGTGAACTCGGCGTTCGACGAGTTGATATCGGGCGGCAGCACGGGCGTGCCGTTGTGGTTGCAGCTCGCGATGTACTTGATCAGGCGATCGGTGTTGCCCATGTAGCTCGACAGGACAGCCGCCATGAACTCGTTGGGATAAATCGCCTTCAGATAAGCCGTGCGCATGACCAGGATGGCGTACGCGGCAGAATGCGACTTGTTGAACGCGTACTTAGCGAACTTCTCCGCATCCTCCCAGATCTGCTTGGCAATCTCGAGCGGATACCCGTTCTCCACGGCGCCGTTGTTCCAGTCCTCCTGCAAAGCGCGCATGACGTCAAGCTTCTTCTTACCCATCGCCTTACGAAGCTTGTCAGCCTTGCCGGCCGAGAAACCCGACATAGCCATGGAGATCTGCATGATCTGCTCTTGGTAGACCATGGTGCCGTACGTTTCCTCGAGAATCGGACGCAACCGCTCGTCGTAGTAATGCACGGGCGTCTTCCCCGAGGCCACCTTAACGTAGTCGTCGACCATGCCGGACTCGAGCGGGCCCGGACGGTTCAGCGCGATGGAAGCGACGATGTCGGCGAACCGGTGCGGGGGAAGGCGCGCGAACAGACTCACGTAGAGCGCGCCCTCGACCTGGAACAAGCCGTCCATGTTGCCCGAACGCATGAGCGCGAACGCGCGCTCGTCATCGGTGGGAATCTCCTCGGGGATGATCTTCGTCCCATAGCGCGCCTCGATGTTGCGGCACGCGCGGGAGAGCACGCCGAGCGTGCGCAGACCGAGGAAGTCCATCTTGAGCAGGCCGAGGTCGGGCGTGTAGTGACCGTCGTACTGCGTGATGATGCCGCCGCCTTTGGTGTCGCGCTTCATAGGGACGTGATCGCTCATGGGGTCGCGGCAGATGATGGTGGCGCATGCATGCACGCCCTCGCCGCGCACATGCCCCTCGATGGAGCGGGCGGCGTCGATGACGGCCTTGACGTCCTCCTCGGTTTGATACGCTTTCTTCAGGTCGGGATTCGTCTCGAGCGCCTTGTCGATGGTGATGCCGAGCTCGTCGCCGATCATCTTGGTTATCTTGTCGCCGGTGGAATACGGGTAATCCAGGACGCGGGCGGCGTCGCGCACGGCGTTTTTAGCCTGGAGCTTGCCGAACGTGATAACGCCCGAAACGTGATCCTCGCCGTAAACGTCCTTGATGTGCTCGATGACCTCGCCGCGACGCTCGTCCTCGAAGTCGACGTCGATATCGGGCATCTCCACGCGCTCGGGCGAAAGGAAGCGCTCGAACAGCAGGCCGTTGGACAAAGGGTCGAGGTCGGTGATGCCCATCGCGTACGCCACGATGGCGCCTGCGGCGGAGCCACGACCCGGCCCGACGCCGATGCCCTGGCTTCGAGCCCACTCGATGTACTCCTGCACGATGAGGAAGTACGCCGGGAAGCCCTGCTGGATGATGACGCTCATCTCATAGTCAGCACGCTCCTGGGCATCCGACGGAACCGGATCGCCGTAGCGCTTGACCAGGCCCTCCTGAACACGCTTGCGGAACCAGCTCTCCTCCGTCTCGCCCTCGGGCAAGGGGAACCGGGGCAAGATGGAATCGCGCTCGAGCACGACGTCGATCTTCTCGGCGACCTCGACGGTGTTGTCGCATGCTTCGGGAAACTCGCGCAGCGCTTCGCGCATCTCCTCTTCGGTCTTCATGTAGAACTGATCGTTCTCGAACTTCATGCGCTTCGTCTCGGTGACGAGCGAACCCGTGCCGATGCACAGCATGATGTCCTGAGCGCGCGCGTCCTCCTGGACGAGGTAATGGAAGTCGTTCGTCGCGATGGTCTTAAGCCCCGCCGCCTTCGCGACGTCAGTCAGCATATGGTTCAGCTCGGTCTGGGTGTAGCCCGCGTCCGTGCGCAGACCCTGGTTTTGCAGCTCGATGTAGAAGTCACCGGGATCGAAACAGCTGGCGAATTTGCGCGCCCATTCGACGGCATCGTCGAACTGTCGGTTATCGAGCAGCTTGGGGATGATGCCCGCGATGCACGCCGAAGAGCCGATGATGCCATGCCCGTACTTCTGCAGCATCGAGAACGTGGTGCGCGGCTTGTAGTAGAAGTTGTCGACATGAGATTCGCTGACCAGCTTGAGCAGGTTGTGATACCCCTCGTTGGTCTTCGCCAGCAGAAGCAGATGGTAGAGCTTCGGCTTCACGTCCTTGCGAAGGTCCTCGTCGACGGTGAAGTACACCTCGCAGCCGTAAATGGGCTTGACCCGCTTGCCCGTCTCCGCTTCGACCGCGTCGCACGCGTCGCAAAGCTCGGGTACGCCCGACATGACGCCGTGATCGGTGATGGCGACTGCGGGCATGCCGAGATCAGCCGCGCGGCGCACCATGTCCTTCACGTGAGTTGCTCCGTCGAGCAGCGAATATTCGGTATGGTTATGCAAGTGGACGAACGCCATGGATCTCTCGCCTCTCCCGTTACCGAGAGACGCATCATCTCTCGGGTACCGTATCGCACAAATGTTTGCTATTTTCTAGACCGAACTCATAATATCAGCATTGCGCGGAAGGCGGCAGCGAACAAACTGTGGATTCGCAAAGAATCTGAACCGGCGGCGAAACACGTCGGAACCGCCGCGCTATCGCGCATGGTTCACGTCGCAGGCGCGACGGATCGCCCCAATCTCGCCCGACGCCGCTCCGTCGTCTGCAGCGGAGTCGCCGGCCGCCGCGTTCCTCTTCTTCTCCCTACGCACGACCAGGGCGTACGCCGCGCCGCCCGCAACCGCGAGCGCCGCCGTGAGAACGCCGACGACGACGGTCGCCCCCCACATCCCCGAAGCTGCGAACCCGGCGACGAGCGTCGAGGACACGATGGAGGGAATGCGCCCCACTGTGGCGATGAGGCAGATCCGCCATGCGGGGCATTGCGTCAAGCCGGCAAGGTAGGTCATGATGTCTTTCGGGGAGGCGGGAATGAGGAAGCATGTGAACATCAGCACCTCGAAGCGCGCGGAATCCTGCAGCCACTTCATCGACGCCACCTTCTCGGGCGAGAAGAACAGGTAGATGATGCGCATCCCAAGGGTGCGTACGAGCGCGATGATCACGATCGTGCCGACAAGGCCGCCGATCAGGCACAAAAGCGTGCCCTCCCAAAATCCGAACGCATAGCCCGCGCCCAGCTCGACAGGCTCTCCGGGCAGAAAAGCAATCGTCACCTGCGCGGCGACGAGCAGAATCATCGCGAGGGGGGCGAACAATCCCTTAGACGCAACCCAGGCCTGAAGCTGATCGCCGTCCGTGAAAAACGCGAGCAGGTCCTTGCCGGCCGTCAGGAAGAACGCAACGGTGGCGATCACGACGGCCGCGATGATGACGGCGCCTGCGACATGACGCTTGTTAGGTGCGCGTTTCGGCAATTGATTCCACCTCTCGACCTTCACGCGGTGCGGCGGAGCGCCGCGTACCGTCCGAGAAGCAGTGTATTGCGAGCGAGCCGTTTGCCGGCAGAAGGCGCGCCCGTTACGCAAAACTGCCGGGATGCGAGCACAAAACCAACATTGCGGGTTGCGTCGATCGCATGCGTCGGCTCTCCGACACGACATCATCCGACGCAACGCCGCGAACCCGCCGTCTTCTGATTCAGCGCCGCGAACCAGATAGCCCCCGACGCAGCCGCGGCCCTCGCATCAGAAGAAGACCTCGGACGCATACGTGTAGAAACTACGATCCTCGGAGCGAAGCAGGATCGTAGGCGCGCTCCCCCGCCTCACGTAAACCCGGCGCACAGGCGCGTCGAGGGAGACGATGTCGCCGTCGACGAACACCGACGCCTCCCGGTCAGCCGCCTCGTCGGACAGCGTCACGCACACCACGTCGTTTTCCCCGGTCAAAAGCGCACGGGACCGCAGCGTGTGCGGGGCGAGGGGCACCACGACCAGGCCGTTGAAGCTCGGAGCCACAAGCGGTCCTCCCGCTGAAAGCGCGTAGGCGGTCGATCCCGTCGCGCTCGCGACCACCACGCCGTCGCCCTTCATGCAGGCGATGGGGCTATCGGACACGTCCAAGGAGAACTCGATGATGCGACCCATCGCTCCGCGGGTGAGCGCAACCTCGTTCAAGGCGAACAGACTCTCGCGCGCAGGCGCATCGCAGAGCGCCCCCTCATCGCCGAACGGGTCAGGCTCGCCCTCGCACACCACGTCGATGAGCAGGTTCGCGCGGCGCTCGGCCACGAGCTCGCCCGCGAGGGCGCGCGCGACGATCGGGACTACCCCGCCCTCCGAATCGTTCGCCAAAAAGCCGAGATGGCCGAAATTGACGCCGAGCAGCGGCACCTGGGTCGAGCCGAGAACCCGCGCCGTGCGCAGAATGGTCCCGTCCCCTCCGAGGACAACCGCCAAATCAAGGTCTGAAGCGGCCATGCGCGCCACCTCGACGCGCGCCGACGCATCATCGAAATCCGCGACGTCGTACGCGGCGCAATCGATCGACTGCGTCGCGAAATAGGCCATGAGCAGCATCGATGCGTCGAAGGCGTTGTGATTGGAGTTATTGCGGACGATGAGGACGCGCATAAGAGCCAGCTTTCTCGGTTTGCTATGATTGAGGCTGATTATATCCGAACAGCATGAAAGCCCGATAAAATGTCTGACAAGCTCCAGCGAGCTCAACATAGTCGCGCGCGCCATGCGCGCTTCGAAGGCGCACATGCATCGGCCCCCCGCGTCGGACGCCACGCAGGCGTCGACAAATCCTCCCGCCCCGATGTTGCCCCCGGGGAAACCGGCCTCATCCCCGTCGTCGGCTCTCATGTCGGCGAGGATAAAACCGCGCAGGAAGAAGAATCCTACGCGCGTCGCAGCATCGAGGCCGCCGACGCGTTGACGTCCGCCGACGACAACCTGGTCGACTCCGACGAGGAGCTTCAGGGGCAAGTGGGCACCTCCGCCGCCATCATCAGCATCTGCACGATCATCTCGCGCATCACCGGGTTCGCGAGAACCTGGGCCATGGCCTTCGCGCTCGGCGCCACGTTCGTCTCGAGTTCCTACCAGGTCGCCAACAACCTTCCCAACATGCTCTACGAGCTCGTCATGGGAGGACTTCTGGCCACGGCGTTTCTCCCCGTGTATCTCTCGATCAAAAAAAGAGAGGGCAAAGCGCGTAGCGAGGAGTACGCCTCGAACCTGCTGACGATCGTCGTGCTGGGCCTAGGGATCGTGTCGCTGCTCTGCATGGTGTTTCCCGCTCAGGTCATCTACACGCAGACGTTCTACTCCAACCAAGAGGAAATGGATCTCTCGATTTTCCTCTTCCAGTTCTTCGCCATCCAAGTGGTGTTCTACGGCGCGTCCTCAATTGTTTCGGGACTGCTCAACGCCAACCGGAACTACCTGCCGGGAGCCATCGCGCCTGTCTTCAACAACATCATCGTCATCGTGACGTTTCTCGCTTATGCGTTCATCGCCCCCACGAACCAAACGCTCGCCTTCTACATCATCGCAGTGGGCAACCCGCTCGGCGTGTTCGTCCAAATGGCCATCCAGATCCCCGCGTTGCGCCGCTGCGGCATCAAGCTGCGACCGCGCATCGATTTACACGACCCCGCCCTGCGTGAAACCGTCCAGATCGGCCTGCCGGCGCTTTTCGTGACCATCTGCTCGTTCGCGACCGTATCGGTCTCCAACGCCGCGTCCTATTGCTTCGCCGACAACGGCCCGTCGGTCATCGCTTACGCGCGGCTGTGGTTCACGTTCCCGTACTCGTTCCTCACCATCCCGGTGGCAACCGCGATGTTCACCGAACTCTCCGACATGCAGGCGGACGGGAACACGCGCGGCGTTATCCGCGGCATCGTCAGCGGATCCAACCAGATCTTCTTCCTGATGATCCCGTTCGCGCTTTACCTCATCGTGTTCTCGGTGCCTCTCGTGACGCTGTACCACATGGGCGCTTTCACCGACGACAGCATCACCCAGATAGCATCCTACCTCGCCGTCATGGCCGTCGCCTTGCCCTTCTACGGCGTCAACACCTACCTTCAGATGGTGTTCAGCAGCATTCGAAAAATGGGCGTGTTCTCCGTCGTCACGCTCGTGGCATCGCTTGCCCAGATCGGCATCATCGCATGCGCGGCATGGGGCGTGCAGAACAACCTGCCCGCCACCATCGAGCTCATCGCAGCGGGAACGATAGCCTCTTACCACATCGGAGACGTGCTCCTTCTCGGATATCTTCGCAAGCATTTCGGGAAGATGGGCCTAGGCTCCACCCTCCTCAGCTGTCTGCGCGGATTCGGGCTCGGTCTCGCAGGAGCTGCAGCAGGAGGAGCTGCGCTATGGGTCCTCGAGAGCTTCGTCGCCCCCCTTTCGGGCTCGATAGCGCAAGCGTTCGCCTATATCGTCGCAGGCGGCATCGTGAGCCTTCTCATCACGTTCGCGCCCGCCGTTAAGCTTCAGCTTCCCGAGGCCGCGTTCGTCACGAACATCGTGGGCAAGATCGCCCGAAAGCTCAAAAGGTCGTAACCCGCACCGTGCGAGAACGCCCTCCTTGCACGGTGAATTCGCGGACTCGCAAAAAGAGGGGCGCCGCCTTCATGCGCAAGTTACGCGGAGACCACGCTGGATAAGCGTCACTCGCGCATGGAGCTTGCAGGTCCGCACCAAACGGAGGAGCCGTCTTCGCCACGCGAGTTACACGGCCTATACCGGACGAGAGCGCCCCTCCTCGCACGTGAGGATCACAGGGCCGTCTCCTGTGACGGCGACCGTCTTCTCGAAGTGCGCCGAGGGCTTTCCGTCGCGCGTGCACACCAGCCAACCGTCGCTCATCTGACGCGTCTTATGCGTTCCCATGTTGATCATCGGCTCGATGGCGATGACCATGCCCTCCTCCAGCTTGATGCCGCAATGTCGCCTCCCAAAATTCGGAACGTTGGGATCTTCGTGCATATTGCGTCCGATACCGTGGCCTACGTACTCGCGCACCACCCCGTATCCTACGGCCTCAGCCACCGACCGAACGGCATAACCGATATCGCCCAACCTGTTCCCCGGGCGAGCCGCTTCGATTCCCGCCCACATGCACTTTTCAGTCACCTCGAGGAGCCTCTTCTTCTCGGGCGATATCGAACCGACCGCATAGGTCCAAGCGTTATCCCCGACCCACCCATCGACGATGGCGCCCGTGTCGATGGAGACGATGTCGCCGGCTTTCAAGACGACCTTCGATGAAGGAATGCCGTGCACGATCTGCTCGTTGACCGAAGCGCAAATCGAGCCGGGAAACCCACCGTAGCCCTTGAACGCGGGAATACCGCCTTCGAGACGGATAAGCGCCTCGGCGAACTCGTCGAGCTCGAGCGTGCTGACGCCCGGCTTTACGAGAGCGCCCACTTCTCGGAGCACCTTCGCGGAGATGCGGCCGGCTTCCTTCATGGCCTCTATTTCCGCAGCTGACTTCTTGATGATCATGACGCGCTCCTCTCGTGTCTTCAACATCTGGCGGCGCAACGATGCACCTCAGTATATATCTCAACGCCCCTGACGCAAAAAGAGCCGCCCCGAAGGACGGCTCCCGTTCATGATAAGAGAGTAGACGCTTACTCAGCGGCCTCGGTGTATGCACGCGTAACACCCGAATCGACCTTGACGGCCGGGCTCATGGTGGAAGCCACGTTGACGGACTTCACGTACTTGCCCTTAGCGGCAGACGGCTTCATGCGGATGATCTCATCGTAAACCGCGCCGTAGTTCTCGGCGAGCTGCTCAGCGGTGAAGCTGATCTTGCCGATGGTGACGTGGGCGATGCCGTAACGATCCGCGCGGTACTCCACACGACCGCCCTTGAGCTCTTTGATGGCCTTCGCAACGTCGTTGGTGACGGTGCCGAGTTTGGGGTTCGGCATAAGGCCGCGGGGGCCGAGGATCTTACCGAGACGGCCGACCTTGCCCATCTGATCCGGGGTGGCGACGGCGGCGTCGAAGTTGAACTCGCCGGCCTGGACCTGAGCGATGAGCTCCTCGGTGCCGACGATATCCGCGCCGGCCTCCTCAGCGACGCGAGCTGCCTCGCCCTCGGCGAAGACAGCAACACGAACCGACTTACCCGAGCCGTTCGGAAGGCTGACGGTGCCGCGCAGCTGCTGATCAGCCTGACGCGTGTCGATGCCGAGACGGAAATGAGCCTCAACGGTCTCGTCGAAATTAGCCGAAGAGATCTCCTTCAGGAGATTCATCGCGGCGAGGGGAGCGATGGGCTCCTCCGGAACCTGAGCCTGAGCGGCCAAAAACTTCTTGGACTTCTTTGCCATGATGCAGATCCTTTCGTGGTGTTGGCGAGCGCTTCTTCGCTCTTCCACTTACAAACTAAAACTACTCGTCGATGCTCTTGCCCTGAAGCATCGCGGCAACCTTGCGAGAAGGAATGTACTTCTTCTTCATCTCGCGACCTTCGATGCGCACGCCCATCGAGCGAGCGGTGCCGGCGATGATCTCCATTGCAGCTTCGACGGTGTTCGCGTTGAGGTCGGGGAGCTTCGTCTCGGCGATCTCGCGAAGCTGATCCTCGGTCAGCGTGCCGACGGCCTGAAGCTGCGGAATGCCGGAGCCGCCCTTGATGCCGAGCTTCTCCTTGATGAGAACAGCCGCCGGAGGCGTCTTGCACACGAACGTGAAGGACTTGTCCTCGTAAACGGTGATCTCAACCGGGATGATGGTGCCGGACTTGTCCTGCGTCTGGGCGTTGAACGCCTGGCAGAACTGCATGATGTTGACGCCGTGCTGACCAAGAGCCGGGCCAACCGGGGGAGCCGGGTTAGCAGCGCCTGCGGGAATCTGCAACTTAATGAAGCCAGTTGCCTTCTTTTCAGCCATCTGTGACTACCTTTCAGATGTAAACGTTTACTCTCTATCACAAAAACTCGGTTCGCGAGAAGCCCCGGTCCACGCGGGCACGTACCAAGTTGATGCCTTCCTGCGTTAGATCTTCGCGACCTGGTCAAACGAAAGCTCCACGGGAGTTTCGCGACCGAAAATCGATACCATGACCTTGACCTTGCCGGCCTCGGGCGACACCTCGGCGATGACGCCGTCGAATTCTGCCAAAGGACCGGAGATGACCTTGACGGCCTGTCCGACCTCGAGCACGGTCGACGTCTTCTTCGGAGCCTCGCGACTCGTGCGCTTCATGATCTTGTTGAACTCCTCACGCGTAAGCGGCGTGGGATTGCCTTCGCTTCCAACAAAACCAGTGACACCAGGTGTGTTGCGAACAGCGGCCCAACTACGATCATCGAGATTCATGCGAACCAGGACGTATCCCGGAAACACCTTCTTCTCGCTTTCGACTCGGCGACCACCTTCTTTGATCTCCGTCACAACCTCGGAGGGGATCTCGATGCCGAACACGTTGTTTTCAAGACCCATGGTTTCGATACGTGTCTCGAGATTCGTCTTGACCTTGTTCTCGTATCCCGAGTACGTATGCAGGACGTACCACTTTTTAGCCATATAACTATGCCCCTATACCAGAAACGAGAACTAACAGCGGCGTGATGATGGCGTTGTCAAGCAACGCGACGAACACGCCGAAGAACAGCAGAGCGACCACGACGACGCCGCTCCAGCGAAGCACATCGGTGCGAGTCGGCCAGGTGACGCGCTTCATCTCAGCGCGAACCTCCCGGAAGAACTTGAAGCGCTTCTTCTTCGGCTTCTTCTCCTCGGATTTCTTCGCCGATTTATCCTCGGCGGGCTTATCCGTATCGGAAGACTTTTTGAAGAGCGACTTCTTGGACTTCTCCTCCTGCGCCGGGACTTGCTCGACTTGAGGCTCGGCCTCGACCTGAGCACGATCCGCCTTGCGCTGCTGACGCGCGGCTGATGCCTTTGCTCGCTGTGTCTTGGATTTCTTCGCCATGTAATTCCTCTAAATAGATGGGAAAAAATAAACCGTCTTAACGCCAAACAAGCAGCCTCACAGTGGGCTGCTCGTACAAACAAGCTGGCAGGCCAGGAGGGACTCGAACCCCCAACATGCGGTTTTG
>ERZ827469.1315-NODE-1315-length-22825-cov-3.596399_pt1 | contig 22825 bp, 16 predicted proteins | sample MGYA00519917_ERZ827469 | MGnify/ENA primary metagenome ERZ827469 (study PRJEB31778, sample SAMEA3449314) | human gut metagenome | biome: human gut; feature: human-associated habitat; material: faeces | place: United Kingdom | collected 2010/2012 ... | reverse complement strand
TCATCGAACGCTCGGTGTCGGTGAGGTGTTCGATCGGCTTGTCGGTCTGCGAACGGGTCCAGAGGTGTATCCATGTCGAGACGCGCCCTTCGGCAGTCTCGCTGCGCCCCAGGTTGAGGGTCATGATGAAGACGATGCCGATGCAGGCCAGCCCGATGAGTTTCACCAGTTCGCCCAGCCGGACGCGCCCGATGAGCATCATCACCAGCGAGGTCAGAAAGACCAGCATCGCCGACGACGTATGCGCCGGAAAGATCACCGCACACGACAGCACGACGGGCAGCAGGATGGGCCTCGTCCCCTCGCGCCAGATCTTGCGCTGCGCGGGCCGCCCCCACCGGAAGGGGTTGAGCGACGGGACGATCCGGATGCGGTCGATCTTGCTCTGGCACGACGAAAGGCGGCGTGCCAGCAGCAGGATCGTGGCGACCTTCAATGCCTCGGAGGGCTGGAACTGGAACGAGCCGATGCGGATCCAGCGCTGCGCGCCGTGCGTCAGTCGGCCCGTGCCGATGCCCGGGATCAGAACGAGCACCAGCAGGATGATGGAAAAGATCAGCAGCATCTTCGCCACCGCGCGATAGCGCTCGTAATTGATCTTGCCGACAATAAACATCGCCGTGATACCGAGGATCGCAAAAATGCCCTGACGGATAAGGTAGTACGCGGGGTTACCCTCTTCATAGTAGGCCGAGGGGAAACTGGCGGAAAACAGCATGATCAGACCCACGCCCACGAGCGTAAGCACCAGCAGAAGATACGGAAGGTCCAGCGGTCCGCGGCCCGCTTCGCGCGCCGCCGCCTCGATGGCCTTCGCCCGCTCGCGCTGCTCCTGCCGCAGCAAGCGTTCTTCCTTGGTCATGCAGTCTTCCCCCTTTCATACTGATTGCAAACTCGCGCTCTGCGCGAGTTTGCCTCCATTTTGCAACCAAGCGTCGCAGACTTTCGCGCCCGCAGGCGCGAAATATTTTTAATCATTTTTCGCCGCGACCGGTGCGTGGCGAAAAATACTTCTCGCAGAGTGAGTGTCGAGCCGCCAAGGGCGGCGAGGCACAGAGCGCCGCGCATCCCCTCTCATTTTTGAGAAACGGCTTGCCGTTTCTCAAAAATGAAATCTGTTGAGTACTCCGAACAGCGCCGCCAGGCAGCACAGCGCGCTCACGCTGGTGAACACAGCGACAATCTTCACCTCGCTCCAGCCGCAGAGCTCAAAGTGATGGTGCAGCGGCGCCATCTTGAAAAGGCGCTTGCCGTGCGTGGCTTTGAAGTAAATGACCTGCAAAATGTCGGACAGCGTCTCGCAGATGTAGACAAAGCCGACAGGGATCAGCACGAGCGGCATATCGTAGGCAAAGGCGAGCGCCGCCACCGTGCCGCCGAGGAACAGCGAGCCTGTGTCGCCCATGAAGACCTTGGCGGGGTGGAAATTATAGATGAGGAAGCCGAGAATTCCCCCGACGAGCGCCGCAGCATAAATGCCGAGCTGCTCATAGCCCTGCCACCAGATGGCGAGCACGGTGAAAAACAGGCCGACCGGCACCGTCACGCTGCCGGCCAAGCCGTCGATGCCGTCCGTGATGTTGACGGCGTTGACCGTGCCGACGATGACAAACGCTGCAAACACCATGTACACCCACCAGCTCATGACGATCTGCGTGTTGAAAAACGGCACGTAGAGGTTCGGCGTCAGCATACCCTCAAAGCGCATCAGGCAGAGGAACGCGACCGCCGCGGCGAGCTGGAGCAGGAACTTCTGAAGGGCCGTGAGGCCGAGGTTCTGCTTGTGCTTCACCTTTTCAAAGTCGTCTAAAAAGCCGATGCCGCCGAAGATCAGCGCAAAAAAGAAGATGTAAAGGTGCTCAAAGTCCCCCGCCATCATGCCCTTCCAGCCGCAGATCAGAATAGAGACGAAGATGCCGAGGATGAACATTAAGCCGCCCATCGTCGGCGTGCCGGCCTTTCCGGCGTGCCAGGTGGGGCCGTCCTCGCGGATGCTCTGTCCGGCCTTGAGCTTTCTCAGCTCAGGGACCAGAAATTTTCCCGTGATCGCGGAGACCGCGAAGCTCAGTATGCAGGCAATGATGATCTTCATGTGCGTTTTCCTTCGCCGCGTCGGCGGCGTCCTTCCTTTGTACTTGCGCGAACCTCTCGCGCACGACCTCCCTCTCGTCGAGGTGGTATTTTATCGTTCCGATCTCCTGATAGGTCTCGTGCCCCTTGCCGCAGAGGACGACCACGTCGCTCTCTTTCGCCTCATGGAGCGCAAAACCGATGGCCTCGCGCCGGTTCTCGATGACGGCGAACGGCGTTCTGCTCTCCAAAAGTGCGGGGAGCACATCGCGCAGGATGGCGTAAGGATCTTCGGTGCGGGGATTGTCGCTCGTGAGAACAACGAAGTCCGAGAGCGCCGCGGCGATGCGGCCCATGCGGGGTCGCTTCGTCTTATCGCGGTCGCCCCCGCAGCCAAAGAGCGCGATGACGCGCCCATCGGCAAAGCCGCAGACCGTAGAGAGAATATTTTTGAGCCCGTCGGGCGTATGCGCATAGTCAATGATGACGGTGAACGGCGCACTCAGCGGTACGACCTCGCACCGGCCCTTGACGCCGACACATTCCGTCAGCGCCTTCGCCGCGTCGGAAAGCGGCACGCCGAGCGCCTGCACGGCAGAAAGCGACGCGAGCGCATTGTAGAGCGAAAAGCCGCCGGGGATGCCGATCCTCGTCTCCTCGTGGTCGAGGTCGGTGCAGGCGGTGAAGCGCACGCAGTCGTTTTCGTAGCGGGCGCGCCAGCCGACAAGGTCGTTCGTCATGCCCTGCCCGAATGTGATCCGCTCGCCCGTAAAGCGGGCGAGCAAGCGCTCCGTCCACGCGTCGTCGCCGTTGACGCAGGCGATGTCGCACTGGTCGAAAAGCCTCGACTTCGCGTCGCAGTAGGCCTCCATCGTGCCGTGGTAGTCAAGATGATCCTGCGTCAGGTTCGTGAAAACACCGACGCGGAATCGGATACCTTCTACCCTGCTCTGCATCAGCGCGTGGGACGAAACCTCCATCACGGCATAGGTGCAGCCCGCATCGACCATCTGGGCGAGCAGGCGCTGCACGGTCAGCGCGTCGGGCGTTGTGCGGTCGGTCGGGATGGTCTTGTCGCTGATCAAATTCTGATTCGTGCCGATCAGGCCGACCTTTGCGCCCTTCGTGCGCTCCAAAAGCTGTTTGATAAGATACGTCGTGGTCGTTTTGCCGTTTGTGCCGGTCACGCCGACCACGGTGAGTTTTCCCGCCGGAGTACCATACCATACCGCCGCGCAAAGCGCAAGCGCTTTGTGCGCATCCGGCACTAAGATATAGGGAATTTCCGTCTCCGGCGGATGCTCGCACACGGCGCAGGCCGCGCCGCGCGCTTTGGCTTCGGCGATAAACTCGCCGCCGTCCTCCTTCTCCCCCGGCAGGGCGAAGAAGAGGAATCCCTCTTCTACCTTGCGCGAATCGAGCGCAAGGCCGCTGACTATCAGGTCAGGCGGCGCATGCACCGTTTTGTCTTCTAATGCGGAAATAAGCTCAGATAACTGCGTTTGAAAAATTCCTTTCGGAATTGGGTCTTGCTGTCTTTAGTCGCGCACCGAGCTGTCGCTGAACTGGACGCGCACGACCGTACCGGCCTCGACCTCCGTGCCCGCGGCGATGCTCTGCGAGATGGCGCGCACCGTGGACGAGCTTGCGTTCGTCGCGCCGGAAACGCCCATGATGAGCCCCGCGTTCACGATCTTCTGGTTCGCGGTCGCGGCGCTGTCGCCCACGACGTTCGGGACGATGCACTTGTCAGTCGACTTCTCCGCGCCGAGGTAGAGGATGATCTCCGCGCTGTTCGGTACGATCGCGCCGCCTGCGGGCGTCTGGTCGGTGACGGTATCGCCGCTGCCGACGGTGCGGAAGCTGAAGCCGTTCGCGCTCAGGCGCTCGGCCGCCGCGTCCTTGCTGAGGCCGACGACGTTCGGCACAGTCTTATCCGCGCCGACGAGCTCTTCAGCGGTGTAGCTCGGCTCAATGCCGAGATACGGCAGGATCTCGCCCATGACGGAACTCGCCACGGGGGCGACCATGTTACCGCCGGAAACGTAGGTACCGGTCCACTTGCTCGGCTCGTCGAGCGTCAGGAGCATCATCACCTGCGGGTCATCCGCGGGGGCGAAGCACACGAACGAGACGATGACGCCGCCGCCGACCTTATCGGCCGTGCCGGTCTTGCCGCCGATGCGGTAGCCCGCGACCTGACCGTTCTTGCCCGTGCCGCTTGTGACCTCATACTCCATAATGTCGCGCACAAGCGCGGACGTCTCCTCGGAGACGACCTGACGGATGGGCGTGGAGTCATGCTTGGAGACGACGTTGCCATCCTGGTCGGTGATCTCTTCGACAAGATAGGGCGTATAGAGGTAGCCGCCGTTGACGCAGGCGCACTGCGCCGCCAGCAGCGCGATGGGCGTGACGTTGAAGTTCTGGCCGAAGGCGTAGCACGCCAGCGCCAGCGTCGAATATTTAATTTCGCTGTTGACGAAGCCGCTGGCCTCGCCCGTGGTGTCGATGCCGGTCTTCTCCGTCAGGCCAAAGTCCAGCATGTACTGGTAAAACTTGTCGTTGCCGATGCGAAGGCCGATGTTGATGAACGCGGGGTTGCAGGAGTTGGCGAACGCCTGCGTCAGGTTTTGCTGGCCGTGACCGGGCGCGCGCTTGGAGCAGTTGATGGTCTCGCCCTCGATCTTCACGCTGCCGCTGCAATAAAAGCCCGTGTTCAGGTCGACAACGTTTTCCTCAAGCGCCATCGCAAGCGTCAGTGTTTTGAACGTGGAGCCCGGCTCGTAGGTGTCGTTGATGGCCTTGCTGCGCCACTGCTTGTTGAGAAGGTCTCTCATGTTTTCGAGGACCTGCTCCTCCGTCATGCCGGAGGTCAGAAAGTCGTTGTAGACCGTGCCGGGGGAATTCAAGTCGTAGGTCGGCAGCGACGCCATCGCCAGCACCGCGCCGGTGTTGACATCCATGACGATGCCCTCGGCGCCCTTGCCAGTGCCGAAGCGCGCCTCAAGCTCCTGCACACCTTTCTCAAGGTAATACTGGATGGTCGTGTCGAGCGTCGTGTGCAGGTCGCAGCCGTTTTCCGCGTCGAAATACTGGTCGTACTGGTAGAGCACGGAGCGGCCGTCGCGGTCGCGCGCGGTGACGACCATACCGTTCTCGCCGGTCAGCTCGTCGTTGTACGCCGCCTCAAGGCCCATCGCGCCGCCGTTTTCATTGGCAAAGCCGATGACCTGTGAGGCGAGCGTCCCCTTGGGATAGGTCCTCTTGCTCGTCGGACGAATGAAAACGCCCTTGAGGTCGTTCTCATTGATGAATTCGCGCACCTTGTCGGCGAGCTCATCGTCCGCCTTTTTCTTGAGCTCTTCGTACTGCGAGTTCGTTTTCTCCATCTTTTTGAGGATGTCAGCGGGGTCAAGGTCCAGAATTTCAGCAAGGCCGCCCGCGATCAGGTTTTGATCCTGATCGTTTTCGATGATCTCCTTCGGAGAGATGAAAATATCCTCTGCCGAGGCGGACATCGCGAGGATCGTGCCGTTTCGATCGTAGATCGTGCCGCGGCTCGCCTCCACCGTGGTGCGCAACGTTTGCTGGCGCACAGCGACGGACTGGAGCTCGTCATGCTCGGTGATCTGCCAGCGATAGAGTTGGGTGAAGAGCAGCACAAACGTCAGCACGCCGAACACGCCCAGAAGCAGCAGCGTTCTTGTCTGAATGATGCGGTTTGCGCGGCGCGCGGATTCGGGCCGTCTTTTCTGGTTCTGGGGGCGTGGTGCCACAGTCGTTCATCCTCCTTAAAAATGGAAAAGGAGTAAGGAAGCTCCTTACTCCTTATGTATAGCTTCGCTCATTTGAAATATTCCACCACTGCGCATACGCCGTTGCCAAGCGACGTGAGCACCCGCGACAAAACGTTCTGGCTCTTCTGCTGGTAGACGACCACGCTGTCGGGCTCCGACAGGTCGATGTAGTAGACCTGCGAGGCGCTGGGCTTGGCCATACCGGCCGCGGCCGCCGCCTCCTTGATGGTGGTGAGGTCAAAGGTTTTTTCGTAGCGCGTGAGCAGCGCGACATGCTCGTCCTCGAGCGCGGAGATCTCCTTCTGCACGGAGACGACCTGCGCAGAGATTTCCGTCAGCTGTGCGCGGCACATGATCATCAGCGCGACCATTGCGGCCAGCGCCATAAAGCCGCACAGCGTGCCGAGCGAGACCTTTTCGCGTTGACGGCGGACGGGCGCAGCCTTTTTCTGCACCTTCCGCTGCGGGGGACGCATGAATTCCTCGCGCTGACGCTCGTGCTCACGCTCGTATTCACGCTCGCGGCGCAGCCTGCGCTGGCGCTCTTCGTAGGCGGGATCGTAAGCGAGATTGCCATTGACTCGTCCGCTGTAGCGGCGGTATTTCATGTTCTGCTCTCTGCGGCTGGCCATGGCGATCTCCTTTCTTTTGCGTATTTTCGGCTGTTGTCAGCACTTTTCCGCGACGCGCAGCTTGGCGCTGCGGGCACGGGGATTCTCTGCGAGTTCTTCTTCGCCCGAAACGATGGGCTTTCTTGTGATGAGCTTGACCTTTGGCTTTCGTCCGCACACGCACACCGGAAATTCCGGCGGGCAGATGCAGCCCTGTGCAAGCTCCTGTAATTTCTTCTTGACGATGCGGTCTTCGAGCGAGTGGAACGTGATGACCGCGAGCCGTCCGCCCGGTTTCAGATTTTTCTCCGCCGCGTCGAGCATCGGCGGAAGCTCGCCCAGCTCGTCGTTCACGGCAATGCGGATGGCCTGAAAGCTGCGCTTGGCAGGGTGCTGCTTTTCGCGCAGCGCGCTCGCGGGCATGGCCGAACGGATGATATCGGCGAGCTCAAGCGTCGTTTCGATGGGCTTTTGCTCGCGGTGCTGGCAAATTCTCTTCGCGATGGCGGGCGCATAGCGCTCCTCGCCGTATTCAAAGAGGATGCGGCGCAGCTCTTCATAAGAATAGGTATTCACGACCTCGCGCGCGGTCAGTGCGGCGGATTCGTCCATGCGCATATCGAGCGGCGCGTCCTGCTTGTAGGAAAACCCGCGCTGCGCTTCGTCGAGCTGCGGGGAGGAAACGCCGAGGTCAAAAAGCATCCCGTCCACGCCGTGGACGCCCAGCTCGTGCAGCACAGCGTCGAGCGCGCTGAAATTGCTGTGGACGAGCGTGACCTTGTCCAAATAATCGCCGAGGCGGCGGTTTGCCGCTTCGATCGCGGTCTCGTCACGGTCAAGCGCAATGAGACGGCCCGTCGTCAGGCGGCGCACGATCTCGAGCGAATGTCCGGCGCGGCCGAGCGTGCCGTCCACATAGATGCCGTCGGGCTTGATGGCGAGCGCGTCAAGGCACTCGTGCAGCAGTACCGGCTTATGGCCGTAGTTCTCTTCCATATCAGAATCCCAGCTCTTCCATCACGGCGGCCAGATTCTCGGGATTGAGCTCCTCGGCCTCGATCTCTGCCCACTTCTCCGCATTCCAGATCTCAGCGCGGTTCGAAACACCGATCACGACCACGTCTTTTTCAAGGTGGGCGTAGGCTCTGAGCTTCTGCGGCAGCACGATGCGCCCCTGCGCGTCGGGCTCGCACTTGGCGGCGTTGGCGAAGAGCGGGCGCATGGCCTTGGTCTTCGTGTAGGGCAGGCTTTCAAACTTTTCGGTGAAGCGCGCCCAGGAGGCATCGGAATAGATGCTCAGGCAGGAGTCCATGCCCATGGTGACATAAAACGTGTCGCCGAGCTCCTCGCGCAGCTTCGCGGGGATAAAGAGCCGCCCCTTGGCGTCGATCGTGTGCTGATACTGACCCGTCACGGCGGCTGACCCCCTTTTTCTGTGCATTTTCGCATACAGAGGGCACGAAAGCGCGGCCTTTTCTTCATTTTGGAAAAAGCCGTGCCGCGTCCGATCTGATGCTTATGTGGGAAAGTAAGCCATTTTCATGGTATGATACACCACTTTCCCCCACCTTTGTTTTGAGTATACGAGATTCACATAAAAAATGCAAGCAGAAATTTCCCTGAGATTTCAAGCCTTTTACCGCTTTTTCCTGTGAAAATTCGGCCAGTGCACCGTATTTTTAAAACGCATGTTCTACTTTGGTTTTGGTTAAAAAAGGGCCGCCACAAGATATTGTGGCGGACCTTTATGCTATGCCCAAATATAGATTATGTCTACCAATTGTGTCGGTTTTTGTCACTTTTGACAAATTTTTATCCGTTTTGCGTCTGCTTTTCGGCTGACTGTGCCAGCTCCTCGCGGCGCTTCTGCATCTGCTCGGCAGAGGCGGCGCGGAAGCGCACGCGGGACTGCTTGACCTCCTCGAGCGCCATCTGGATGGCCTCCTCGGTGCGGCGCAGCGCATCCTCGGTGTACTCGTTGGCCACGCGGTACATTTCGCGCGAGCGGTCCTCGGCCTTTTTGATGATCTCGTGGCTCTTTTCGCGGGCGATACCGAGCACCTCGGTCTCGGAGACCTTGTTCTTCGCGTCCTGCTCGGCCTGCTGCATCATGCGCTCGACGTCGCGCTTGGCGGCCTTGACATAGTCCTCCTTTGCGCGGATGAGCTCCTGCGCGCGGGAAAGCTCCACCGGGAGCTGGGCGCGAATCTCGTCGAGCAGGTCGAGCGCCTCGTCGCGGTTCAGAATGCACTTGTCGCTCGTCAGCGGCGCGTTCTTCGCGCCGTCGATCATCTCGTAAAGCATATCCAAAAGATGCTGCACATCATTGTTCGCCATGGTCTTCTCTCCATCCTTTCACAAGCTCCGCCGCGCGCAGCGGCATATATTTTTCAAGGTCTTGTCCGTATTTGATCATCTCGCGCACCATCGTGGAACTGATGTGCTGATACTTCGGTTCCGCGACCAGCAGCACCGTTTCGAGCGCGCCGTCCGACACGTCGCGATAGATGAGCGAAAGCTGCTGCTCGGCGTCAAAATCCACGCTGTTGCGCACGCCGCGCACGAGAAACTGCGCATTTTTACGCAGCGCGTAGTCGGTCAGAAGTCCGCCGCCGAGCTCAGCCTCCACATTGGGAAACTCCTCGACGCTCGCGCGCATGAGCGCGAGCTTCTGCTCGTCGGTGAACATCGGGTGCGTCTTCGTCCCGTTCGGCACGATGGACACATACACGCGGTCAAAGAGCTTCGATGCGCGCGCGATAATGTCCTGATGCCCGATCGTCACAGGGTCGAACGAGCCGGGAAACACTGCGATTCTCATGCCTCTTCCTCCACCGCGCGGTGATAGATGCTCACCTTGATCTTGCCGTAGCGGTACTCGCGATACAGTCCGTACGGCGCGGGAAGCTCGGGAAGCGTCTGGTTCTGCGGACTTTCCGCGACCATTATACCATGGGGTGATAAAATGTCAAACTGCGCGATCTTTTCCATCGCCTGCTCCAAAAGTCCGCTTTCGTATGGCGGATCGAGGAAGATGATGTCGAACCTCCCGCTCTGCGTGCCGAGCGCGGCGAGCGAATCACCGCAGATGACCTGCGCGTTTTCTTCCAGATGGCACAGCGCGAGATTTTCGCGCACGAGCTTGACCGCGTCTGCACGCTTGTCAACAAAAAGCGCGCTTTTTGCCCCACGCGAGAGCGCCTCGATGCCGAGCTGCCCCGTGCCCGCAAAAAGATCGAGCACGCGCGCATCCTCCACGTCGAACTGGATACAATTAAAAATACTTTCCTTGACCTTGTCGGTCGTCGGGCGGGTCTCCATGCCCTTGAGCTCGCCCAGCCGCCGTCCGCGCGCCGAGCCTGTGATGACTCTCATGTTTATCCCTCCGCAGCGCCCAAAGCGGGCGCAATGAACTCGTTAGTTTCCATAATACGTGAATTTCCGTTTATTTTCAATAGAGTCCTTGACATTTTCCCGCATTTTACGCAAAATATTTTCTCTTGTTATTCTGCACCGCTTCGTATATAATGATATGGTCATATCATATCGACCAGGGAGAAAGGAGTATCTTCCATGATCAGGCTACAAACCGAAAAGGGCGAAGTCAGCATTTCCGACGCTGCCCTGTCTAATATCACCGGCGCCGCGGCCACGAGCTGCTTTGGCGTCAAGGGCATGGCCTACCGCTCGATGACCGACGGGCTCGTCCACCTGCTGCGCCGCGAGGCGATGAGCAAGGGCGTGCGCATCATTCCCCACGAAGAAGGGGACATTTCCATCGAGCTGCACATCGTTGTGGAGCACGGCGTGAACATCGCCGCTGTCTGCCGCTCCATCATCAATCAGGTGCGCTATATGGTCAGCGAAAACACCGGCGCAAGCATCCGCAGCATCGACGTTTGCGTCGACAGCATGAATATGTAAAAACCGAGGAGGACATCATCCTATGCACGATACCATCAATGGTGCCATGTTCAAGGAGATGCTGCTCTTCGGCACCGTCTCCATCGCACAGGCACAGCAAGCTATCAACGATTTGAATGTATTCCCCGTTCCCGACGGCGACACGGGCACGAACATGAGTCTTACCATCCAGACCGCGGCGCAGGAGCTCAAGAAGATCGAGCCCGCGACGGTCGATCAGGCCGCCTCTGTCACGGCGTCCGCGCTGCTGCGCGGCGCGCGCGGCAACTCCGGCGTCATTCTGTCGCTTCTCTTCCGCGGCATCGCCAAGGAGCTCAAGGGCTGCAAGGAGGCCGACGGCGCGGCGTTTGCCGCCGCGCTTCAGGAGGGTGTCGCCGCGGCGTATAACGCCGTGATGAAGCCCGCCGAGGGCACGATCCTGACCGTTTCGCGTCTCGCTGCCGAGCGCGCCGTGAACGCGGCCGAGGAGCACAACAGCGTCGAGTACGTCATCGAGCAGGCCATCGCCCAGGGCGAGATCACGCTCGCGCAGACGACTGACATGAACCCCGTTCTCAAAAAGGCCGGCGTCGTCGACGCGGGCGGCAAAGGCTTTACGGTGATTTTTACCGCTATGCTCCAGGTGTTTAAAGGCGGCGAAGTGGTCAAACCTGCGGGCGGCGCGTCGGCAAAACCTGCCCAGGTGAAACGCACCGCTGTCGCGGAAGCCAGCGGCGACATCAAATTCGCTTACTGTACCGAATATATCGTCAACAAAAAGAAAAATGCGGATAACCCCTTAAAACTCCGGGCGTATCTGGAGTCCATCGGCGACTGCGTTGTGGTGGTGGACGACGAAGACATCATCAAGGTTCACGTACACAGCAACCACCCCGGCAACGCCATCGAGGAAGCCCTCAAGTTCGGTATGCTCACAAACCTTAAGATCGAAAATATGAAGGAACAGCATTCTGCGCAGGTTTTGGAGGCAGAACAGCTGGAAGAAGACGATACCTATGTTCCGGTGGATCCTCAGATGCCTTACGGCTTTGTGGCGGTGGCGGCCGGCGCCGGGATGCAGGCGCTGTTTCAGGATTTGGGCGTCAACAGCGTGGTCACCGGCGGACAGACTATGAACCCCAGTACAGAGGACATTTTAAAGGCCATCCACGCCACTCCGGCGGAGACGGTTTTCGTCCTGCCTAACAACAAAAACATCATTATGGCGGCGGAGCAGGCCATCAAACTGGCCGATAGGCGGGTCTGTGTGCTGCAGACTCGGACCATCCCCCAGGGAATTTCCGCTATGCTCGCCTTTGACCCCGATAAGAGCTTCAGCGAAAACAGGGTCAGCATGACAAAGGCGCTGGACAAAGTCCAGACCGGACAGATCACCTTCGCTGCAAGAGACAGCGATTTCGACGGCCACAACATCAAGGCCGGGGAGCTGCTGGCCATGGAAAACGGCAAGCTTGCGTTTGTGGATAAAGATCTGAATCGGGTCCTTGTAAAGCTCACCAAATCTATGGTGAGAAAGGACAGCAGTTTCGTTACCGTGCTTTACGGCGCAGATATTTCCGACGACCAGGCGGCGGAAGCTTACGAGCTGCTCCGCTCGAAACTCAGCGACAACGTGGAAATCAATTTGATCAACGGCGGACAGCCGGTGTATTATTACATTGTTTCGGTGGAGTAGAAAATCAAAACAGAAGGATGATTGGGGCGTGGGGGGAACCTCACGCCCGCTTTTTCTGATGGAAAGGAGGGGTGATGATGGCTCTGCAACTGAATGATCCGGTAACGGCTTTAAAAAACGTGGGCGACAAGCGAAAAAAGCTTTATGAAAAGCTGGGTGTTAAGACGGTGGAGGATCTGCTGCGGTTTTATCCGCGGAGCTACATCGACTACACCAGCCCCAAGCTGGCGGCAGAGTGCGTTCCCGGGGAATCCGTCGTCATCGAGGCCAAAGTGCTCCGAAAACTCACTCCCGCTCCCATCCGAAAAAACATGGTGCTGTACAAACTGCTGCTCACCGATGGGCTTTCCAACGTGATGCTCACCATTTTCAACAATGAGTACGCCTATTACGGTATGAAGGTGGGGGAAACCTATCTCTTTCACGGGAAGTTTTCCACCATGGGCGGCAGCTATCAGATGACGCTCAGCTCTTTTATTCGCGCTGAGGACGGGGAAGTCATGCGACCCGTTTATAATCTGACCGAGGGGCTGTCCAACGGCATGGTGGTCAACAACGTCAAGGAAGCGGTGGATCATTGGGGGACTCTTCTAGAGGACGTTTTACCCCCTGAAGTGGTTTCCCGTCATTCGCTGATGCCCTTCGGAGAGGCGGTGCGGACGATTCACTTCCCCGAAGGGAAGGATGCTTACGACAAGGCCCGGTACCGGCTGGCGTTTGAGGAGTTGTTCTTGCTCAGTTTGTCCCTTTTGCTCCTTAAGGGGAGGGACAAGGGGAGGACGGAAGTGCGGGTGCAGGATCCGGACATGAGTCCCTTTTACGCCTCTCTGCCCTTTGAGTTGACCGGGGCCCAGAAGCGTGCCATCGGGGAAATTCTTGCCGACATGGCGGGAGAGGTTCCCATGAACCGGCTTTTGCAGGGCGACGTGGGCTCTGGCAAGACCATGGTGGCGGCCGCCGGGTGCTTTGCGGCGTTTCAGGGAGGCTTCCAGTCGGCTATTATGGCCCCCACTGAGATTTTGGCCGCCCAGCATGAGGCGACGCTGAAAAAGGTGCTGGAGCCGTTGGGGCTTAAGATCTGTCTGCTCACCGGCTCCCTTTCCAAGAAGCAAAAAGACGTTTTACGGGCAGAAATTGGCGCCGGTTCATATGATGTAATCGTGGGAACTCACGCTTTGGTGCAAAAGGACACGGTTTTTCATCGGCTGGGGTTTGTCGTCACCGACGAACAGCACCGGTTCGGCGTCCGGCAGCGGGGGGAGCTTGTCAATAAAGGGGAGCGTCCCCATCACCTGGTCATGTCGGCTACGCCGATTCCACGGACGCTTGCCCTCATCGTATACGGGGACTTGGATATTTCCGTCCTCGACGAGCTTCCCAAAGGTCGGCAGAAGGTGGAGACCTTTGCTGTCCATTCCGACAAGCGGAAACGGGCGCTGGGATTTATCAAAAAAGAGCTGGATTTAGGGCATCAGGGGTATATCGTCTGCCCTCTCATCGAGGACAGCGAATCGGAGCTCATGGCGGCGGTTCGATACGAACGGATCATTCAGAGCTCCTATTTCCCGGAGTACAAAGTGGCTTTGCTCCATGGGCGGCTCAAAAGTGATGAAAAGGATCAAATCATGAATGCCTTCAAGGGGGGAGAAATCCAGCTTCTCGTCTCCACCACTGTGGTGGAGGTGGGAGTGGACGTTCCAAACGCCACCATCATGATGATCGAAAATGCCGAGCGGTTCGGTCTGTCCCAGCTCCATCAGCTGCGGGGCCGGGTGGGAAGGGGAAGCGCCCAGTCCTACTGCATTCTCGTTTCCGATAACGAGGGGGAGGAGAACCGCAGGCGGCTTCAGGTGATGAAGGAGACTTCCGACGGCTTTGTCATCGCAAAAGAGGATTTAAAACTCCGCGGAGCCGGGGATTTCTTTGGCGACCGGCAGCACGGGCTGCCTCAGCTGGGCATCGCCGATTTGTTAGAAGACAGCGCGCTTTTTAGGACTGCTCAGGGAGAGGCCAAAGCCTTGCTGGAGCGGGATCCTAACCTTCAACTGCCGGAACATATCCGTTTGCGGCTGCATACAGATGAAATCTTTGGCAATAATGACAGTGGACTGAACTAGCATCTTTGGGCTAAAATAGGAGAGGTTAAAAAACGATTTGAATTTTTCAGTCCGCACATTTCACATAGATCAATGAGAATACTTGATCGAATCGGAGGGCAGATTATGCTTTTAGACAACAAAAAACATATTCATTTCATCGGCATCGGCGGTTCCGGTATGTTTCCGATTGCGCAGATTCTTCACAGCGAGGGTTACTACATCACTGGTTCGGACAATAACGAAACCGATACCCTGAAATTGGTGCGGAACTTAGGCATTCCCGTTACCATGGGGCAGAAGGCGGAGAATATCGAAGGTGCCGATTTGATTATCCATACGGCGGCCATTATGGACGACAACCCGGAGCTGATCGCGGCACGGGCAAGCGGCGTTCCGGTTGCCGAGAGAAGCGTAATTTTAGGCGAACTGACTGCTATGTATCCAAACACTATCTGCGTCAGCGGTACTCACGGGAAAACCACTACCACCTCAATGCTGACCCAGATTTTGCTGGATGCCGGGGCGGATCCCACCTGCGTCATCGGCGGCAAGCTCCCCTCCATCGGCGGCAATGGTCGGGTGGGCAAGAGCAAAAACATGGTTTGTGAGGCCTGTGAGTTCGTTGACACTTTTTTGAAGCTCTACCCGGATGTTTCGATCATTTTAAACATCGATGAGGATCATCTGGACTATTTTAAAACCCTGGACAACATTATCGCGTCTTTCCGGAAGTTTGCTCAAAAGACCACCAAGTTTTTGATCGTCAACGGCGATGATCGGAATACCTTAAAGGCGGTGAAAGGGCTTAACCGCCCCATCGTCACCTTCGGATTTTCCAGCATCAACGACTACTATCCCGCCAATATCGAACATCTGGGCGGAGTTGATATGCAGTTCGACCTGATGCATGGTGAGGAAAACCTGGGCACCATGCCTGTTCATGTGCCTGGCGACCATAACATCTTAAACGCCATTGCTGCCTGTGTGGCGGCGATTACGACCGGCGTTTCACCGGATGACTGCGCCAAAGGTCTCGACGCTTTCCACGGTGCGGGCCGGCGGTTCGAGGTTTTGGCGAAAATAGACGGCATCACTATTGCAGACGATTACGCCCACCATCCCACTGAGATTGAGGCGACGCTCAAGGCGGCCAAAGCCCTGCCTTTCAAACGGGTATGGGCGGTGCATCAGCCTTTTACCTACTCCCGCACGGCCATGCTTTTAGACGACTTTGCCCGAGTGCTTCAGATTGCGGACAAAGTCGTTCTGTCGGAAATTATGGGCTCCAGGGAGAAGAATACCTATGATATTTATGCGAGCCAGCTGGCCGAAAAAATTCCCGGCTGTAAGTGGTTCCCCACCTTTGAGGAAATCGCTGATTATGTGGCCCAAAACGCCGAGGAGGGCGATTTGATTATTACCCTGGGCTGCGGCGACGTGTACAAAGCGGCGAAGATGATTATCAAGAATCTGGAAGAAAAATAATAGAAGGAAAAGCGGGAGCGATTGCCCCCGCTTTTTCAGTTGCTGTCAAAAAGGAGCTGTTGCAAAATAAATTTACGATAGGAATTTTCATAATTGCAAACAGAAATGTAGGGGCCGACGCCCACGTCGGCCCGCCTTCAGAGAAATTTTTTCTGAAAAGCGGGCCAATGTAGGCATTGGCCCCTACAACTTTGTGCATTATTTTCTGGATAGGCTATTTTGCAACAGCCCCATTTTTTTACATCAATCCGCAGTCCTCGTAATCCTTCCATTTTTCCCGATAAGCCCGCTCGCTGAAAAAGCGGTAGACCAGGTAGGCCATGCCGGTGAGCAGAGTCAGGACTCCCAGAATCAGAGACACTGTGGACATCTTGGTGAGCTTTTTGAGCAGGGACTCGTTTTTTTGAGCCGTCTGCTGGTTATCTCGGTTTCTTGCTGCCATTTTATCGCATCCTTTCCGGTTTTGTTCCTCTCTGATGGGCTTTGCTGCACTCATCATATCGGAGTTTTCCTCATTTGTCAACTTTTTGGCGGGCGCTTTTACCGGTGTATCCCCAGCCATCGATGCCGCTTCTCCGCAGGGCGCCGAAGAGCCGGTATTTAAAGCTGTCGCTGTCCTTCTCATGCTGAAGCAGAAACTCCTTCATCTGCTGACGGGAGGTGTGCCCGTCGGCGGGGCATTTGCTTTTGACGATGGGGAGCTCGCATTTCACCGCTGCTTTGCGGACCTCCTTTTCCGGTGCGAACACCAAAGGGCGGATCATCCACAAATCTTTGCGGGACAGGTAAGACTTTGGAGAAAAACAGCCGATGCGTCCTTCGTTGAAAAGGTTCATCATAAAGGTTTCCACTACATCATCATAGTGGTGTCCCAGGGCGATTTTGTTGCAGCCCATTTCGATTGCCGCGTCGTGGAGGGCGCCGCGGCGCATCCGGGCACAGAGGCTGCAGGGGTTCGGTTCCTTGCGGACGTCGAAGACGATTTGCCCGATATCGGTGGGCTTGAGGTAATAGGGAATGCCCATTTTCTCACACATTTCCCGGACTGGTTCGTAGTTCCCGGGAACGCCGTTAAACTTGGGATCCAAGGTGATGGCTGTGAGGTCGTATTCGATGCCGATAAAGCGTTTTAGGAGATAAAGCCCCTGGAGCAGCACCATGGAGTCCTTGCCGCCGGAAACCCCAACCGCGATTTTGTCGCCATCTTGGATCAGGTCAAATTCCTGGATGGCCTTTCTCATATATCCCAGAATCCTCTGCACAGTGTCCTCCTCAAAATTCAAACGATTTATTGAAGTCGATTATACATTATTTCACTAGGAATTACAACTAAAAATCATCGGGAATATTTAAAGGAACTTTGAATTTTAAGAGGCATCTGACAAAATTTTCAGTTGGGTACCGGGGTAGTAATGGGCTAGGATTTCCTGGTAGGTTTTGCCTTCCTTGGCCATATCGTTTGCCCCGTATTGGCTCATGCCGACCCCGTGGCCGTAGCCGTAGGTGGTGAAGGAGAGACTGTCGCCGCTTGTTTCGACGCTAAAATTGGCGGATGGAAGGTCAAACCAGGTGCGGATGTCCCGACCGCTCGTTTTGACGCCGCCCACCGTCGCGTCCAGCACGGTTCCGGAGTCGGACCGGGAACCAATTTGAATCCAGCCGTCGATATTACCTGAAAGGTCGGCTTTTTTGCAATTGGCTTCCAGAATGGAGCAGGCTTCTTTTTCGGTAAAGCTGGAGATGGTTTTGCATTTGTCGTTACTCCGGTCAATAGAGCTGTCTACAGCAACAAGATAGGGGATTTCCTGGCCCCAGACAGTCTGGGCAGATTCGGTTTTGCCGGATGAGATGGAGTGGAAGGCCGCTGCAATAGGTTCTTCCTCGTAAACGAGGATTTCGTGGATGACAGCGTTTACCGCTTCGGAGATTTTCTTTTCCTGGGTATCGAAATTGGCGCCAAAGCGCTTTTCACGTTGTTTTTCTGAGAGATAAGCCTGAAAATGGGCGGGATCGGTGGAAAGATAGGCTCCCTTGAGGCTTTCGTTCGGATTTTTGAGTTGGAGGCCGATTTGCCGCAAGGCATAGCTGTGTGCGGCCACTGCCTGGGCTTTGAGGGCTTCCGGTTCAAAGGAGGCGGGCATTTCCGCCGCGACCACGCCGGTGATGTATTCTGTGGGCGTCAGTTCCATCACCTTGCCGCTGTCTTTGTCCAAAACCTTATAGACAGAGGGTAAGGATAGGGAAGAGGGGGAGGTTTCCGGCGTTTTTGGGGCGTCCTGCTGGACGGAATCGGTGGGATGGACGAAGGAAGTACCGCTTTCGGAGGACGGCTCGCTGAAAGAAAAAGAGTTTGTCCCTTCAAAACGAAAAGAAAAAGCAGGGGCAGAACCCGGGTCAAAAAAAGCTTCGCTATAAACCGGCTGCTGCATCAGCGAGGCGGCGGGAAGCAGGATGAACGCCCCGCAGAAGATAAGTCCCTTCCATAGTTTGCGCTTCATAAAAAGCCCTCCTTTTCGACAGTTAGGTCTTTTAATAGTTTGTGAATCCCTGAGCGTTTGTATTGACTTTAAAGCTGCGAAGATATACAATAAAATTATCTATACAGTCATGGAAGAAAGTGCATCGCACCGTCATATGATAAAAAATAGGATCCTTTATTTTGCAGCAAAATGGAAAATCGGCTGCAGCTGAGAGGGCGATGCGAAAATTTGAAACAGAGAAAGGTGATGCAGGTATGGCAGGCGGATTCGTCAAAAAGGAATCTCTCAACACATTATTCGAGGAGTTTAAGAAATATAACTATATCGACCCTGCGCTGAACGAAAAGTACGACGTCAAAAGAGGCCTGCGCAACAGCGACGGCACCGGCGTTTTAGCGGGACTGACCCAGATTTGTAACGTACACGGCTATGTCATCAACGAAGGGGAGAAGCAGCCGGTGGACGGCGAACTGACTTTCCGCGGCGTCAATATTCGAGATTTGGTTCACGCCTGCAACGAAGAGCAGCGCTTTGGATATGAGGAAGTGGCATATCTGTTGCTGTTTGGCAGCCTTCCCGACAAAAAACAGCTGGAGTTTTTCAAGATGGTCCTGTCCCAGGCCCGGGCTCTGCCCACCGATTTTATCCAGGACATGGTCATCAAGGCCCCGTCGAAAGACATTATGAATAAAATGGGCCGGAGTATTCTTGCCCTATACTCTTATGATGATTTTGCAGATGAAAACACTCTGGAAGGGGAGCTCAAAAAAGCCCTCTACACCATCGCCCGGATGCCGGTCATCATGGTCAACTCCTATCAGGCGAAAATCGGTCATTATGACAACGCTTCTACATACTACCATCCGCTCCGTCCGGAAGAGAGCATGGCAGAGAGCATTTTATCTACCCTTCGTCCCACCAGAGAGTATACAAAGGAAGAGGCATTGCTTTTAGACACCTGTCTCATGCTCCACGCGGAGCACGGCGGCGGCAACAACTCCACCTTTATTTGCCGGGCGCTCACTTCTTCCGGAACCGACGCCTACTCCGCTTATTCCGGAGCGATTGGAGCGCTGAAAGGCTTCCGTCACGGCGGAGCGAACATCAAGGTCGTCCAGATGTTTGAGGAAATCAAACGGGGCGTCAAACACTGGGAGAGCGATGATGAAATCAAGGATTTCCTTCGCCAGATTATGGATAAGAAAAAAGGCGACGGCACCGGCCTTATCTACGGCATGGGCCACGCGGTCTACACCCTTTCCGACCCCCGCGCTGTTATTTTGCGGGACAGCGCCCAGAAGCTGGCGGAAAAAGAGGGGATGCTGGATGAGTTCGAGCTTTTAAAGAGTGTCGAGCGGCTGGCCCCCGAGGTGTTTTTGGAGAAAAAAGGCGACGGAAAAGTGGTTTCCGCCAACGTGGACTTCTATTCCGGCTTTGTTTATCGGATGCTCAAAATTCCGGTGGAGCTGTATACCCCTCTGTTTGCAGTTTCCCGTATGAGCGGCTGGTGCGCCCACCGCATCGAGGAATTTATGACCTGTTCGAGAATCATCCGACCCGCCTATAAATCCATTGTGAAAAACAAAAAATACCTGCCCATCAGTGAAAGATAAATTTTAAGCTGAACCTAACTGGGAGTGAATCCGTGAAAAAAAGATGGTTAAATGGCATCCTTGCAGCGGCACTTGTCTTCAGCAGCTGCACCTATGCAGGGGGAAATGTCGACGGCCTTCTGAGGCCGCCGCGGCTTTCCGATGAACAAAACGACATCTGGCTCGCCCTGAAAAAGGACACCCAGGGAGATAGTATCAAGCTGGTATACCCCCAGAGGGGGGAGAACCGCTCAGCCATTCTCCTGACGAATTTAGACGATGAGCCTGGAGAGGAAGCGGTGGTGTTTTTTCAGCCAGCCACAGCTTCTTCCGCTGCGGCGCCCATTCGTATGAAGGTGCTTGACAAGCTGGACGGGGAATGGGAGTCCATGTACGATTTGGTGCTGGACGGCACCCAGATCGAAGATGTATCCATCCTGAATGTGGGGACGGGTATTCCACTTTTGGCAATTGGCCTTAACTTCGTCGGCGATGGCAGTCACCTGCTCAGGGTGATGCAGTTTGACGGAAAGGTGCTCAATACGGTGTTCTCTCAAAACTATCAGGCCAAAGGGGTTTATGATCTGGACGGGGACGGAAAAGACGACATCTTTTTGGTGGAAAACCCCGAATCCGAGGTCAAAACCTGGGCAAAGCTCTACAGCTATGAAAATGGACGGTTTATCGTTGCCGGGGCGGCTATGGTCAATCCGGAAATCACCCGTTACACCAATATTCTCAAAGGTTATATGGTCCAAGGAGAGGAAGCGGTTTACCTAGACGGCTATAAGGGCAGCGAGTTGATGACTACCGAGATTTTGTCCTTTGATAGGGACAAAGGCGAGCTGATTAACTGGACTTACGATGGCCAGGTGCCGAAGAAATATCCGGTGGATCGGGTCCCCTTGGCCAACTGTTACGATTTGAGCAATGACGGCGTCATCGAGGTGCCTGGCATCCGCCCGCTTCCGGGATACGAAGAAAGCAGCACAAGCCCTTTGTATCTGACCGACTGGTACCACTTTGCCGACGGCAAATACGAACGGATCCAGTCCTCGTTTGTCAATTCTTCGCTGGGGTATATGCTGACGTTCCCGGAAAACTGGATCGGCAAAGTCAGCGCCCAGAAAACCACCCAGGAAAACGAAATTCTATTTTACGAGTACCATATGGGACAGGATCCTTTGTCCAGCGCGCTCCTCTACCTAAAGGTCACGACCCGAAGCGAGTGGGTGAGTGAAAAGGTGTCGTCTGATTACGAATTGATCGACACCCGCGGACAGATCGTCTACCTTGCAAAAATTTCCGACTCGGATTCCTCGCTGAAAATTTCTATCGCTCAGGTCAAAGAGTATTTCAGCAAGATTATTTGAGCCGTAAAACCAGAAGAAGGGAGATTTCCGATGAAACGAATTTTAGTCTGCGAAGACGAGGATGTCATCCGCGACTTTGTAGTGATAAACCTGCAAAGAGCAGGATATACCGTTGTGGACGTAAGTTGCGGCGAAGACGCGCTCAAAGTGTACGACGAGCAGAACGGCGACTTCGATATCGCGCTTTTGGATATCACCATGCCCGGCATCGATGGGTTTACCGTCTGCAAAAAGCTTAGAGAGAAATCAAATACCCTGGGCATTATTTTTCTGTCGGCCAAAACGCAGGAGATGGATAAGGTGGGCGGCCTGATGCTGGGGGCGGACGACTATGTGACCAAACCTTTCAGCCCGTCCGAGGTCGTGGCCCGGGTGGATGCTGTTTACCGCCGTGTCTGTATGGCATCCGGCGGTGTGAAAGAATCTGCCGTGATTACCAGCGGGCCCTTTGTCCTCAATCAGAAAAGCCGGACCCTGACCAAAAACGGAAGGCCGGTGGACGTGACTCAGGTGGAATATCAGATCATGGAACTCCTTCTCAAAAACAAGGGAGTCGCCCTTGACCGGAACAAGATTCTCACCGAAATTTGGGGCGAGAACTATTACAGCGACGTAAAAATCGTCGACGTGAACATCCGCCGTCTGCGCATCAAAATCGAGGACGAACCTTCCGAACCGGTCTATATCCAGACGGTCTGGGGCTACGGCTACAAGTGGGGAGACCCTGACGCAAAATAAAAAATAGCGATCCTGCTCGATTACAGAAAGTACGCTGTCTGCTATTTTTTGTTACGGCCAAGGAAGAAAATCTTCGATTTTCCTCTTGTAATAAAAAATAGCGATCCTACTCGATTACAGAAAGTACGCTATCCGCTATTTTTTGTTATGGGCTGAGTGTTTGTATATCAAAATATCGGCTGGCAGGCGCTGTCGCTTGCTACTGCCCAAACTCCGTCGGGAGCCTGACGGAGTTTTTCGTGTCAAATCAACTGCAATAAAGAAGGAGTGCGTTCGGTGGCTTTAAAAAGCATCGCCCAGCGTTGGTTTATCAACAGCTTTGCCGTCATTTTTGTCATCCTGCTGGCCATTGTAACCGGCAGTGGTTTTGTCATTCACAATTTTTATTATTCTTCGGTGCGGCAGTCGTTAAAATATCGGGCGAATTCGGTTTCCAGCACCATGCTCCAATACTCTGAAAACGCCTCCAACAGCAGCTTTTACACCTCGATGCGGGAGTACGTGGAGTCGTTTCCGGACAAAGATTTTGTCGAGCTGATGGCCATTGATCCCTACGGCAACGTGTCCATCACTTCCAGCGGTTTTTCCTATCAGAAGAAAGACAGGATGCCCGATTACAACGAGGCCCTCAGCACTCCAGACGGCACCGGCTACTACGTGGGCAAGCTGAGCAACGGCCAGAAAATCATGGCGGTCACCCAGACAGTCAGTATAGTCAACAGCGAGATTTCTGCCATGCGGTTTGTGGTGTCTTTAGAAAATGTGGACGCTGTGATTTTTCAGCTCATTGCGGGAATCAGCATTGTGGCGGCGGCGGTGTTGGCTTTGGTGCTCATATCTGGACTTTTATTTGTCAAAAGCATCGTCCGGCCGGTGCGGGATATCGGAACCGCTGCCCGGCAGATTGCCGGGGGAGATTTTAAAAGCCGTATCGAAACCGAAAGAAGACTCTATCATCTCGTTCTTCAAGTCTCCGTC
>ERZ827469.1307-NODE-1307-length-22963-cov-5.782347_pt1 | contig 22963 bp, 19 predicted proteins | sample MGYA00519917_ERZ827469 | MGnify/ENA primary metagenome ERZ827469 (study PRJEB31778, sample SAMEA3449314) | human gut metagenome | biome: human gut; feature: human-associated habitat; material: faeces | place: United Kingdom | collected 2010/2012 ... | reverse complement strand
TCCCTTTGCCGCAGTAGCCGACGATGCCGCCCGTGCCGTCCGATGGTACGGTGGCGTCGATGGTCAGCGTGCCCGTGTTCAGGCACTCCGATACGGTGCCGTTGTTGTTGTACCCGCAGATGCCGCCCAGCGTGTTGCTGCCGCCGTCGGTCACCGATGCGCGGTTGGTGCATCGCTCGATCGTTCCCGTGTTCTCACCGCAGACCATGCCTGCATGCCACTGCCCCCTGAGTGCGCTGGCCGAGGCGATCACGACGTTGCGGATCGTCCCGCCGTTGGCTGCGAAGAGCCCGGCATTGCCGTTCCCGAGCGAAACCCTGAGGCGGGCGACGGTGAAGTTGCCGCCGTCATAGATGCCCTCCAGTTTCGAGATCGGCGTCCACTCGGCGTCGAGCAGGTCGATGTTGCCCTGCTGGAGGTATTTGCGCCCCCGGCTGGCGTCGTCGAGGTCGATCATCTTCAGTTCGGCGATCGTGTTGACGGGGATGAAGCCTTTGTCGTCCGCCTCGCGGAAGGCTACTTTCCCGTCGACGATCCGGAGGCTGATCTGGCTACTCTCCTCCCGCCCGATCTCGTATTGCGTGCCGTCGCAGGCGATCCTGGCGACGATGCCGACCGGAACCCCGGCCTGCTGCATGGCCTCGCCCTTTGCATCGAGGGTGATCTGCGTGGGGCTGTCCGACCCGGCCAGGTAAACTTCGATGGTGCGGTTTTCCAGCCCTTCGATCCGGTAATGCGTCGGGGTCATGCCCTGGGCCGTACCCCCGGCTCCTTCGTCCCAACTGCCCACGCCGATGGTTCCCAGCGTCAGTTCGCTGCCGTTCAATACCAATGGTACCGTGTAGCGGTAATCGGCCAGGAACACCCCGTCGGTGGGGGATGCCGCCGCGCTGACCTCCGTCGTGCTGACGGTGTTGTTGACCGTGACCGAAACCCTGAACCCGGGTGTCGACGGCTCGATGATCGCCTGCCATTTGTTGCTGTTCCCGACGTGGCAGGCTTTGAGGCCGTCGACCGTGAGCGCCGTGGCGGCGATCGTGCCCAGTTCGAATTCCACCATGGTCTTCAGGTGCCGCATCGGGACGTTGGCCATCTCCCGCAGCGGTACCTGGGCGGGGTTGTCCCACCCCAGCTGGTCGGCGTCGATAAGTCCCTGCGCCGTACCGTCCTGGATGGCTGTGCCCTCCTTCCTGAGGATGATCCTGACGGGCTGGCGCTTGTTGTCGGGGAATACGACCGCCTCTCCGGCGGGGATCCATTTGCCGCCGTCGTATTCATACGTGGCCTGCATGCGTTCGCTGCCGCTGCCGAGCGTCACCGTCATCGTGTGCCCCGCACGGGTCGATGCCGGGCCCATCGTCGGGTCGTCGTCTCCGTTTTGGGCGCGTGAAACCTCGGCCATTTGGGTGCGGATGGAGATGCTTTCCACCGTCGTAGGCTCCGTCCGGCCCTCCTTTGCGGTGTCGTCGTCGGAGCATCCTGTCGCTGCCGTGCCCAGTGCGAGCATGGCCAGATAGAGGATATGTCGTTTCATGATAGGCTCTTTTATATTAGAAATTGATCTCGATCGTGTGGTTTTCCCCCGCTTTGAGGGCCGGCATCGTCTTGACGACGAAGTTCCGGGGACGCTCCTGGCCGCCGATGGTGACGGTGCCGATGGCTTCGGGGGCTATTTCCGTATTACCCGGCAGCATAATCAACTGGGCATCACCGGTCTGAGGGTCACAGTAGGCATCGTACCCGGCGACCGAGAGCGCCGTGATCCTGCTGCCCGACATCGTGCCGGCGAGCGTGAATGTGAGCTTCGGCCGTTCGTGCCCCAGTGTCAGGGCGACGGCCTGCGCCGGGGCGACCTCCTTCAGCTCGGCCGAAAGCCAGTCCGCGGCGAGGAACGCTTCCTTCTCCCGCTGGTCTTTGGCGATGGCGCCGCCCTGTGCCTGGCGTACGGCCTCCTCCGGCCAGTATACCTTGACGGAGGACAGGGCGCTTCCGTCCACCGGGAAGTAGAGCACGTCGTCCGGGGTGGCGCCCGCCAATGTCCCGTCCGCATAGATATAGGTCGTTGTCCGGGCCTTTACGCTTACCGAGGCCCCGGCCATTCCCCGAAGGCCGAAGTAGTCGTCCGCCGCGTAGTTCGCCGCCGCCCGGCTTCCCGGGCTGATGCCTGCGACGCTGAGCCGGACGGGCATCGCGGCGTCGAAGGGTTCCTGCTCCGAGCAGGAACTTCCGGTCAGGAGCGCCGCCGCGGCACAAATGAGTAAGGATTGTTTCATAGTTTATCAGGTTTAGGTTGTTTCTCCCGTGGTGTGGTATAACAAAAATAGTCCGCCCGCCTGACTTAAATTATCCCGGAATTATCAAATACTATTACGTTTCCGCCATTTGCCTTCCCTGCCCGGCCGGAGGGGCCATGCGTCTTGATCCCGTGCGGGGGCTGGAAACGGAAAAGCGGCCGGATCCGTGTCCGGCCGCCTCTCCGTCCCTGCGGGTTCGGGCTATTTCCTGCGGTGTTTTTCGGCATACTCCTTGGGCGAAAGCCCGAAATGCTCGCGGAAGCATTTGGTAAAATAGGAGTGTGAGTTGAACCCTACGCTGTACATGATCTCCGAGATGCGGGTGTCGCTTTGCGCGAGGTATTGCGCCGCCCGTTTGAGCCGCACGGTGCGGATGAATTCGTTGATCGACTCCCCGGTGAGCGCCTTGACCTTGCGGTAAACCTGCTGGTAGGAGTAGCGCGAAATCTCGCACAGCTCCTGTATGCCGAATTCCGAGTTGTCGATATTCTGTTCGATGGCCTTGACCAGCGTGTCGATGAACTTGTCGTTTTCCGATTCGATCTGGATTTCCGAAGGGTCGGTGAGCAGCTTCTGGCGGTATCGTTCGCGCAGTTTGATGCGCTGCTCGATGAGCGAGTTGACCCGCGTGCGCAGCGTCTTGATGCTGAACGGCTTGGCGATATACCCGTCTGCGCCTGCCGAATACCCCTCGGCGCGGTTCTCCTCGTCGCCCTTGGCCGTGAGCAGCAGGAACGGGATGTGGCAGGTGAGCAGTTCCGCCTTGCTGCGGCGGCACAGTTCGAAGCCGTCCATGCCGGGCATCATCACGTCGCTGACCACCAGGTCGGGGTAGATGTTTCGGATCTGCTCCCACCCGTCGTTGCCGTCGTGTGCCGTGTATATTTCGTACTGTTCTTCGAGGTTTATGCGCAGGAAATTCCGCATGTCCTCGTTGTCCTCGACGATGAGCACCTTCGGGTTGCGCTCGGCGGATCCCGCTTCGGGCTGCCTATCTGCCGTCCCGCTGGCGGGGGCCGTCCCCGCCGGGTCGACCGGGAGCGTGAACGTGAAGGCGCTGCCCCGGCCCGGGGCGCTCTCCAGGGTCAGCGTGCCGCCGTGCAGCTCGACGAAATCCTTAGCGAGCATCAGCCCGATGCCTGTGCCTCGGATCGACTCGAACGACGGGTTGCTGCCCTGGTAGAACCGCTCGAAAATATGTTCCCGGTCGGCCTCCGTGACGCCTATCCCGGTGTCCGACACCTCGACTGCGGCGAACCGTCCTTCGTCGCTGCGGCGCAGCGAAACCGTGATGCCGATATGTCCGTTGTCGGGCGTGAACTTGAAGGCGTTGGAAAGCAGGTTGTCGGCGATCTGCCGGATCCGGAAGGCATCGCCCGCCACTTCGCGGTCCGTGCCCGGGGCGAGCTCCAGCCGCAGTTCCAGTCCTTTGGCGGCCGCCGCCGCGGCGAATCCCGCACGGATCGTCTCGAAGAGCTGCGCCGGGTTGAAGGCCACGGCATCGACCTCCATTTTGTTGGCGTCGAGGCGGTAGAAGTCCAGCAGGCTGTTCACCAGCGCGAGCAGGTGCTCCGACGAGGATTTCATGTTCTGTAGGTAGAGCTCCTGCCGCTTGTCGGAGGTGAGGCGCGACAGCAGGTCGATATATCCCATGACCGACCCCAGCGGGGCCTTGATGTCGTGCGTGATGGCCAGCATCAGCTGCTCGCGGGCCGCCAGCAGCGCCTCATTGTCGCGGTTGGCCCGCTCCAGCGCCCGGCGGTAGCGGACGCTGCGGTTGATGTCGCGCCACAGCACGGCCACGAACAGCAGCATCAGCACCACGGCTCCCGCGGCGACGATGCCCAGTATCTGCGAGGAGCGCTGCCGGATCGCCTCGTTCGTGTCGATGCGCCGCATGAGGAAGGCTGTCTCCTCCTCCTCGAAATCGAGGATCAGGCGGTAGATCTTGGCGTTCACCAGGTCGTTGCTGTACCGCAGGCGCAGCCCCTCGCGCCACGCCTCGTCGTAGATGCCCAGCCGTTCGCTGGTCACGCTGTCCTGCAGGGCGCGCAGGACCAGCGTGATCGTGTCCCGGATCGCCTCGGGCGGCAGCGTCTCCCCGGGCCGCCGGAGCGTATCGACGACGATTTCGCGCCGCGAGATCACCACGTTCGAGTCGTTCCGGGGCGGGCTGAACAGGTCGGCCAGCCGGCGGAAGAACCGCCGTTTGGGGCGCGGCACGGCCACCGTGTCGGAACGCACGAGGCTGGGCGGCGGCAGCGTGTCGGAAGGGGGCGGCAGTACGGGCGCGAGGGTGTCGGGCAGCAGGGGGCGTAGCGTGTCGGTCCGGGGGAGCGAGTCCGGGGAAAGAAGGCCGCCGGCCGGGAGGGAAAGCGTGTCGGGGCGCGCGAGGCTGTCGCGCGACCCTTCGATGAGCGCGCGGATGTTCTTCTCCAGCAGGCTCGACGTGGCTCCGGCGCGGATCGACCGCCGCAGGCTCATCGTCCGCCGCTCCTTGTCCGCGAGTAGCCGCACGATGCTGTCCAGACGCATCGTCTGCAACGAATCCCCGCTTCCGGCGATGCTGCGCAGCGAGTCGATGCGGGCCCGCACGGTCCGCAGCTCGCGCCGGTAGCGCCCCTCGAAGGACTGGTATCCGGCGATCATCAACTGGCCGTAGCTCTCGGCCTGGTAGAGGTGGTAGAGCACCTGATTGACCGCGCTGCGCTTGTTGCGCAGCAGCGCGTAGCTGCCGTCGGGCGCGGAGAGGCGCACCGCCTCCCGATAGACGTATCCCACCGAGAGGATGCAGGCCGCGATGAGGATGACGTATCCCGCGGCGATCTTCGCTTTGACGAACTTCGACTCTTTCACGACCTCAAATATAGGAAGATTCGCGCGAATTTCGGTACGGGGAGGCGGTTTTCGGCCGCCGCAGGCTCCGAATCGGCGGGATTTCGCTATCTTTACGGCCGATACCGAACCGCAAAGCCATGAAAAAATTCCGGATCATCGCGCCGGCCGTCGTCCTCGCCGCCCTCGCGCTGTTCATCTACTTCCGCTTCTACTTCGTCTTCGGCGAGGGCGTGAAGAGCGGCGAACTGAATTATGTCGTTTACAAAGGCGTGATTTTCAAAACCTACGAAGGCAAGCTCATCCAGTCGGGCATCCGCTCGAAGACGGCCGGGACGATCCAGTCCTACGAATTCGAATTTTCGGTGCGCGACCCGGAGCTGGCCCGGCGGCTGATGCTGGAGGGCGGCCGCTCGGTCGAACTGCACTACAAGGAGTATTTCGGCGCCCTGCCCTGGCGCGGCTTCACGAAATTCGTCGTGGACAGCGTCGTCTCCTCCTCTCCGGCGCCTTCCCGGCAGGGGGCCGCTCCGGCGCCCGGGGCCGGACTGTCGGAACTCTGACGGGGACGACGGCTTTTTATTATCGAAAAACGATAAATATTTTTTGATATTCAAAATTTATTTCTACATTTGCCGTTGTAAATTTCCGAGAGAACAAACACGTTACGACTATGGATCTGCTAACGGCGGAACACGTCACCAAACGCTATGCGGCGCATACGGCGCTGGACGACGTATCGCTCGCCATTCCGAAGGGGTCGGTTTACGGCCTGCTCGGCCCCAACGGCGCGGGCAAGACGACCCTCATCCGCATCATCAACCGCATCACCGCACCCGACTCGGGCCGCGTGCTGCTCGGCGGGCGTGAGATCGCCCCGGCCGACATCTACCGCATCGGCTACCTCCCGGAGGAGCGCGGGCTCTACAAGAAGATGAAGGTGGGCGAACAGGCCGTCTTCTTCGCCCGTCTGAAGGGGCTTTCGCGCCGCGAGGCCGTCGTGCGGCTGAAGCGGTGGTTCGGGAAGTTCGGCATCGAGACGTGGTGGGACAAGAAGGTGGAGGAGCTTTCGAAGGGCATGGCCCAGAAGGTGCAGTTCATCGTCACGGTGCTCCACGAACCCGAACTGTTGATCTTCGACGAACCCTTCTCGGGCTTCGACCCGATCAACGCCAACCTGCTCAAGGAGGAGATTCTCGCCCTGCGCGACAAGGGCGCGACGATCATCTTCTCGACGCACAACATGTCGTCGGTGGAGGAGATCTGCGACCACATCACGCTGATAAACAAGTCGCGCAACATCCTCTCGGGCAAGGTGGACGACATCCGCCGCCGCCACGGGTCGAACATCTTCGAGATTTCCTACCGCGGCGACGGGGAGGCGCTGCGCTCAGCGCTCGCGGGCCGCTGCGAAATCCTCGCCGGAGCCGCCGATGCGGCCGCCGGGGACGGGGAGGGCGGAACGGAGCCCGCCGCGTTTGCCGGAGCGGACGGCTACGACACCCTCCGGCTCCGCGTCGTGTCCGACGCGGAGGTGCGGCAGGTGATCGCCGCCGCGAACGGGGCCGTCGAGCTGCGGCAGTTCCGCGAGATCATCCCCTCGATGAACGACATCTTCATCCGGGCCGTGAACGGACAACTTTGAACCCGATGAAAAGCCGCGAACAACAGGCGCCCCGCCGCTTCGGAGAAGCCGCCGCACGGACGTTTGCCGGCCTGTGTCTGGGACTCGGCATGTACGGAGCGGTCCGCGCGCTGAGGACGGAGGAGAGCACGTTGCGGCTCGTTCTTTCGTCCATCGCGCTGTGCTGCGGCATCCTGCTGCTGCTCCGCATCCGGAAAACGGCAGAGAAAGAGAACCGATGAAAACCACAACACCATGTCCAATATCTCCATCATCATCCAGCGCGAGTTCAACGAACGCGTGCGCAAAAAGTCCTTCATCATCACCACGCTGCTGATGCCCCTGCTGATGGTGGCCCTGATGGCCGCCCCGGCGCTCATCATGCAGTTCTCGCGCGGCGACGAAAAGCGGATCGCCGTGATCGACGAGAGCGGTCTCGTCGCCCCGCGCCTCGAAAGCGACGAGGAGCTGCGCTTCGAGCCGACGGACCTGACGACCGAAGAGGCCCGCCGGACGCTGACCGACCGTTTCGGCGTGCTCCGGATCGGCGGCGACATCCTGGAAAACCCCTCCGACGTGAAGCTCTACGCCAATTCGTCGTCGTCGCTCTCGGTCGAGAGCAGCATCACGGACCAGATCGAACGCATCCTCGAGGCCGAGAAGCTCAAGCGGTACAATATCGACAATCTCCAGCAGATCCTCGACGAGGTGAAGACCACCGTGACGCTCCAGACCTTCCGCAACGACAAGTCGCAGGAGGAGGAGACCCATGCGCAGTCCTCCACCGTGGCCACCGTGACGGGCTACGTCCTGGGATTCATCCTCTACATGTTCCTTCTGATCTACGGGCAGATGGTCATGCAGTCGGTGATCGAGGAGAAGAACAACCGCGTGCTGGAGGTCATGGTCTCCTCGGTGCGGCCCTTCGATCTGATGATGGGCAAGATTCTCGGCATCGCCTCGGTGGCCGTCGTGCAGGTGGCCATCTGGGGCGTGCTGATCTGCGGCATCGGCGCCGCGGTGATGCCCCACCTCATGCCGTCCGACGTCATGGCGAGCGCCCAGGCCATGCAGCAGGGGATGCCCGACGCCGCGGCCGCCTCGGGCATGGACCCCGAGATGTTGCAGGCCGTGGCCGCGATCACGGACCTGGGCTATATCGTCAGAATCTTCGTCTGCCTGCTGCTCTTCGTCTTCGGCGGCTACCTCTTCTATTCGGCCATGTTCGCCGCCGTGGGTTCGGCCGTGGACAACGTGCAGGACGCTTCGCAACTGCAGACGCCCATCACGCTGCCGATCATCCTCGCGCTGCTGATGATGTTCGCCGTCATCCGGGACCCCAACTCGCAGATGGCCTTCTGGTTCTCGGTGATTCCCTTCACGTCGCCCATCGTCATGATCGTCCGCATCCCCTACGACATTCCGCTCTGGGAGATCGCCCTTTCGCTCGCGGTGCTCTACGCCTCGTTCGTGGGGATGGTGTGGTTCGCCGCGAAGATCTACCGCGTGGGCATCTTCATGTACGGCAAGAAACCGACGCTCGGGGAGCTGTTCAAGTGGGTGCGGTACAAATACTGACCGCCGCGGGTCCGGGAAATCCGGCCGGGACCGCTCCGGGCCGCGGCCGCGGAGGTTTGCCGCCGTTTTTTCTGTTAGGAAAATAACAGGAAAGCGAAATATTTTCATAAATTTGCGGCAGATATGACCCGACGAAGCGAATGTTTTAACGAATAACTAAAAATCAACGTGTTATGAATTCGATCGACAACTACGATTTCAAAGGCAAACGCGCGATTATCCGCGTGGACTTCAACGTGCCCCTCAACGAGAAGGGCGAAGTGACGGACGACACCCGCATCCGCGCCGCAGTGCCCACCATCAAGAAAGTGCTCGAGAAGGGCGGAGCCGTGATCCTCATGTCGCACATGGGCCGTCCCAAGAAGAATCCCGATCCCAAATACTCGCTCGAACAGATCGTTCCGGCCATCGAGAAGAATCTGGGCGTGAAGGTCGCCTTCGCCGGCGACTGCATGGGCGAGAAGGCCGCCCAAATGTGCAAGGACGTGAAACCCGGCGAGGTGGTGCTGCTCGAAAACCTGCGTTTCTACGCCGAGGAGGAGGGCAAACCCCGCGGGCTGGCCGAGGACGCCACCAAAGAGGAGAAGGATGCCGCCAAGAAGGCCCTCAAGGAGGGTCCGCAGAAGGAATTCGTCAAGCGGCTGGCCTCGTATGCCGACTGCTACGTGAACGACGCCTTCGGCACGGCGCACCGCAAGCATGCCTCGACCTACCTGATCGCCAAGTACTTCCCCCAGGACAAGATGTTCGGCTACCTCATGGAGAAGGAGGTGAAGGCCATCGCCGCCGTGATGGAGAAGCCGGCGCACCCGTTCTGCGCCATCATCGGCGGTTCGAAGGTGTCGTCGAAGATCGGCGTCATCAAGGCCCTCATCGAGAAGGTCGATTCCATCATCATCGGCGGCGGCATGACCTACACCTTCGCGGCCGCGCAGGGCGGTAAGGTCGGCGGCTCGATCTGCGAGCCCGACATGTTCCCCGTGGCCCTCGAGATTCTGGAGCTGGCCAAGCAGAAGGGCGTGCAGCTCGTCATGTCGCCCGATGCGCTGATCGCCGACGCCTTCTCGGCCGATGCCAATACGGACGTGGCTCCGGCGGACAACATCCCCGACGGATGGGAGGGCGTCGATATCGCCGACGAAGGCAAGAAGGCCTTCCGCGAGCATATCCTCGGCTGCAAGACGATCCTCTGGAACGGTCCGGTGGGCGTCTTCGAGATCGACAAGTTCGCCACCGGTTCGAAGGAGGTGGCGCTGGCCATCGCCGAAGCCACGAAGAAGGGTGCCTACTCGCTCATCGGCGGCGGCGACTCGGTGGCCTGCATCAACAAGTTCGGACTGGCCGACCAGGTGTCGTACATTTCGACGGGCGGCGGCGCGCTGCTCGAGTACATCGAGTTCGGCGACCTGCCCGGTGTGGCGGCCATCCGCGACTAATCCGGATTCCATCCTACGAGAAGAGATCATCGAGAAGCGGGAATTTCCGGAGACGGGGTTCCCGCTTCTCAATAAAAACCCGACGAAAATGAAAAAGATTGTGCTTTTCGCAGCAACCATGGCTTGTATGGCAAGTTGTCAGAACCAGACCTCCAAGACTCCGGCCATCGACCCGGCGAACTTCGACCTTTCGGTCGCTCCGAACGTCGATTTCTACCAGTACGCCACGGGCGGCTGGCAGGCCCGGAACCCGCTCAAACCCGAATACTCCCGCTTCGGATCGTTCGACGTGATCGCCGAGAACAACCAGAAGCGCATCAACGACCTCTTTCAGGAGATGACCAAACTCGACGCCGCCAAGGGCAGCGTGGAGCAGAAGATTTCGGACCTCTACAAGATGGGTCTCGACTCGGCGCGCCTGAACGCCGAGGGCGCCGCCCCGATCGAGGCGGGCGTCAGGGAGCTGCTCTCCCTGACCGACCGCGACCGGCTGACGGAGGCCGTCGCACGGCTCCACCATACGGTGGCCAATCCCTTCTTCGGCGTGGGCGTGCAGGCGGACCTGATGAACAGCGACGTGAACGCCCTCTACATTTCGCAGAGCGGGCTCACGATGGGCGACCGCGACTATTACCTCGAACCCGAAAACGAGAACATCCGCACGGCCTACAAGGAGTATCTGAAGAAAATTTTCCGCCTCGCAGGACTGCCCGAGGCCGAGCTGGACAAGGCCGTGGCCGGCGTAATGGACATCGAGACCAGGCTGGCCGAGAAGTCGTGGTCGAACGTCGAGCTGCGCAACATTCCGGCGCAGTACAACCCCACGAAGCGGGCCGATTTCGAGAAGACCTACGACGCCGTGGACTGGGCGGCCTACTATAAGGCCATGGGCATCGGCGATTTCGAGACGATCATCGTGACGACCCCTTCGGCCATCGCCGCCGCCAACGACCTCATGAAGAACGCCCCGATAGAGGAACTCCGCTACTACCTCGCGGCGCAGTATATCAATGCGGCGGCCTCCTACCTGAGCGACGAGTTCCAGCAGGCTTCGTTCGACTTCTACGGCAAGGTGATGTCGGGCCAGCAGGAGCAGAAACCCCGCTGGAAGCGCGCCATGTCGGTTCCCAACGGCACGCTGGGCGAGGCCGTGGGCGAAATGTACGTGGCCAAGTACTTCCCGGCCGAGGACAAGGCCCGCATGACGGAGCTGGTGAAGAACCTCCAGAAGGCCCTCTCGCAGCATATCGCCGCGCTGGACTGGATGTCCGACGCCACGAAGGCCCGCGCGCAGGAGAAACTCTCGGCCTTCACCGTGAAGATCGGCTATCCCGACAAGTGGAAGGACTACTCGACGCTGGAGATCGACCCCGCGAAGAGCTATTGGGAGAATATCGTGGGCGCCAACGAGTGGTACACGGCCGACAATATCGCCAAGCTGGGCAAGCCCGTGGACAAGGACGAGTGGCACATGTCGCCGCAGACGGTGAATGCCTACTACAACCCCACGACGAACGAAATCTGCTTCCCGGCCGCCATTCTCCAGCCGCCGTTCTACAATCCCGATGCCGACGACGCGGTGAACTACGGCGCGATCGGCGTGGTGATCGGCCACGAGATGACCCACGGATTCGACGACCAGGGCCGCCAGTTCGACAAGGACGGCAACATGAACAACTGGTGGACCGAGGAGGATGCCGCCGCGTTCAAGGCCAAGACGGACGTGCTGGTCAAGCAGTTCGACGCCATCGAGGTCCTGCCCGCAAAGGACGGCCAGCCGGCGCTGCACGCCAACGGCGCGCTCTGCCTGGGCGAGAACATCGCCGACCAGGGCGGTCTGCGCGTGGCCTGGACGGCCTACCACAACTCGCTCGAGGGCAAGGAGAAGCCCGCGCCGATCGACGGCTTCACGCCCGAGCAGCGCTTCTATCTGGGCTACGCTACCCTCTGGGCGCAGAACATCCGCGACGAGGAGGCCGCACGCCTCACGAAGCTCGACGTACACTCGCTGGGCAAGTGGCGCGTGAACGCCACGCTGCGCAACTTGCAGACCTTCTACGACACGTTCGGCATCACCGACGGCCCGATGTTCATGCCCGAGGAGGAGCGCGTGATCATCTGGTAGGGAACCCTTCGGGGAAGGGAAAAGGGGCTGTCCTGTGAGGACAGCCCCTTTCTTGTGCGATCCGGCCTTTCCTTTGCCGGAGAACCCCGTTCCGCGGGGATCAGCCGTTTTTCTTTTTCGTGATCCGCCCGAGGTGTTCCCGGAGTTGTTCGCTGAACTCCTCGCGGCGGTGCTTGAGGTTGGCGCGCCACCCCTGCCAGCGGGTGTAACGCATCCGTTTCTCGGGGTAGATGTCGCGGATCGTGACCAGGATGCCGGTCTCCTCCACGCCGCCGAAGTCGGGATTTTGCACCGTGTCGAAGACCCGCATCGTGGGCGAGAGGTTCATGTAGGCGTTGATGAGCGGCGGGATGTTCTCGTCGAACTCCCGGATTTTCTGGAGCAGGATGCGGTAGTTTTCCATGTAGGTCTCGCCGCAGAACAGCTCCTCGTAATAGGGGTCGTCCAGGTCGAGCGTCAGCGGATGGATGCCCTCGACCAGTCCTTCGCGGTCGGGGAAGTAGCGGCGGAGGAACCAGATGAGCGCGTTGCGCGCCACGGACTTGTAGGAGGTGTACATGGTGACCTTGCCGAAGAGGTACTTCGCCCGCGGGTTGAGGACGATCAGCGCCCCCAGTCCGTCCCAGAGGTTGTCCAGCGCGTAGATGCTCTTCGAATTGCCGCGTGCCTGGTAGGAGGGCTGGACGAACGAGCGGCCCAGCTCGATGGTCCGCGGCAGGTATTTGCGGCGGAACCGGTCGCTGAAGCGGAAATAGTGCTCGGTGGAGAGGTGGCGGGGCCGTTCCGAGGTGCAGATGATGAAACGGTAGCCGCCGACGATCTCTTCGGCCGTGGGATCCCAGACGATCAACTGGTAGTAGCCGTCGCCGGCCAGGTCCTCCTCGTCGATGTCCACCTCGCGGCCCGTGCCGCCGCCTGCGCCCCGGAACGCCATTTCGCGCAGACGCCCCACCTCGCGCATCAGCGCGGGGCACTCCCCGGCGGCGAAGATGTAGATTTCGTTGCCGGCCTTGTGCGTGTCGCGCACCTTCCTGTCGGGCGTCAGCTCGGCGCGTAGCAGGTCCCGGTTTACGGGCGGCAGGATCGGTTCGGGCTCTTTCAGTCGCATAACGGGAACAAAAGTACCAATTTTAGCGGGTTTTCGCGCCCCCGGCGAGCTTGTTTTCCAGAAAATACGTCTTTTTGCGTACTTCCTCCGTCTGTTCACGCAGGGAGCCGCAGTGTTGCAGTTCGGCCACGGGGATCGGGTCGCCTACCGCGATACGGAAGTGTTTCCCCTTTTGGGAGAACATTTCGTCGGGAAGCCAGAGCATTTCGATGTTGAACCGGATGCCCAGCGCCTTGCGGAAGCGGTCCACGTTGTAGAAGAAGTCCGACAGCCGCCCCTCGACGAAGACCGGAACGATCTGCCGCTGCGAGGCGTAGGCCTTTTTCAGGAAGTTGGTCTTCCATTCGGGATCGGCGATGCGGCCGTCGATGCGGCGCGAGCAGAGTCCTGCGGGGAAGGTGAGGATCGGCAGCTCGCCGAACAGGGCCTCGTCGAAACGCCGGGCGCAGGCCGCATTCTGCGCGCCGTGCTTGTTCACCGGAATCCAGAGCGGACGCAGCGGCTCGACGTGCATCAGCAGGTCGTTCACCACCACGCGCACGTCGCCGAAGCGGTCGATGAGCTTGTCGGCCAGCATCATGCCGTCCATGCCGCCGAACGGGTGGTTCGAGACGAACAGGTAGCGCCCCGCGGGGTCGATGCGTTCGAGCCCCTCGATCGAATAGGTGACCTGCCACTGGCGGAAGCAGGCGCGGATGAACTCCTGCGGCGGCAGCGACCAGTAGTGTTCGAGGATGTGGTTGATCTCCCGCTCGTGGATCGTGCGGCGCAGCCAGTTCACGGCGAAACGGGGTATCCAGCGGGCCGCCGCCGGGGCTTTCTCGGCGAGTACGGCTCCGATGTCTATTTCGGGCATGGGTACGTTCGGAAAATTATATCCACAAATATAGGCATTCTTTTTCGAAAAATCCCTAACTTTACACCCAAATAGACTTTCGAGAACGAAGATTATGCCGCAATACCATACGCCGGTCCTGCTGGAAGAGTCTGTGGACCTGCTCGATATACGTCCCGACGGGACCTACGCCGACCTGACGTTCGGCGGAGGCGGCCATTCGCGCCGCATTCTCGAGCGGCTGGGGCCTGCGGGGCGGCTCTACGCCTTCGATCAGGACCGCGACACGCTGGCCAACCGTCCCGACGACGGGCGGTTCTGCTACGTGGAGAGCAACTTCCGCTTTCTGCGCGGAGCGTTGCGCTGCCGCGGGGTCCGGGAGGTGGACGGCATTCTGGCCGATCTGGGCGTCTCGTCGCACCATTTCGACGCCGTGGAGCGCGGCTTCTCGTTCCGCGGGGACGCGCCGCTCGACATGCGCATGAACCAGCGGGGGCGGCTCACGGCGGCGGACGTGGTGAACGGCTATTCTGCGGAGGAGCTGACGCGCCTGCTGGGCGACTGGGGCGAGCTGGAGACGCCGTGGAAGGTGGCCTCGTGCCTCGTCCGGGCGCGTGAGGCGGAGCCGGTCCGCACGACCGCGCAGCTCGTGGCGGCCGTCGCGCCCTGCACGCCCCGCAAGGACGGGGCGAAGTTCCTCACCAAACTCTTCCAGGCCCTGCGGATCGAGGTGAACGGAGAAATGGAGGCCCTGCGCATGGCCCTGGAGCAGAGCCTTCGGGTGCTGCGTCCCGGCGGGCGGCTGGTGGTGATCTCCTACCATTCGCTCGAAGACCGGCTGGTGAAGAACTTCCTGCGCAGCGGCGACTTCTCGGGGCGGGTCGCCAAGGATTTCTACGGCCGGCCGCAGGTTCCCTTCGAACCGGTCACGCGCAAGGCCGTGACCCCTTCGGCCGCGGAGCTGGAGCGCAATCCCCGGTCCCGTTCGGCGAAGCTCCGCGCCGCCGCAAAACGTTGATGCAGCCATGTACCGCGATCACGAATTCGATCCCGTGACTCCCGAGGAGGAGGCGCGCCGTGCCGAGGAGGAGGAGTTCGCCCGCCGCGTGCGGCGCGAGGTGCGCCGCATGGAGCGCGGCGAGGCCGACGAGGACATCCGTGCCGACGAGGAGCGCGAAGCCGAGGAGCGGGCCGAGGAGGAGGAACGCGCGCGCAGGGAGCGCCGCCTCCGGAGCAGCACCTTCTGGCAGCTCTTTTCGGGCACGATCCTCCTGCGCGAGGGAATCTCGAAATACTACCCCTACATGCTGACCATCGCCGGCATGTTCTTCCTGAGTATCGTGGTGATGTTCTGGTCGCTGCACCTCGACATGCGCTATTCGCGCCTCGAACGCGAGGTGCAGATCCTGCGCGAACGGTCGATCCGGCTGCAGGAGCAGCGCTACCGCCGCACCACCCATTCGGCGATCCTCGAGGAGCTGCACCGCCGGGGCATCGACCTCTACGACCCGCTCGCCCCGGGTGAAATCATCGAAAACTGACACCGAGAATGAAGCCGGAGCGATCGAAGATCAAAAGCGACATTCTGCTGCGGGTGAGGCTCCTCTACGTGCTCTTCATCCTCGCCGGGGCCGTCGTGCTCGTCCGTCTGGTGTGGGTGCAGCTCTTCAGCGCGGAGGTGGCCTACAACGCCGACCGCCTTTCGAGCCGCATCTTCACCGAGGAGGTGATTCCCGCCCAGCGCGGCAGCATCCTCTCGCGCGACGGCGAGCCGCTGGCCACCTCGATCTTCCGTTACCAGGCCGCCTTCGACTTCGCCTCGCCGGGGCTGGATTCGCTCAGGACCTTCCGCGAGCAGGCCGATTCGCTTTCGAAGCTGCTCGCCGCCTTCTTCGGGGACCGTCCCGCCTCGGAGTACGCCCGGATGTTCCGCGAGGAGCATGCCCGGCGCTACCGGCTGGTCAATCCGCGCGACACGCAGTATCTCCGTTCGGAGGGGTGGCTGTCGCGGATGCTCGACCGCCTGCGCGGCGAGGAGTACGTCACGCGGCGGATTTACGACACGATCCGCGACCATACGCCCGTCGCTGTCTTTCCCCGCGAGGTGGACTACGCCGAGTGGGAGGTGCTGCGGCGCTATCCGCTGCTGAACTGGAATATGGGCATGGTTTACCGCCTGGTCGAACGCGACGAACGCATCTATCCGCAGGGCGAGCTGGCGCGGCGGACCATCGGTCTGACGGGCGACAAGGGCAATTACGGCATCGAGGAGGCCTACCGCGCCGAGCTGGCGGGCCGCGACGGACGGGCCGTGCGGCAGCGTATCGCGCGCGGGTTCTACGGCCGCGTGGCGGGAGCCGGGCACGAGGATCCGGAGGACGGGTACGACGTGGTGACGACCCTCGATCTCGACTTGCAGGACGTGGCCGACAAGGCGCTGCGGCAGCAGCTCGAGCGGCAGAACGCCCTGTGGGGCACGACCATCGTGATGGAGACCCGCACGGGCGAGATCCTGGCGCTGGCCAACCTCGGGCGCAATGCCGACGGGAGCTTCGCCGAGCGGGAGAACTACGCCCTGAGCCGCAGCATGGAGCCGGGATCGACCTTCAAGCTGGCGACGATGCTCACGCTGCTCGACGACGCGCGGATGCCCGTGACGACCGTTTACGACACCCACAACGGCGATCCGGTGAAGATCGGCCCGGCGCGCAACATCCGCGACTCGCACCGCGGCGACCGCGAAATCGACTTCCGCCGCGCCGTGGCCTCGTCGTCGAACGTCTATTTCGCCGAGGCGGTCTGGGACCGTTACGGCATCACGGGGCGGAAGCAGCGGTACAGCGACTACCTGCGCGACGAGCTGCATCTGGGCGAGACCGTCGGACTGGAGCGGCTCGGCGAACGCGCCCCGTCGATCACCTCCGACTGGAAGGTGCCCGACCCGGGCGTCATGCTGGTGAAGATGGCCTACGGCTACCGCGTGCGCCTGACTCCGATCCAGATGATCACGTTCTACAACGCCGTGGCCAACGAGGGGCGGATGATTTCGCCCGTGCTGGTGCGGGAGCTGCGCCGGGGCGACCGCGTGGAGGAGCGTTTCGAGAGCCGGACGATCTCCTCGTCTGTCTGTTCGCGGCAGACGCTGCGCATCGTCCGCGAGTGCTTGCAGGCGGTCTGCACCGAGGGCACGGCCAGCGCCTTCTTCCGCGACACGACGCGCGTGAGGGTGGCGGCCAAGACCGGCACGGCCCAGATTACCGACGCCCGCAGCCGCGAAGGGCGCTACTACCTGGGGTCGATGGTGGCTTTCTTCCCGGCCGATGCGCCGCGCTATACGGTGCTGACCACGATCGAGACCCGGGCGCAGGCGGGCAAGGCCTACTACGGCGGGCCGCTGGCGGGCCCCGTCGTCAAGCGCATGGTCGATTACATTTACAACCGCGGCCACGACTGGTACGGTCGGGTCGGCGGTGACGGTCCGCGCCGCTATCCCGAGCGGGTGAAGGGCGGCGACATCGCCCAGATCCGCCGCGTGGCCGACCGCCTCTCGCCCCGCGCCTCGTTCGACAGCCGCACGGGCTGGGGCCGCGCCGCGGTGGACAGCCTCTCGAACGTGGCGATCACGAGCCTGCCGGACGACCGGGGCGTGATGCCCGACGTGCGCGGCATGGGGCTAAAGGACGCGCTGTTCGTGCTCGAGAGCCGCGGGCTGAGGGTCCGCTTCTCGGGGCAGGGAGCCGTCGTGCGGCAGAGTATCGCCGCCGGGACCCGCATCCGGCCGGGCGCGGCGGTCGTCATAACGTTGGACTGAGATGAAAAGACTGAAGGATATTTTGGAAGGGACGCCCGTCGGGGCGTTGTACGGCGATCCGGAGATCGCCGTGGGAGGACTCGCGTTCGATTCGCGCGCCGTGCGGGCGGGCGACTGTTTCTTCGCCGTGCCGGGAACGCAGGCCGACGGCCACGACTTCATTCCGGCGGCCGTCGGACGGGGCGCCGCGGCGGTGGTCTGCGAGCGGATGCCCTCCGAGCCGGCTGCCGGGGTGACCTACGTGTGCGTCGGCGATGCGGCCGGGGCGCTGGCCGACATGGCCGCGGCATTCTACGGCCATCCGAGCCGCGAGCTGAAGCTGGTGGGCGTCACCGGCACGAACGGCAAGACGACGACCGCCACGCTGCTCTACGACCTGGTGCGGGCGCTGGGCTACCGCGCGGGGCTGATCTCGACGGTGGTCTATCGGATCGACGGCCGCGAAATCGGGGCGACGCACACGACGCCCGACCCGATCCGCCTGAACGCCATGATGCGCGAGATGGCCGACGCCGGGTGCGAATTCTGCTTCATGGAGTGCTCCTCGCACGCTATCGTGCAGGAGCGCACGCGGGGGCTCGTCTTCGCGGGCGGCATCTTCTCGAATCTGACGCACGACCACCTCGACTACCACAAGACCTTCGCCGAATACATCCGGGCGAAGAAGCGCTTCTTCGACGGCCTGCCTGCGGGGGCCTTCGCGCTGACGAACGCCGACGACCGCAACGGCCGCGTCATGGTGCAGAACACCGCGGCGAAGGTGAGCACCTATTCGCTGCGGTCGATGGCCGATTTCCGCTGCCGGATCGTCGAGACGCACCTCGACGGGATGCTGCTGCGCATCGACGGCGCGGAGGTGTGGGTCGGACTGCTCGGACGGTTCAACGCCTACAACCTGCTGGCCGTTTACGGTGCGGCGTCGCTGCTGGGGCTCGACCGCGGGGAGGTGCTGCGCACGCTTTCGGCGCTGCACCCCGTGAGCGGCCGGTTCGAGGTGATCCGTGCGGAGAACGGGACCGTCGCGGTGGTGGACTACGCCCATACGCCCGATGCGCTGGAGAATGTGCTGCGGACGATCGGCGAGCTGCGCACCCCTGCGCAGCAGTTGTTCGCGGTGTGCGGCTGCGGCGGCGACCGCGACCGCACGAAACGGCCCGAGATGGCGCAGATCGCCGTGAAATACGCCTCGACGGCCATCTTCACTTCGGACAATCCCCGCCACGAGTCGCCCGAGGCGATTCTCGACGAGATGACGGCCGGGCTCGACTCCTCGGTGCGCTACCTGCGCATCGCCGACCGGGCGGAGGCGATCCGTACGGCCGTGATGCTCTCGCGGCCCGGCGACATCCTCCTCGTCGCGGGCAAGGGGCACGAGACCTACCAGATCGTCGGCGACGAGAAACGGCATTTCGACGACCGCGAGGAGGTCCGCCGCGCCTTCGCCGCCCTTTCGAAACCGGAAAAACGCAACTGACACCATGCTGTATCATCTTTTCAAATACCTCGACGAGGTTTACGACCTGCCCGGATCGGGCATGTTCCAGTACATTTCGTTCCGCGCGGCGGCGGCGGTGATCCTTTCGCTGCTCATCGTCATCATCTTCGGGCGGCGGATCATCGACTTCCTGCGCCGCAAGCAGATCGGCGAGGAGATCCGCGACCTGGGGCTCGAGGGGCAGCTCCAGAAGCGGGGCACGCCGACGATGGGCGGCGTGATCATCCTCGTCGCCATCCTCGTCCCGACGCTGCTGCTGGGCAAGCTGGACAACGTTTACGTGCAACTGATGCTGGTCTCGACCGTCTGGCTGGGGCTGATCGGCGGACTGGACGACTACATCAAGGTGTTCCGCCACCGCAAGGAGGGCCTCAAGGGGCGCTTCAAGATCGTGGGACAGGTCGGGCTGGGTGTCATCGTCGGGACGACCATGTGGCTCTCTCCCGAGATCGTCGTGCGCGAGAAGTCCACGCGGCCCGTGGAGACGGTCTATCTCGACGAGGAGGGGCGTGCGGTGCAGAGCGTGCGGCAGACGGTGGTGCTCAGCTCCGAATCGGTCAAGACCACGCAGACGACCATTCCCTTCATCAAGGACAACGAGTTCGACTACGGCTGGCTCACCGGAGGCAACGGAACGGCCACGTGGCTGCTCTACGTGCTGGTGGCGATCTTCGTGGTGACGGCCGTGTCGAACGGCGCGAACCTGACGGACGGCCTCGACGGGCTGGCCACGGGCGTATCGGTCCCGATCGTCGCCGTGCTGGGGGTGCTGGCCTACCTCTCGGGCCACATCGTTTACGCCGACTACCTCAATATCATGTATATCCCGCAGAGCGGCGAACTGGTGGTCTTCGCCGCGGCGCTGGTCGGGGCGCTGGTCGGCTTCCTCTGGTACAACTCCTTCCCGGCGCAGATCTTCATGGGCGACACGGGCTCGCTCTCGATCGGCGGCGTGATCGCCGTCTTCGCGCTCTGCATCCGCAAGGAGCTGCTGCTGCCGCTGCTGTGCGGGGTTTTCCTCGTGGAGAGCTTCTCGGTGATGATGCAGGTGGGATGGTTCAAGTACACCAGGCGCCGCTACGGCGAGGGGCGCCGCATCCTGCTCATGTCGCCCGTACACCACCACTACCAGAAGCGGGGCATCTTCGAGACGAAGATCGTCACGCGGTTCTGGATCATTTCACTGCTGCTGGCGGCCATAACGCTGGTGACGCTGAAGATACGATAAGCGATCGGGCCGTCCGCCGGGGCCGCAGGGCGCTTCCGGGACGGCCGGAAAATAAAGAACGGAATCATGCAGAAGAAATTCATCGTCGTTTTGGGCGGCGGAATCAGCGGCTACGGCTCCGCGATCCTCGCCAAGAAGAAGGGGTTCGGGGTCTTCCTGTCGGACTCGGGCCGTATCGCCGACCGCTACCGCGAGCGGCTCGACGAGTGGGGGGTTCCCTACGAGCAGGGCGGCCACACCGAAGAGCGCATCCTCGCGGCGTCGGAGGTCGTCAAGTCGCCCGGGATTCCCGAGACGGCGCCCATCGTGCGGCGTATCCGCGAGGCGGGTATTCCGGTGATCTCCGAGATGGAGTTCGCGGGCCGCTACATCGGCCGGGCGCGCTGCATCTGCATCACGGGGTCGAACGGCAAGACCACCACTACGTCGCTCATCTACAAGATCATGCGCGACGCAGGGTTGAACGTGGCGCTCGGGGGCAACATCGGCGAGAGCTTCGCCTATTCGGTCGCCACGGGCGATTACGACTGGTATGTGCTGGAGCTCAGTTCTTTCCAGCTCGACGGCATGTACCGCTTCCGCGCCCATATCGGGGTGCTGATGAACATCACGCCCGATCACCTGGACCGCTATGACCATTGCTTTCAGAACTATGCGGACTCGAAGATGCGCATCGTGCGGAACATGACCTCGCGCGACTGGTTCGTCTATTCGGGCGACGACGAGGTGATCTGGCGGCAGTTGCCGCGCTACGACCTGCGCATGAAACAACTGCCCTTCGCCGCGAAGAATGCCGTGGCGAGCGGCGCGGGCGACGCCTTCCTCTGCGACGGACGCTTCACGGCCGCGGCCGGGAAAAGCTCCGTGGAGATCGACACCGCGAAGCTGCGGATCAAGGGGCTGCACAACGCCTACAACGCCATGGCCGCGGCGCTGGCGACCCTCGCGGCGGGCGTCGCCCCGGCGCGGATCCGCCGCTCGCTCTACGAATTCGCCCCGGTCGAACACCGGCTCGAACCGGTGGCCGAGAAGGGCGGCGTGTTGTGGATCAACGACTCGAAGGCCACGAACGTCGATTCGGTCTATTACGCGCTGGAGAGCATGAAGCGGCCCGTGGTGTGGATCGCCGGAGGCACGGACAAGGGCAATGATTACGGGCCGCTGAAGGCCTTCGCCCGGGAGAAGGTGCACACGCTCGTCTGCATGGGGCTGGACAACGCCAAGCTCCTGAGCGAATTTGCGGGGGTGGTTCCCGAGGTGATTCCGACCTCTTCGCTCGACGGGGCGATGACGGCGGCGAAGGCCGCGGCCCGGGAGGGCGACGCGGTGCTGCTGTCGCCCGCCTGCGCGAGCTTCGACCTGTTCCGCAACTACGAGGACCGCGGCGAACGTTTCAAGCGCTGGGTGAACGAAAATGCCTGACGACATGGAGCGGGAGGAATTCCTCCGGCAGGTGGACGACTTCATGTCCCAGCTCTACGCCAAAACCATGGAACTGGGCGGGCAGATCTCCGGAGAGCACGGCATCGGCCGGGGGAAGGTGAAGTACCTGGCCCAGGCGGTGGGTCCCACCAACCTGGCCCTGATGCAGGGCATCAAGCAGGTCTTTGACCCCAAGGGCATCCTGAACCCGGGCAAGGTGTGTCCCACTGCCTAACTTTTTCTTCTTAACAGGTATAGGCCTCCCTGTTTTTGGCAGACTACCCATGTACCCAAAGGGTAACTCCAACGGAAGAGGTGATCTGCCATGACCAACAAGGAACTGCTGTACGTGGAAGACGTGCTGGGCCACGAGAAACACTTCCAAAGCCAGTGCCGGGAAACCGCCCGGCAACTCCAGGACCCGGAGCTGAGACAGTGCGTAGAGCAGATGGCAAAGAAGCATCAACAGATTTTTCAGCGGTTTTTCGGCCTGCTGTAAGGGAGGGGCGCCAGAATGAACGACAGAAGTTTCATGGAAACCATGTTGCTGCTGGAGAAGGGGGCCTGTGACCTCTTCCTCCATGGGACCATGGAGTCCGCCACCAGCAGCGTCCACCAGGCCTTCAGCACCGCGCTGAACGACTCCCTGGCCATGCAAGACGCCCTCTATGACCAGATGGCAGACAAGGGCTGGTACCCCACCCAGCAGGTGGAGCAGGCCAAGGTGACCGCCGTCAAGCAGAAGTTTTCCGCCCAGGCCCAGTGAGGGCTGGCGGAACACAGGATGCAACAAGCCGACCAGACAGCATCTCAATCACGCACGGGGAGCCAGCGTAAACGTTGGCTCCCTGTTGTCGTATCTGCGGACCCAAAACGCGGCAGGACGTAGGGCCCTGCCGCGTTTTTTCCTGGTTTTGGTTACGAGGCCAAAATCTTTCCGTCCTCGATGCGCACCACCCGGTCGGCCAATTGGGCGATCTCGGGGTTGTGGGTGATCATCACGATGGTCTGGTGGAAGGTCTGGCTGGTGGTTTTCAGCAGGGCGATGACGTCCTCGCTGGTCTTGGAGTCCAGGTTGCCGGTGGGCTCGTCGGCCAGGAGGATGGCGGGCTTGGCCGCCAGGGCCCGGGCGATGGCCACCCGCTGCTGCTGGCCGCCGGAGAGCTGACTGG
>ERZ827469.1294-NODE-1294-length-23102-cov-10.187400_pt1 | contig 23102 bp, 20 predicted proteins | sample MGYA00519917_ERZ827469 | MGnify/ENA primary metagenome ERZ827469 (study PRJEB31778, sample SAMEA3449314) | human gut metagenome | biome: human gut; feature: human-associated habitat; material: faeces | place: United Kingdom | collected 2010/2012 ... | reverse complement strand
ACCGACAATTTTGGGGCAATCAATAGAGCTTTGCGCCTGCCGGAATGTGAGGATCAACCATCAGCAGATGCAGGCGCTCCTCGCCGTTTTCGTGGTGGACGGCGGAGATGAGCATACCCTCGGAATCAATCCCCATCATCTTTCTGGGTGGCAGGTTGGTGATGGCAATGCAGGTCTTACCCACCAGCTCCTCCGGCTCATAATAGTCATGAATACCGCTCAAAATCACGCGATCTACACCGCTTCCGTCGTCCAAAACGAACTTTAAGAGCTTTTTGGACTTCTTCACGGCTTCGCATTCCTTGACCTTCACAGCCCGATAATCGGACTTGGCGAAGGTATCAAAATCGACCTGATCTTGGAACAGCGGCTCGATTTGAACATTGGAAAAATCAATTTTTTCTTGTGCCTCGGGAGCCGCCTGAGCAGCCTCCGCGGGGGCCGAAACAACCTTTTCAACCTTCTTATCAGAGTCCAACGGCTTCATTGTGGGGAACAGCAATACATCCCGGATGGAAGCCGAATCGGTCAGCAGCATCACCAGGCGGTCCACACCAAAGCCCAAACCGCCGGTGGGGGCCATGCCGTACTCCAGCGCAGTCACAAAGTCATAGTCCACCTCGGCACGGGTGTTCGGCTCCTCGCGGCGTTTCGCCTCTACCTGCCGTTCAAAGCGCGCCTTCTGATCAATGGGGTCGTTCAGCTCACTGAAGGCGTTGCCATACTCGGTAGCGCAGATGAAGTACTCAAACCGCTCGGTAAAGGCAGGGTCCTCCGGCTTGCGTTTGGCCAGCGGGCTGTTTTCCACTGGATAATCATAAATAAAGGTCGGCTGGATGAGGTTCTCCTCCACATAGGCATCAAAGAACTCGGCCAGCACGGTACCCTTGGTCGCATCAGCAGGGACCTCCACATTCTTCGCCTTGGCGGCGGCGCGGGCGTCCTCATCGCTCTTCCAGTCGTAGTAGTCCACCCCAGCGTACTTCTTCACCGATTCCGCCATGGTCAGGCGCTCCCAGTGGCCCAGGTCCAGCTCCACACCCTGGTAGGTGATCCTGGTACTGCCGCAGACATTCTGCGCCAGGCGGGTATACAGCTCCTCCACCAGGTCCATCATGCCCTTGTAATCGGTGTAGGCCTGGTACAGCTCCACGGTGGTGAATTCGGGGTTGTGCTTGGTATCCATACCCTCATTGCGGAAGATGCGTCCCACCTCGTACACACGATCCAGGCCGCCCACGATGAGCCGCTTGAGGTAAAGCTCGGTCTCAATGCGCAGGTACATATCCATATCCAGCGTATTGTGGTGGGTCACAAAGGGCCGGGCGGAAGCGCCGATCTCCAGCGGCACCAGGATGGGGGTATCTACCTCCAGGAAGCCCTTCTCATCCAGGTAGCGGCGGATCTCGGTCAGGATGCGGCTGCGCTTATAGAAGGTATCCCGCACCTCCGGGTTCACAATAAGGTCCACATAGCGCTGACGGTACCGGGTATCGGTATCCCGCAGCCCATGGAATTTCTCCGGCAGCGGCAGCAGGGACTTGGAAAGCAGCTTGATATGGGTGGTATGAACCGAGATCTCGCCTTTCTGGGTACGGAACACGGTGCCCTCCACGCCCAGGATATCACCGATATCCCACTTCTTAAAGTCGGCATAGTCTTCCTCGCCCACATCATCCCGGCGCACATATACCTGCAGCCGTCCGGTGGAATCCAGCAGATCCATAAAGCTGGCCTTACCCATCACGCGGCGGCTCATCATGCGGCCGGCAATGCGTACCGTTTTGCCCTCCAGCGCCTCAAAGTTATCCCGGATCTCCTGGTTCTTGGTATCCCAGTCATATTTCGTGATCTCATAGGGGTTCTTGCCGGCTTCGCACAGTGCCGCCAGCTTGTCCCTGCGCACCTTTACCTGTTCGTGCAGGCGCTCCTCTTCTTCCTCGGCCTCCGCCGCCGGGTTCATTACCTTTTCTTCGCTCATATTTTGTCCTCCTTCACCGGCGCAGGCATACCCGCCCCGTCACATTCATCCATTCCTGCAGGGGGCAATCTCCGGACGCCCCTCCGCTTTTATCGAGCCGCCCCGCTTCGCCGGGGACGGCCCTCCCTCGCTGCGGAGCGCCCGGTGTTCCCGCCACTGCCGCTGCTGTGGGTATCACTTTATTCTACCATCAAATGCCCGGCAGGGCAAATAAAAAAGCAGAAAAGTTCAGCACTTTTCTGCCTTTTTGCCGGTAAATTACTTGCTGATGTCCAGAATGACCATCTCGAAGGCGCCGCCGGGGGCTTCCACCACCACGGTCTCACCCTTTTTATGGCCAATAAGCGCATGGCCTACGGGGGACTGGTCGGAAATGGTGTTCATCTCGTGGCCCACTTCCATGGCGCCAACGATGAGGTACTCACCCTCTTCCTCCATATCCTTATCCAGCACCTTCACCTTGGAGCCAACCCCCACCACATCCAGCGAAAGGCTGTCGGTATCCACGATGGTCACATGCTTCAGCTGCTCTTCCAGCACGGCAATGCGGGCTTCTATTTCCGCCTGCTCGTTTTTGGCAGCATCGTATTCACTGTTTTCGGAAAGGTCGCCGTAGCCGCGGGCGATCTTTATTTTCTCTGCGATCTCGCTGCGTTTGGTCGTTTTCAGCTCTTCCAGCTCTTTGGCCAGCTCATCATAGCCGGTCTGGGTCATTTGAATGGTGTTTACCATGAAATACAGCTCCTTTACGGGAGGCAAACGGTGCCCCGCTGCCCGACGATAGTCTAATTATTATAGTTTTTTCTGCCCAAAATGTCAAGTACGCATCAGCTTCCCCAGTTCGGTAAATTCCGCCAGCCGTCCATCAATGCGGCATCCCCCAAGGGTCAGCGGCAGCTTCACCCGGCGGGTACCGCACTCCGTTACCATCCCCCAAAAGGCGGTTGGTTCCGCCCCCGGTGGCACCTCCGCCAGCTGTTCCGGCGTCAGTGCCAGCGTCAGCCGGTTCACTGTGGGGTTCCCCTGTATCCCACTGCGGTCTGCAGTGATTATCGGCCGCCGCACCCGTATCACTCCTGTTGGATAGGGCGCCGCGCAAATGGAACAGTCCTCCAGCTCGGCTGGGGTCTCCGCCCATAGCAGCGGCAGGCCATATTCCACCCGCAGCATGGTTTCCGCGGCAGCATAGCGGCTTCGCCGCAAGGTATATACCTTTACTCCCCGGCAGCAGTCCAGCCACTCCCCGCAGGCCCATGGCGCTATTCCCTGCGGGTCCAGCAGCCCCAGCAATCCGCTGCCCTTTCCCGCGGTTTGTTCCATGGCCTGCCGGGCGGCTGCCACCGTCAGCCTTGCCGTAAAGTCTTGCGGCCGGTAATCCCGCAGTGGGCAGCCCTCCGGTGCCAATACCTCCGGCGGCAGCAGCACCGGAGAACGCGGGCGGGGACACAGCAGGGCCAGCCGGTTCCAAGGCAGCCGTTCTACTGGGCCGTGCCACACTATATATCGGTAGCGGTTCCCACCGCAGCTGCGGTCCTCCCACTCCAGGGCATCACCCCGCAGCAGCCGTCCCAATCTCTGCCGCAGCGGTTCTTTTTTGTCCTCTACTGCTACCACCATGAACATCCCTTGCGCCCCCTTTGCCTGTCCTGTTCCATCCTATGCGCCACTAGGCCCATTTAGTACAAGCCGCCAGGCTGGGGCCCGCAGGGCAAGCCGTCCTCCGGACGGCTTTGGGGGGGCGGCCGCAGGCCGCCCCCTACGCGGCACTCCGTGCCGCGGCCCTGCGGGCCCCGTCGCACCCCACCCCTGCCTTTCCACCTGCTAAAGCTCTCCCCCGCCTCAGATTAAATTCCGTACATCCCCCAATTCGCCCCACCGCTTCGCCAGTTTGCGAACAAATGTTTCATGTGAAACATTTTTGCCGCACTAAAAATAACCGGCCCCATTCTGGAGCCGGTCAAAAGATTTTATTTTATTACCGGATGGCCGCTGCCAGCACCTCCAGTGCCTTCTTATAGGGGGCATCCAGTTCAGCGTTGCCCAGGATATCACCCCGGTTACTCTCGCTGGCCGCCAGCTCCACCTCATAGTCGGGGCCCACACCGGTATCACCAAAGCTCTTTTGCTTGGGCCCGGCATACTGCGCCGTGGTGACCTGGATGGCCGAACCACCCGAAAGCTTGAAGATCTCGGTGATATCGCCGTTGCCGGCGGTGCGGGCGCCTACCACCTTGGCCCGGCCAAAGTCCTGCAGCGCCATCACAAAGAGCTCCGTGGTGCCACCGGTGGTCTCATCGGCCAGCACCACCAGCGGAATATCCCAGCTGTTCGCATCGGATTCCGCCACGGCGGTCAGGTTGCCGTCCTTATCGCGGGAATAGGCCACAGTACCGCTGGGCAGCAGCGGATCCAGCAGCCGGACCGCATAGGAAAGCTCATTGCTGGTAACGCCGCGTACATCCAGCAGAATGCCCTTTACTTCCTGGGCCTTCAAGGCATTCAGCTGGGCGATGAACTGGTCGGCAGTGGTACCGCTCCACTCGGTAAAGCTGATATAGGCGGTATCTTCACTTACCATGGTCGTTTTTACTGTGGGCACCTCAATGGCACGCAGGGTCAGCTCGTAGTTGTTCTCCTGGCTATCCTGTTGGATGGTCAGAGACACCTTGGTGCCGGCTTCGCCGCGCAGGCGGCCCGCCATGCTTTCATTGTTATTTTCGGTCACGCGGGTGCCGTTTACATTGGTAATAAGCGCCCCCACCTTGATGCCCGCCATCTGCGCCGGAGAATCGGGATAAACCTCCCGAACCAGCAGATAGCCGGAGGAATCCATCTCGGTCACCAGACCCACGCCTACATATTTGCCGCTGCCGGATTGGGTATAGGCCTCATATTCCGCAGCGGTGAAGTAGCGGGCATTGCTGTCCTCCAGGCCATCGATATACCCGCGGGCAATGGCCTCCTGCAGCGCTTCCTCATTGATGGAGCCGTAGTAATTTTCCCGCACATACAGGTCTACCTCATGCAGAGAGCTGTACATTTTTTCCCGTTCGGTGATGCCTGTCATCTTCACATTGAACAGGTTCATCGAGTAGATCATGGTAAGGGAAAAGGCCACAGCCGCTACGATGGCCATATAGGCGATGGCCGCGCCAAGCGAAATTTTCTTGTTCATGCTGTTTTATGCTCCTGTTGTAACGCCGCTTACCTGCACAGTGCCGTTACAGATAATTGAGCGGATTGGTATGCGCGCCGTTGCGGCGGATCTCAAAGTGGAGATGATAGCCGGTGGACCAGCCGGTGGTCCCCACATAGGCAATGGTCTGCCCCTTGGTAACGGTATCGCCTACATTGACGGCAACCGAGGTGCAGTGTGCATACAGGGTGGAAAAACCGCCGCCATGGTCAACGATAAGATAATTGCCGTAGCCCCATGCCCTGCCGTAACCCGCGCCGGTACGCACATGAATGACGGTGCCGGAGGCTGAGGCGCGAATGGGCGTATTGGCAGGTGCCGGAAAATCGATTCCGGTGTGATAATCGGTATTATTGAAGCGCCAGCCGTAGTAGCTGCTGATGTAAGTATAGCCCTTTACCGGGTAGATAAATCCGGTGGTGCTGTAATCCACCTGGCTGCCGTTGCCGGCATTGGCCGCATAGATGGCATCAATATCAGCCTGGATCTGCTTCATCTCCTTCTGGATGGCAGCCTGATCGGCGAGATATTCCTGCTCCATCTTTTTGATATCCTGCAGGGTGCTTTCCACCTCGGTCTTTTGGCTGTTCAGGCTGGCCTTCTTGCCCTCCGCCGTCACCTTGGTATCCGCCAGGTCCTCTTTTTCCTCCTGCATCTGCGCCTGCAGCGTCCGCAGCTCGGTGATGTTATCCGCGAGGGCTTGCAGCAGGGCGCTGTCGTGCTCCGAGATGCGGCTGAGATACTTGCCGTAGCTGAGGTAACTGCCCAGGCTATCCACGCCAAAGACCATGCCCAACATACTGGTGCCGACGCTGGTCTTGTAGATGGAGCGAATGCGCTTCATAAAGAGGTCCTGCTGCTCCAGTACTTCGGTGTTCAGCTCGTTAATGCGTTCCTCTTTATCGGCGATATCATTCTGCAGATAATTGATCTTGTTATCCAAAAGAGTGATCTGCTTTTGGGTATTGGTAATCTGATTGTTCAGGTTATTGCGGATCGCTTCCTGCTTTTCCTTTTCGGTCTTGGTCTGGTTCAGTTTATCCTTTAGGGCCTGCTGCTGCTTTTCCAGCTCACTGTACTGGCCGTTCAGGTGATCCAGGGTACTATCCGCGTAGGCGGTAATGGGCGCGGAGACCGTCAGCACCGCGGCGCACATCACCGCTGCCAGGATCCGCTTGCTGCATCTCTTCATGGTATTTGCCTTGTCCTTTCCGTTTGTACATTTGCTGTGGGTTTTCTTCTGTCAAACTTCAGGCTGTTGTCTTATCAGAACAGGAAGTCTCCCTTTACATAGTGTGTGTAAAGAGGGCGTTTTCCTGCATCATACTTTGAGATATTTGCCGACGAAGATAAAGCTGCCCACCATACCGAACAGCACCCCCGCCGCCACAAAGCCCAGCAGCATCTGCGGGGCGATGGAGACAAAGGGAATGAGGCTCTGGTAGGCCAGCTGCAGCCAGCCGCTGGCCGATTGCCCCACCCACTGATACAGGAAGTGGGTGCCCACCCACAGCAGCCCAAAGGCAATGAGGGCGGAAATGAGTCCAATGACCATGCCCTCCACCAAAAAGGGGAAGCGGATGAAGGCATTGGTGGCGCCGACATATTTCATAATATTGATCTCCCGGCGGCGGTTGAAGATCGTCACCCGGACGGTATTGGCAATGATAATGATGGAAACGACCATCAAAATAGCGACGATGGTAAGCCCCGCCACATGGATGGCGGTCTTGATACCCACCAGGGTCGTGGCCACCTCATTGCTGGATTCCACGCTTTCCACCCCGGAAAGGCTCTCCAGCGTCTTGACGGTCTCCGGCAGATTTTCCAGGCTGTTCACTTTCAAGCGGAAGGAAGCCGGCAGCGGGTTTTCATCCGCGTACTGCTCAAAGCCTTCCAGAAAGCTCTGGCTGCCCAGGGTGTCGCTCAGCTCCTTCAGGGCGTCCTCCTTGCTGATGTACTGCTTGGAGGCGATATTGGGCAGATCGTCGATCTCTGCCTTCAGCCTCTCGGTGCCGGCGCTGCCGAGGTCGTCATCGATCCAGACCACAACCTCATTGAAGCTTTCTACATAGCCCATCAAGGAATTGATATTGAGGGAAAGCAGCAGCGCCCCGCCGATAAGCACCATACAGGCGATAAGCACGCCGATGGAAGCCACCGACATCTGCCGGTTGGCGCGGATATTGTGCAGGCCCTCCTTCACCAGATAGCCAAAGGAATTCTTAAACATGGGAAGCACCTCCTTGATCCCGGATAATGCGTCCCTTTTCCAGTGTCACGGTACGGTGGTGGAAGCGGTTCACCAGCTCATGCTCATGCGTCACCATGAGGATGGTGGTACCGGTCTTATTGATCTCATCCAAAAGCTCCACGATCTCGTAGGAAAGCTCCGGATCGATATTGCCGGTCGGCTCATCGGCAATGAGCAGGTCGGGGTTATTCACCAGCGCGCGGGCCAGGGCCACACGCTGCTGCTCGCCGCCGGAGAGTTCCGGCGGATAGTGCTTGTACTTATCATCCAGCCCCAGCAGATTCAGAATATAGGGCACCCGCCGGCGGATAAACCGCCGCGGCACACCGGTCACCTGCAGGGCAAATGCCACATTATCAAAGACCGTCATGGTGGGGATAAGCCGGAAATCCTGGAACACTACACCGATGGTGCGACGAAAGTAAGGGATCTCCCGCTGCTTCATATGGATAAGGTCCCGGCCGTTTACCGTCACCTCGCCCTCGGTGGGCACTTCCTCCCGCAGCAGCGTTTTGATGAGGGTGCTTTTGCCGGCACCGGAATGCCCCACCACAAAGACGAATTCGCCTTTTTCGATATGTAGATCCACCCCATCCAACGCGCATACGCCGTTGGGGTAGGTCTTGGTTACTCCTTGCAGATCAATCAAGGGATACACCGCCTTGCTCTATAGGATATTGGGTCAGCCCTTAAATGACATCAAAGCTGTCTTTTTAATACTTCACAGGGTTCGCGGTCAGGTACTTCTTCACCATCAGCGCCACCTTAAAGATGATGGCATGGTCAAACTCCCGCAGATCGAGACCCGTCAGTTTCTTGATCTTCTCCAGGCGATACACCAGGGTATTGCGGTGAACAAACAGCTTACGGCTGGTCTCGGAAACATTCAGGTTGTTCTCAAAGAACTTCTGAATGGTGAAAAGGGTCTCGTGATCCAGGCTTTCGATGGAGCCTTTCTTAAAGACCTCGCGCAGGTACTGCTCGCACAGGGTGGTGGGCAGCTGATAAATGATGCGCGCGATACCCAGGTTATCATAACTGACGATAAGCCGCTCGGTATCGAATACCTTGCCCACCTCCAGCGCGGCCTGCGCCTCACGGAAGGACCGGGCCAGATCCTTGATGCCGGCAATGACACTGCCGATGCCGACCTGCGCCTTGGTGTAGAATTCACCGCCCAGGGTATCCACGATGGAACGGGCCAGCTTTTCCAGATCCTTGCTTTCGATGCCGGGCTTGACTTCCTTCACCAGTACGATATCGGTCTCATTGACATTAAAGACAAAGTCCTTCTGCTTATCGGGGAAGAGGTTCTGCACCACATCAAAGGCGGAAACGCTGCTGTTGGCCTGCACCCGCACCAGCAGCACCGCGCGGCTGGCATCGGAGGAAAAGTGCAGCTCCCGCGCCTTGGCAAAGATATCGCCGGGCAGGATGTTATCCAGAATGATATTCTTGATAAAATTGCCGCGGTCGTATTTTTCATCGTAGTACTGCTTGATGCTGGAAAGAGAGATGCTGAGCACGCCGCACATTTTGGCCGCCAGGTCATCGCTGCCGGAAACAAACACGGCATACTCCGACTTCATCTTGGAGCCAAAGGGCTTGTAGGTAATGCCGTCCCGGATGAACAGCTCGTTATTTTCGCCCAGATCCGCCGCCAAAAAATCGTTCGGCTCGCCGATCTTGGTCAGGTCGCTGCAGGCAATGATGGTGGCACTCTCATCAATGACACCGATCATGCGGTCCACAGTATCCCGCATCTGATAAACCAGGCCCTGGAACAAACGATTCGACATAAAACTACCCCTCTACTTTCGCAAAAAATTGCTGTCACACACAGTCTATGATGAATGAACACTTTTATTTTACCTAATATTTTGTGCAAATGCAACAGTTTTCTGCTTTTTCCTTGGAAAAACCCTCAATTCCTTTGGGCAATATCATCAGATTATGGGGCTGTTTCTTGTCAAATCCAACACCTCCAACCCAAAATGTTGGGCCTTGCTGGCGGCCTCGGCACAAAATGGGGGGATGCGCTTCCATCATTTTGCACAAAGAAAGCCAGGTCACAGGGGGCTGGTGTAGTTCCAATTTACCATAAAAATATGAATATTCCGTGACCCCCCGGTGATGATTGCTTGAGGATTTTCCGGAGCTTGGTGCAATCTGCCAAGAAAAACGGCAGTCCCTGCCGCTGCCGGTAAGGACTGTCCATTCTGCCATTTTACATTTATTCCGGCAGGTGCTGCTGCCGCAGCAGAGAGATCTCCTCATCGCTCAAGGGGCGGCACTCACCGGGGGCCAGGGTATCATCCAGCCGCAGCGCCCCCATAGAAAGCCGGTGCAGGCCCGTAACCACCGCTCCGCAGCAGCCGAACATCCGCTTGATCTGATGGTAGCGGCCCTCCCGCAGCGTCACCACTCCGGTATCTTCCGATTCAATGGTCAGCTCCGCCGGCTGGCAGCGGCCGTCCTTCAGCTCTATTCCTTCGGCAAAGCGGTGTACCATTTCCTCCGTCATGGGGATATCGATGGTGACGCGATACCGCTTGGGCACATGCTTTTTGGGAGCCAGTATCTCGTGGGCCAGGGCACCGTCATCGGTCAGGATCATGAGCCCTGTGGTGTCCTTATCCAGCCGTCCCGCCGGGAACAGCTCCTTGCGGCGGTATTCCGGCGGCACCAGCTCCAGCACTGTTTTATCCCGGGCATCCCGCGCCGCGGAAACAACCCCCTGCGGCTTGTGGAGCATCAGCGTCAGGGTGCGCTGCACCCGCAGCAGCTCCCCCGCCACCACGATCTGCTCCTCCCCGGTCACCTTGCGCTCCGGATGTTTTTCCACCGTACCGTCTATTGTCACCCGGCCCTTGGTGATCAGTTCCTTGACCTCCCGCCGGGAGAGCATTCCCTGCGAAGCCAGCAGCTTGTCCAGTCGTTCCATGCGGCCGCCCCCTTTCTCCTCCTATTGTAGCAGGGAACCGGGGCGGGATGCAACCGCCCCGCCCCATTTTCTCAGCCCGGGATGACCTCCATGCAGAAGCCTCCCTGCTCCATCTCGCTGATATCCGCCCCAACGATCCTATCCTTATAGACAAGGATGTGCGCAGCTACCTCATCCTTTTCGGGATAATTGGTGATGTGATAGGTATATTCCGTTACGGTTTTGCCCCGCAGTTTATCCAGATTGAAGCCCTGCGCCTGCTGTAGGGAGGCATACCCGGTATAGACCTCATCCCACTCCGCCGGGATCACGATCTCCTCTTCACTAATGGGCGGCACTTCCGCTTCCCAGCCGTATTTTTGCAGAAACTCAATGCGCTGGTTTTCCTCTCCGCCGGGGATGCCTTTATTAAAAAGGCTCCAGGCCGGCAGCGCTACCGGCTGCTGACTGGTAAGCACCACCGTGCCTACCACCGCCGCTACCAGCAGCACCGCAAATGCCAAAACGCTGCCCCGCCGCAGCCGTACCGAATGATAACCCATATGCCCCACTCCTCTCTGCTTCTGTTTTATCTTTATGCGGCAAGCTGACGGAATAGAGATAGCGGCAAAAGAAAATCTCCACGAAGGGCAGGTTCCGGCCGCAGGCCCGGCGGCGCAAAGCGCCGCCGAAGCGGACCGAAGGTCCGCCAGCCCGCCGAAACGGCGGGCGGCCTGCGGCCAGCTCTCACCCTGCATAATATACAAAAACAGCAGCGGACGGCATCCAATAGGGATACCGTCCGCCGCAAAGGTGCATTGGTTAGCAAAGTAATTATTCCTCTTCCATCATGCTCTTGGCATCGGCAATGACCTCTGCCTCTTTCTCCTTGGGCAGCTGCTCATAGCGGGCAAAGGTGAGGGTGAAGGAACCACGGCCCTGGGTAATGGAACGCAGGGAGGTGGCAAAATCAAACATCTCGCTCATGGGGACTTCCGCCTCGATCTCCTGCAGACCATCCTCAGCGGGGTTCATACCCATCATGCGGCCGCGGCGCTTGGAAAGCTCGGAGTTGATATCGCCCATGTTGGCCGCGGGAACCTGTACCTTCAGGGTGCCGATCGGTTCCAGGATAACGGGATTGGCTTGGGGCAGACCCGCCTTGTAGGCCAGGGAAGCAGCAGTCTTAAAGGCCATTTCGTTGGAATCTACGGGGTGGTAGGAACCATCCACCAGGATGGCCTTCAAGCCTACTACCGGGTAGCCGGCGATCATGCCGCGGGAAACGCAGTCCTGCAGACCCTTTTCTACCGCGGGGAAGAAGTTCTTGGGCACCGCGCCGCCGACTACTCTCTCCTCAAATACGAGAGAATCGCTATCGCAGGGCTCAAACTCAATCCAAACATCACCGTACTGGCCGTGGCCGCCGGACTGTTTCTTGTGCTTGCCCTGTACGCGGACCTTCTTACGGATGGTCTCACGGTAAGCCACACGGGGCTTCACCAAGGCTACATCGATGCCGAACTTGGACTTGAGCTTGGAAACCACAACATCCAGGTGCTGCTCGCCCAGGCCGGAAACGACCTGCTGCTTAGTCTCCACATTATTCTCAAAGCTGATGCAGGGATCTTCCTCGATCAGACGCTGCATCGCGCCGGCAATCTTGGCCTCATCGCCCTTGCCCTTCAGCACAATGGCCATGGAGAGACAGGGGGCCGGGAACTCGGTAGGCTTATAAGAGATGACGCGCTTGGCATCACACAGGGTATCGCCGGTCACGGCATTGGAAAGCTTGGTAATGGCGCCGATATCGCCTGCGGTGATGCAGTCCACTTCGTCCTGCTTCTTGGCGCGGCAGCACAGCAGTTTGCCCAGACGCTCCGGCTCGCCGGTGCGGGCGTTTACCGGGGTCATACCGGCGGTCAGCTTGCCGGTGATGACCTTTACGAAAGACAGCTTACCCACGAAGGGGTCGGCAACAGTCTTGAATACAAAGGCGGACTCGGGAGCGTCGGGGTCGCACTTGATGGTCTCGCCCTCTACCGTTTCCTCGCAGCAGCCATCGGCGGCGCTGGGCAGGAAGTGTACGATGGCATCCATAAGGACCTGGCTGCCGGAGCCGGTGGCGGCGCTGCCGCAGAAAACGGGCGCAATGGTACCGCTCTTAACACCGGCGGCAATACCCTTCTGGATCTCCTCCTTGGTAAAGGGCTCTTCCATGAAGAACTTCTCCATCAGGGCGTCATCGGTCTCGGCCACAGCTTCGTTCAGGGCCATCTTCATCTCCTCGATACGGTCTGCGGCCGCGGCGGGGATGGCGATCTCATTGAGCTTATTGGCCTTGGGGTCGAACTTATAGGCTTTCTCATCCACCAGGTCAATGTAGCAGTCTACCACATCGCCATCCATGTGGGGGATGATAACAGGGCAGACGGAATTGCCGAACACTTCCTTGATGCCCTCGAAGGTCTTATAGAAATCGGCATGCTCCACATCCAGCTTATTGATGAAGAACGCCTTGGATTTATTCATGCGGGTAGCCAGGCGGTAAGCCTTCTCGGTGCCGACGCCCACGCCGTCCTTGGCGGAAACGACCAGCAGCACGGTCTCGGCGGCACGGATGCCCTCCGAAACGCCGGCGGCAAAATCGAACATACCGGGGGTATCCAGCAGGTTGATCTTTACACCGTTCCAATCAAAAGGCGCAATGGCGGAGCTGACCGATACCTGACGCTTGATCTCCTCGGGATCAAAATCGCACACGGTATTGCCGTCCGCAATTTTACCAAGGCGGTCGGTGGCGCCGGATTTGAACAGCAGCATCTCTGCCAGGCTGGTCTTGCCGGCGCTGCTGTGGCCTGCTAAGGCGACATTGCGGATCTTATCCGCGGTGTACTGTTTCATAGTTAGGATTTCCCCTTTCAATCTTTGAGTCGCAACGCCATAGGGGCGCATTACAGAACAATTATACCTTTTTGTCAAGTTTTACGCAATAAAAAACTCCGTTAATCTGCACGGCGCTTTGCCGAAATACGCTGCGTTATTTTGTGCTATTTGCTGATTTTCAGCCTTCCCGGCTCCATCCTGCACCCTTTAGGGCCCCTGCAAGGCGCAAATTCGGCCCGCAGGGCGAGCCCGCGCCCTTCCGCTTTCCCAAAATACCAAAAGGGACCCGCTGCCATACACAGCGGGCCCCAGCAGATCCTATTACTTTTTGCGCACCAGTCCCAGCAGCACCGTTGGGATAAACCACAGGAGCTGATAAGCCCCCAGACTCCACCAAGTCACCCGGCTCAGTGCCCCGGAATAGGCCAGCAGCGTGATGATGGCAAAGCCGATGAGCACACTCAGCACCAGCAGCACACTGATGGCCTTGGCCAGGCCATACTCCCGCTGGGCGGAAAGCAGGCTGTGCAGACTGCCCGCCATGCCGCCGCTCACCATTTCGGCCGCGGTCTCACCGGTGCCGTCCAGCGCGGCTTCGGCCTCCCGCTGCAGTGCCGCCGGCACCATGTGGATGTTCTCCTCCTGCAGGCCATAGACCTGCGCCACCCGCGCCGGGGTGATATTGGGGTCGGTGGTATGCACCATCAGGGCGATCCCCACCTTCTCCAGCTCCCGCAGCTGGGTCCTCAGCTGCTTATCGGCATGGTAGCTGATGACAAACCCCGCCGAAAGACTGCCGAAGTTGGAAAGATACAGGAGCTCCTTGCCCTCTGCCGTAAAGCCGGCCTCCACCTCAATGGGCGGCACGGCCACACCGTGGGCCAGCAGCAGGCCGCGGTTGCCAATCAGCACCCGGCCGCCATCCACCCAGGCGGAAATGCCCTTCCCTTCCTCACAGGCAACGCTTTCCACCGTTTTCAGGTTCTTCTCATTGGTGATCATCCCGCGGAAAATTCCGGTCAGCGAATTATCCACGCTGCACAGCACGCTGGCCGCATTCAGGATAGCCTCATCAATGGGCTTCTTCTCAAAGGTTCTTATCCCATGCAGGGTAATACTCCCGCTGGGGAACAGGTCGCTGCCCCGCAGCAGAACGCCGTCGGTATCATGCAGCTCCTCCACGGCGTCTTCATTCAGCAGGTTGGCACGCCAGCGGTTCAGCCCCTCATTGGCACTGCGCAGCGGCATATGGCTGCCCAGCGTGGCCGCCAGGGGAGAGGTGATGCACAGTGCCGATGTAAAGATGGAAACCGCCTCGAATACCGTTCCCTTGGCCAGGAAGTATTCCAGCAGCGCCATCACCACCGCGGCCAGTATGGTAATGGGGGCCAGCACCCCACTGATGCCCTCGGTCATGCCGGTTTCCTCCAGCACGGCCTCGGCATCCTCCGGCAGACCGGCATCATCCAGCGTCACCGTCTTTTCCGGCTGCTCCGGCAGCTCCGCCGCCCATTCAGTCAGGCGGCTCTGCGGCAGGGTGCGGCAGGCCACAGGCCGCAGGGTGGCCATGGCCCGGCAGCTTTCCCGCTGGCGGGCATTCTTCACCAGCTTGCCCCAGGTATTAAAGAACAGAATAAGTACCGCCAGCGGCAGGAAGATATTGTTCCCATACTGTTCCAGCAGGGCAGGCTGTGCCGCCATAAAGCTGCCCTGCAGCAGGCAGGCGAAGACCGTCAAGGTCACATAGGCATCGTTGCTCTGCCGGCCGGGGAACAGCGCCAAAAAGCCATTGCCCAGCGTACCGCCGCAGCACAGGGCCGAAACGGCGGTCAGCGCCACCATCCCCCACAATCTCATGGAAGAAGAGGTCGCGAGGAAATCCGGCAGCAGCAGGTGATACACCGGTGCCAACGCCAAATAGATAACCCCCAGCAGCATCACCAGGTTGAGGATCAAGGTGACTGCCAGGCTTCGCTGCCGTTTTTTCAGCGTCTGCATCAGGGCTTCAGCACTCTTACGGGCGGCAGAAGCCTCCCAAAGCGGTTTTTTCGCCCTGGCCACGGGAATCTCCCGGCCCATCGGCATTTCCTCTCCCAATTCTGGGGCAGGCTGTGCCTCCTGTTTTTTGGGCGGGGTCCATTCCTCCGGCTGCATCACCGGTTCTGGCCGCTTCGGCTCCTCCCACTTAAATTCCGGTTCGGCCGCTGGGGCCGGTGCCGCTGGGGCTTCAGTCTTTTGCAGCAGCTCCCCAGGGAAAGGCTCTGCCTTTTTTACCGGCTGGGGTGCAGTCTTGGCGGGTGCCGGTCTTTCCGACGCTGCCCCCGCCGCCCTGGACAACCCGGTCTGAGCAGCATCCAACTGCCGCAACAGGTCCTCCGTAGTGGTGGTGGCCCGCTTTTCCGGCTGAGCCGCCCGTTCCTCCCGGGCGCGTTTTTCCTTTACTTCCCGCAGGATATCGTCTACATTATAGCGGTTTTCTGCCATCTTTTTCCCTCCGCTTTTTTGTTTTCTCTCCCCGGGCAATACCCCTGGAGAGATCATGTCAAATAACTTGTCGAGCCGTTTTTTCTCACCGGGCCTTCAGCCCCAGCCGCTGCCGGGTGATCTCGTACAGAATAATGCCGCCCGCCACCGAAGCATTCAACGAATTGATCTGACCCTGCATCGGCAGTGCCGCCACAAAGTCGCACTCCTCTTTCACCAGTCGGCTGACTCCATTGCCCTCCGAGCCGATAACCAAACCTACCGCACCCTTAAAGTCCAGCTGGCACCAATTCACCCCATCCATATCGGCGCAGGTGAACCACACATTTTTCTCGGCCTTCAGGCTTTGCATAGTGGCCACGATATTGGCGACCCGGACGACCGGCAGGCACACTGCTGCCCCAGCGGAGGACTTGACTGCCGCCGCAGTAAGACCGGCGCTGTGCCGCTTGGGGATGATGACCCCATGGGCCCCGCAGGCTTCCGCCGTACGGATAATGGCGCCTAAATTGTGGGGATCCTCGATGTTATCACAGATGACCACAAACAGCGGCTCTTCCCCTGCCCGCTCATAGATGTCTTTCATCTCGGCATAGGCGGCCGCCGCGCAGATGGCGGCAACCCCCTGGTGGGTCTCTATTCCGGAAAGCTGGGTGAGCTTTTCCCGCGTCGCTTCCTTCACCGGGATACCCTGCTCCCGCGCCTTATTGAGAATCGCGGCTACCGGCCCCTTGGGGCTGCCGCTTTGTATGTAGATACACTCCAGCTCCCTGCCGCTGCGCAGGGCCTCCTGCACCGGGTTGCGCCCGGCCAGCACCTGGTTTTGCTCTCCAGTCTGCTTTTTTTCCTGCATGGTCATAGTTCCTTTCTTCTATTAGGGCTGTGCGCACCGCCGGGGAACCGGCCCCCGCCTGCGCGCCTTCGGCGCGCCCACCCGCAGCCTACGGCTGCGGGCCACCGGTCCTATAAGGGCCGGCAGGCGGGGGCCGGTTCCCGCGCTGCGCACTGTGCATGCCTATGAATGGTACCATTATAACACAGCCCTTCGCAAAAATCGACCCTATTTTATCAGAAGTCCGCCCAGCAGGGCCCCCAGCCCCACGGCGCTGCCCCATTGGGCCAGCCGGACGCCCCACAGCCGCCAGCCGCCGGGCTGCCGGGGCCGCCACCGCAGCGAACCTACATACCGCCGGGCATTCTCCCGTAGGGCCTCCTCACCGTTCTGCTGCTTTTCCGGCTTTACGAATAAAATCGCCCGCTCAAAAAACTCATTATCCACTTCCACTACCTCTACCACCTGCTTATTGACTCCCTTCAGCATCACGCAGCCCTCCTTTTGCGGCCTCAATTCCCTGTTATTTTGCTTCCTGCTGTGGAATTTATGCAGTCCCACCTGGCGGAAGCGACAGAGAGATATACAGACCGTATTTTTTACTTTTGCACAGTTTCCACACACTTTTCCCCCGGCAGTGTGGAAAACTCGGTGGAAAATGTGAAAAAGTGTCCCCATTTCGTCCCTTTTTCTCTCTTGTCACCGGTGGAAACATCTGTTTTATCCACAATTTACAGTAAATGGACACTACAAAAAGTTTACCGGCCTTGCTCCCCGCTCCGGATTTTTTCACAAATGAAAACTAAACGCCGGTCGGAAAAATATCGTTATTTATTTCACAAAAATTTGCGGAATCTGCCGGTATCTTATTGCATTTGGCGGGCAATATTGCTACAATAGGGCTGAACGCACCATCCCTTTATACTTCTATTTTTTGAAGGAGGATCAATATTATGCCACTGGTCACTACCAAGGAAATGTTCCGTAAAGCCTATGAGGGCGGCTACGCCATCGGCGCTTTCAATGTCAACAACATGGAGATCGTACAGGGCATTACCGAAGCGGCCCAGCTGGAGCAGGCCCCTGTCATTCTGCAGGTTTCGGCCGGCGCCCGCAAATATGCCAAGCACATCTATCTCACCAAACTGGTGGAGGCCGCTGTGGCCGATACCGATGTCCCGATCGCCCTGCATCTGGACCACGGCGATGGCTTTGAGATCTGCAAGGACTGCATCGACGGCGGCTTCACCTCCGTGATGATCGACGGCTCCAAGCTGAGCTTTGAGGAAAACATTGCTGTGACCCGCAAGGTCGTGGAATATGCCCATGACCACGGTGTTATGGTGGAGGGCGAGCTGGGCAAGCTTGCCGGCATTGAAGATGCGGTCAATGTCAGCGAAGCCGATGCCCAGTTCACCAATCCCGCCGAGGTGGAGGAATTTGTTTCCCGCACCGGGGTGGATTCCCTGGCCATCGCCATCGGCACCAGCCACGGCGCCTATAAGTTCAAGCCCGGCCAGAAGCCCCAGCTGCGCTTTGATATCCTGCAGCAGGTCAGCGACCGCCTGCCCGGCTTCCCCATCGTGCTGCACGGTGCTTCCTCCGTCATCCAGGCCGATGTAGAAACCGTCAACCGCTTCGGCGGCAAGATGCCCGATGCCATCGGCATCCCCGAGGAAATGCTGCGCCACGCCGCCGAAATGGCCGTCTGCAAGATCAATATCGACAGCGACCTGCGCCTGGCCATGACCGCCGCCATCCGTCAGCACATGTTCGAGCATCCCGATCATTTCGATCCCCGGCAGTATCTCACCCCCGCCCGCGATCACATCCGCGAGCTGGTCCGCCACAAGATGCACGATGTCCTGGGCTGCTCCGGCAAGGCGTAATTTTTTCCCTTATACACCAAAGGATCCCCGCCGGTGGCGGGGATCCTTTTTGCGTTTTATTATGCCACAGTCGTACCAGGGTAGTAGTGGTTCAAAATCTGCACATAGGTCCAGCCCTGCCGGGCGTACAGCATACTGCCGGTCTGGCTCATCCCCACACCGTGGCCGTAGCCGTAGGTGGTAACGGTAAAAAGGCGGTTGGCCGCGTCATAGCTGATATCGAAGGCATGGCTGCGCAGTCCCAGGATGCTCTCCCTTATCTTCCGCCCCGTGGTGGTGGTATTGCCTACCCGTACGGTGCCTACATATTTTCCATCGGTACGGGAGGTGATCTCCAGCCAGGTGGCCGGGTCATCATTGGCGGGGTCCAGGCTCGTCCCCAGGGCGCTGTTCATCCTTTCGGCCATCTGTTCCGGGGTATAGGTATAGTCCTTGGAAAAAGGCGACCAGCTGTAGGAATAGCCCTCCTCGATGGAGGAATCCACCGAAACAAGGTAGGGGTACTGGGTGGTGCCCCAGACGCTTTGGGCCGTGGTGGTCACGCCGCAGCTGATGGAAAAATAGGTGCAGTTAGCGTACTGGCCATTATAGTAAACCGCCTGGCCCAGCACCTCTTTCACACAGGCCTTTACCCGGTCGCCGGGCTCCACACTGCTAAGGCGCAAAGTGGGCGCACGGCCCAGGTAGTCATTGTAATACTTGATGTAGCTGTAGGAGGCCACCGCCATGGCCTTGGTGGATTCCCACTCGGTGCTGTTGCCCACCTCATTCTGCACCACGCGGCACAGAATTTCATAGGTATCGCCAACTACCGGGGTGCTGCCATCGATAACGCTGAGCTGGCCGTAATCGGCGGTATCATTGCCGCTGTTATCCGGCTCCGGTTCCGGTTCAGGGGTCGGGGCGGGGGTCGGGGCGGGGGCTGGCTCAGGGGTTGGAGCCGGAGCAGGCGTCGGTTCCGGCTCCTTTACGGTACCGGTATTGCCAGTGCTCCCAGTATTCCCGGCATTGCCCGAACCATTGGAATTATTGGAATTGCCGCCGGTGGTGTCGTTCCTGTTCCCATTGCCGGTATTACCGTTTTTGTTGTCCCCGGTCTGCCCGGAGGAATTTTCTGTTTTAGAATCGGTTTTATCCCCGGATTTATCATCAGCCTTACTTTCGGCCTTGGCGTCCGTCTTTTCCGGCTGCTTCTCCCCGGATTGACCGTCATTCTCGGCAGGTTCCTCATTCTCCTCCGGCAGCACCTCATTCTGCGGGATATGCTCCCAATCCGGCAGCAGGGCCTGTCCGCTTTGCACTGTGGGATAGATGGGCAGGTTCTCGGCGCCGGTGGGGGTGCTGCCGCAGGCAGCCAGCAGCAAAAGGGCAGCAGCGGCAGCCAGCGCGCGGCCGGTTTTCAGCGATCTCGGCATGAAGAGCCCCTCCTTTCGGGCGATTTTTGTAATAATCTGTCCCTATTATACAGAATAGAATCAGTTTTGTCTACCAGTAGGATATGAACAGAGCGTGAAGAATGGGTGATGGCTCTTCCCCTGCGTGCAAAAAAGAGGCGGAAGTTCGCTTCTTCCGCCCCATTTTTCTTATGCAGTTTACTTTTTGCCGCCCAGCAGGCCGGTTAGGACGCTGCCCAGCAGCTCCGCCGCGTCGTCATTTTGGGCGGTCGATTTCTTCTTGGAAGAAGTGGTTTTCTTAGCGGAGGTAGTTTTCTTACCGCTAGCGGTCTTTTTTGCGGAAGAAGTTGTCTTTTTCCCGCTGGAGGTGGTTTTCTTCCCGGAGGAAGTGGTCTTTTTCCCGCTGGTGGAAGTCCCCAACGCGCTGCCCAGCAGGCTGCCGGCCAGGGAGCTCAGCACATCGCTGCTATCGCTCTTTTTGCTGCTCTTTTTGCCGCTGCCGCCCAGGGCGCTGGTCAGCAGACCGCCCGCCAGGCTGGTAAGAATGTCGCCGCTGTCGCTCTTACCGGACTTTTTATTGCTGCCGCCCAGCAGGCTGCCAGCCAGCGAGATAAGGGTACTGCCGTCATCCTCGTCACCATCCCCGCCGCCCAAAAGGCTGGTGAGCAAGCCGCCGAGCCCGTCGCTTTGGGTCTTGGTCTTTTTCTTCTGGCTGCCCAGGGCCGCCAGCAGCAGCGGGGCCGCCATGGCCAGGATCTTGGAGGTATCCACCTTGCTGGCGCCGCTCTTTTTGGCAACGGCGTTCCGCACGGTCTCGGTCTCCCCGCCCAAAATTTTGGTAAGGATCTTGGCGCCGTCCTCCGTATCCACATTCTGCAAAAGGCTTGCCAACCCTTTGCTGCTGGTGTGGTCGTCCAGGGCCCTGGCCAGGCTGTTGGCCCCGTCCTCGGTAGAGGCATTCTGCGCCATGGCACCTACCAAAGCCGGCAGCGCGTTGGCCAGGACATTCTGGGTGTCCTTTTCACTGGTGCCGGTTTGGCCCGCTATGGAGGAGATCACACTGCCGGAAAGCAGATCAGTCAAATTCATCTGTCCGCGCCCCTTTCCTCAGGCCTGATCCAATGCGCAGAAATCGCAGGGGTCGGTGCGGTTGGCCTCAAAGGCCTTCTCGATGGTTCCCTGATAGACCTTGCTGGACCGCATCAGGGTGTGGCAATTGGGGTCAAGGTGGTAGCTCTTGCCGAAACGGGTCCAGTAGACGGTACCGGTGCCCACCGCCTGCTGGGCGTCAGCCAGCTCCTCAGCGGAAACAGGGTTAAAATCGATGGAGAACAGCGAAGCCAGCACCAGGGCAATGGCCGCCACTACGGTCACGATCTTCTTGGTCTTTCCATCCAGGTCCTTATTGGCCAGCAGCAGGATGACAATAGGCAAGAAACAAATAACGGAGGCGATCAGCCCCATGTTGTTCCACAGGAAGAACTTCACGCTGCTCTGCTTACTGGCGGGGTCCAGCCGGTTGGCCTTTTTCCACAGCTGGCTGCCGATGATGACAAGGATAAGATCGATGACCAGTGCGCCGATAAGCCAGTACATTTTCTGCTCTTCCTTAATGTACCATATTCCATTGAGCATCAGAATGGCGCCGACCTCAGCGGCCAGGGCCAGCACCCACAGGATGACAGCGGCTACACGCTTGCCGGTGGCGCTTTTCTTATTGGCGGCGGTGACGACTGCGGGGCCCTTGCCGGTTTTGCCGGTGGAAGCCTCCACAAACTCACGCTCGACCTTCTTTTTTTTCTGCCAAATTGGGTCACTCCTTTTCTATCACAAAAAATCGGGCGAAATGCCGATTTCATTGTACCAAGCATGAGGCAGATGCGCAAGGCCTTTTTTGTGGAGAAAGGACAACCGCCGGAGGCAGCCCCCGGCGGTGCGGATTATTCTTCTTCGCGGCGCAGCAGCAGTACCAGGGCAAGCGCAAGGGCACGCGGCGGAGAATTTCACTGCGTAGGTTTGGCTAATTTGGCTGTACTTAAGCAAAAAGAACGCCCGCGGCCTGCACTGGGCATAGCCGCGGGTGTGGGGATGGGGAAAGTTACTTGGCGGAATGGCCGCTCTCGTAGCTCTCGATCATGCGCTTCACCATCTCGCCGCCGATGGAACCGGCCTGACGGGCGGAGATATCGCCGTTGTAGCCCTGCTTGAGGTTAACGCCGACGGTGTTGGCAGCTTCCTGCTTCATCTGGTTCAGTGCTTCCTTGGCTTTCTTGTTAGACATGGTTTATTCCTCTCTTTCTTAATTTGGCGTTTGCAATGTGTATTGTGTGCGCCAGCAGGCGGTATATTAGAGGAACTTTTCTCCAAGCAAAAAATAAACGGCATTTTTTTACGATAGGTCTTGACTTTTGCGGCAGAACCGCTATAATTATTCATGTTGCTATTGCCCGATTGTGTAAAGGTAGCACGACAGACTCTGACTCTGTTTGTCTGGGTTCGAATCCTAGTCGGGCAACCACAGCAAAGAAAAAGCACGGTTTATAACCGTGCTTTTTTCGTTATATCCGTCTTTCCCGAAATCCGGTCCGGAGGTGTCCTGTATGAATGAACTCCCGCTTCCCATCTGGTTTTTCCTGCTCTATCCGCTGTGCTGGATCGTCCTGTTCCCGGCGCTGACCCTCTGGAGCAGCCTGCTCTGCCTGGCAGCCTCACGGTTCGACCGGAACAGCCTTCCCCCTGTCCTGCCCCGGCGTCCATGGCTGCGGCTGGGGGTGCTGGCCTGGGTCTGCCATGTGGGGGCGGCAGGCTGTACCCTCCTCCTGCTCCTGATCCCGCTGAGCCGGTTTGACTTCTTCTTCGGGTTCCCCGGTTCAGCCCTTGCCGCCCTGCCCGGATTCTGCCTCTCCCTCTGGCTGGGAGACCGCCTGATGGAGCGGTACGCCCTCCCCGGCACCGGACACCGGTTCCGGTGGAGCTTCCTGCTGCTCACCGCTCCCTGGGTGCTGTTCCTGCCGCCGGTCACCATCCTGCTTCCGCCCCCTATGGGCTGATCCCCGCCGGGTCCTGATGACCCGGCTTTTTTGCTGCCCGGCAGACAGTTCATTTTTCCGGCACTTCCCCATAGAATGGGAGGACAGGAGATGATACCCCATGAATCCTTGCCGGAAACTGCGCTCCCGGCTGCTGGCGGTCGCCGCCATGCTGACACTGGGAGCCATCATGCAGGCGGCTGCTCCGGTCCGGCCTGCCGCTGAACCTGCGGG
>ERZ827469.1287-NODE-1287-length-23152-cov-14.893449_pt1 | contig 23152 bp, 12 predicted proteins | sample MGYA00519917_ERZ827469 | MGnify/ENA primary metagenome ERZ827469 (study PRJEB31778, sample SAMEA3449314) | human gut metagenome | biome: human gut; feature: human-associated habitat; material: faeces | place: United Kingdom | collected 2010/2012 ... | reverse complement strand
AGCAGTGCGGGAGCAGTGCTCTTGGTCTCCAGGACCTGACGGCCTTTGCGTACAAGCTGGTTAAAAGTAGGCATTTTGTTTCTCCTTTCTTAATAGTGAACATCGGATATTTTCCGACTTTTTAGCCGCACTTCCCCTATGGGGACGCGCAACAGTTATATAATACTCGTTTTGAATAGGAATGTCAACAGTTTTTCCAATATTTTTTTGTTTTATTCGCCGAAGGACTCAACCGCCGATTTTTCCTTTACTCCCTCAGTCTGCTGCGCAGACAGCCCCCTCTCAGAGGGGGCCTTTCCCCTGCTTCGGGCCAAGCAGGCCTCCCTCCCCGAGGGAGGTGGCATTGCGAAGCAATGACGAAGGGAGTTTCAAATCAAAAAAGCCGCCCTCCCCTGCGTTCAGGGAAAGGCGGCTCATGGATCGATTCAGTTCCGGGCAGATAGAGTTTTACTGCTGGTTTGCTGCAGCCAGCTCAGCGGCAACAGCCTCGTCGCGCTCCTGCTCACGGCGCTTCAGATCCTCACGCACCTCCGGCAGACCGGTACCGGCGGGGATCAGCTTACCGATGATGACGTTCTCCTTCAGACCGGCCAGCGGGTCAACCTTGCCCTTGATGGCGGCTTCGGTCAGAACGCGGGTGGTTTCCTGGAAGGATGCAGCGGACAGGAAGCTGTCGGTTGCCAGGCTGGACTTGGTGATACCAAGCAGGATCTGACTGGCCTGGACCAGCTTCAGGTCGGTTTCGCCTGCATCAATGCGTTCCTGAATCTTCTCGTTCTCGATCATCACATCGCGGCGGTTGACAACGCTGCCCATGATGAACTCGCTGGAACCTGCATCGTCAATGCGAACCTTACGCATCATCTGGCGGACGATAACTTCGATATGCTTATCGTTGATTTCAACGCCCTGCAGACGGTAAACCTTCTGGACTTCGCTGATCAGGTAGTTCTGGGTAGCAATGCGGCCCTTGACAGCCAGGATATCCTGCGGATAAGCATGGCCTTCGGTCAACAGTGCGCCCTTGACGAGCACATCGCCCTCCATCACCTTCAGGCGGTGGCCGAACGGGATCAGGTAGCTCTTGGTAACCGGTGCGCCGTTATCGTCAACACCGGTCACTTCAACGTGGCGGCTCTTCTTGGTATCGTCAATATGGACGGTACCGGCGATCTCGGACATGATAGCCATTGCCTTCGGGCGGCGGCTCTCGAACAGTTCTTCAACACGCGGAAGACCCTGAGTAATATCTTCAGCAGATGCGATACCGCCAGTATGGAAGGTACGCATGGTCAGCTGAGTACCGGGTTCGCCGATGGACTGTGCCGCAATGATACCGACGGATTCACCGACCTTAACGCACTGGCCGTTGGACATGTTGGAGCCGTAGCAGCGGGCACAGACGCCAACGTGAGCACGGCAGGTCATCACGCTGCGGATCTCCAGCTCGGTAATACCGGCAGCTTTGATCTTTTCAGCGTCGAACATATCCATCATCTTGTCCTTGGACACAATGAGTTCGCCGGTCTTGGGATCCATCACGTCATGCAGAGCATAACGGCCAATCAGACGCTCGGAGAAGCTTTCGATGGTAGCGTTGCCTTCGCTGATCTCGCTGACGAGGATACCCTCGGTAGCGTGGCAGTCTTCCTCGCGGATGATGACTTCCTGAGAAACGTCAACCAGACGGCGGGTCAGGTAGCCAGAGTCAGCAGTACGCAGTGCGGTATCGGTCAAGCCTTTACGAGCGCCTCGAGAAGAGATGAAGTACTCCAAGATGTTCAGGCCTTCGCGGTAGTTTGCACGGATAGGCATTTCCAGGGTTTTACCTGCGGTGTTAGCCAGCAGGCCGCGCATGCCGGCCAGCTGCTTGATCTGGTCCATAGAACCACGAGCACCAGAGTCGGACATCATATAGATGGGGTTGCGCTGGTGGTGGGTCTTCAGGTTGGTAGACAGAGCGTTGGAAACTTCCTCGGTAGCTGCCTGCCAGATCTCAACGGTGTTCTTATAGCGCTCTTCATCAGAGATAAGGCCACGGTTGAAGTTCTTCATGACCTTTTCAACCTTCTTGTCAGCCGCAGCCAGGATCTCCGGCTTCTCTTCGGGGATGATAGCGTCAGGCACAGCAACGGTGATGGCGGAAAGGGTGGAATACTTATAGCCCTGTGCCTTGATGTGGTCCAGCATGATAGCGCAGCGCTTGGTGCCATGCTTTGTCAGGCAGCGGCTGATGATGTCGGGCAGCTTCTTCTTGGTGACCTGGAAATCGACTTCGTAATCGAACTTATGTTCGGGGTCGGTGCGATCCACATAGCCCAGATCCTGCGGGATGGGGGTGTTGAAGATGATCTTGCCGACAGTGGTGGTGACAAGGGCGGTTTCGGGGCCGTTGCCAAAGTCCATGGTGCGGCGCACCTTAACGGGAGCCTGCAGGGTGACGATATGCTCGGCGTAAGCCATCAGGGCTTCGTCCTCATCGCGGAACACCTTGTCGTGGCCGGGGTCTTCGGGGTTGACCATGGTCAGGTAGTAAGAGCCCAGGATCATATCCTGCGTGGGCACAGTGACGGGTTCGCCGTCAGACGGCTTCAGCAGGTTGCCGGAAGCCAGCATCAGCATCTTGGCTTCGCGCTGTGCTTCGGTGGACAGCGGCAGATGGACAGCCATCTGGTCGCCGTCGAAGTCAGCATTGAAGGGGGTGCAGACCAGCGGGTGCAGCTTGATGGCGTGGCCTTCGACCAGAACGGGCTCAAATGCCTGAATGCCCAGGCGGTGCAGGGTAGGTGCACGGTTCAGCAGAACGGGATGGCCCTTGATGACGGTTTCGAGAGAGTCCCACACCTCGGTGGAAGCACGCTCGACCTTTTTGCGGGCAGCCTTGATGTTGGAGGCAATGCCCTTCTGGACCAGGTCCTTCATAACGAAGGGCTTGAACAGCTCCAGAGCCATCTCTTTGGGCAGACCGCACTGGTACATCTTCAGCTCAGGGCCGACAACGATAACGGAACGGCCAGAGTAGTCAACACGTTTGCCCAGCAGGTTCTGGCGGAAGCGGCCCTGCTTGCCCTTCAGCATATCGGAAAGGCTCTTGAGGGCGCGGTTGTTGGGGCCAGTGACCGGGCGGCCGCGGCGGCCGTTATCGATCAGGGCGTCAACTGCTTCCTGCAGCATGCGCTTTTCGTTGCGCACGATGATGTCGGGAGCGCCCAGCTCCAGCAGGCGCTTCAGACGGTTGTTGCGGTTGATCACGCGACGGTACAGATCGTTCAGGTCGGAAGTCGCAAAGCGGCCGCCATCCAGCTGGACCATGGGGCGGATATCCGGCGGAATGACCGGAACAACGTTCAGGATCATCCACTCCGGGCGCTGGCCGGACAGGCGGAATGCATCAACGCACTCCAGGCGTTTCAACAGGCGGACGCGCTTCTGGCCGGTAGCCTTTTCCAGTTCCTCATGCAGCTCTGCGGACAGAGCTTCCAGGTCGATCTCAGCCAGCAGCTTCTGGACGGCTTCGGCGCCCATGCCGGCTTCAAAGGTATCCTCGTACTTTTCCCGCATCTCCTTGTACTCGCGTTCGGTCAGGAGCTGCTTTTTCTCCAGCGGAGTAAAGCCGGGATCGGTAACGATATAGTTTGCAAAGTAGAGCACCTTGTCCAGCTGGCGGGGGCCGATGTCCAGCATCAGGCCAATGCGGCTGGGAATGCCCTTGAAATACCAGATGTGCGAAACGGGTGCAGCCAGCTCAATGTGGCCCATGCGCTCGCGGCGGACCTTAGCGCGGGTAACTTCGACACCGCACTTATCGCAGATCTTGCCCTTATAGCGGATGCGCTTATACTTGCCGCAGTGGCATTCCCAGTCCTTGGTAGGTCCAAAAATGCGCTCGCAGTACAGGCCGTCGCGCTCCGGCTTCAGGGTGCGGTAGTTGATGGTTTCGGGCTTGGTGACCTCGCCGTAGCTCCAGGCACGGATCTGGTCCGGGGAGGCAAGGCCGATCTTAATCGAATCGAATTCTTTATTTTCCATTCAGCGAACCCTCTCAAATTCAATATGACACACGATGCAATTCGATCAATCGTCGAAGGAATCAGACTCGATGGCGGCGAGGTCGTCAGCCGTGGGGCCGGCATCCTCATCCAGATCATCGTCAAAGCCTTCGTCGGCGTCCTTGACGCTGTAATCGTCCTGCAGCTCACTCTCGACCATGACGTTATCGCCCAGATCGTAGTCATTGTTCTCAAAGCTGCTGTCATCGTCGTCAAACTCCTGACGCATATCGACGGCGTTGCCTTCCTTATCCTGCACAACAATATCCAGGCCAAGGCTCTGCAGCTCTTTGAGCATAACGCGGAAGCTCTCGGGGATACCGGGGCGCGGGATCGGCTCGCCCTTGACGATGGCCTCGTAGGTCTTGACACGGCCCACGACATCGTCGGACTTGATGGTCAGGATCTCCTGCAGGGTGTAGGCGGCGCCGTAAGCTTCCAGCGCCCAGACTTCCATCTCGCCGAAGCGCTGGCCGCCGAACTGTGCCTTGCCGCCCAGAGGCTGCTGGGTGACCATGGAGTAGGGGCCGGTGGAACGGGCATGGATCTTATCGTCGACCAGGTGATGCAGCTTCAGGTAGTACATATAGCCTACCGTGACCTTGCTGGGGAACTGTTCACCGGTACGGCCATCATACAAGGTGGTCTTGCCGTCGTCGGTCAGATCGATCTTGGAGAAGTCGATGACATGGCCTTTCTCGCCCATCAGGCGGTCCAGGTGGGTCGGGTACTCGGGCGCGTTTTCGCCGTGCCACTTCTCGCGGGCCTCGGCGAAGCAGTCGCGCAGGTCGGACTCGTGTGCACCGTCAAAGACGGGGGTCTGGACCTTCCAGCCCAGTGCCTTGGCAACATAGCCCAGGTTGACCTCCAGGACCTGACCGATGTTCATACGGGAGGGAACGCCCAGGGGGTTCAGCACGATGTCCAGCGGGGTGCCGTCGGGCAGGAAGGGCATATCCTCCTGCGGCAGAATGCGGGAAACAACACCCTTGTTGCCGTGACGGCCTGCCATCTTATCGCCAACGCTGATCTTACGCTTCTGGGCGATATAGACGCGCACGCAGGTGCGCACGCCGGGCTGCAGCTCGTCAGAGTTTTCGGGGGTAAAGACCTTAACATCCACAACAATGCCGTAAGCACCGTGGGGAACGCGCAGGGAGGTATCACGTACTTCCCGTGCCTTTTCGCCAAAGATGGCGCGCAGCAGGCGCTCTTCGGCGGTCAGTTCGGTTTCGCCCTTCGGGGTAACCTTACCAACCAGAATATCGCCGGTCTTGACTTCGGCGCCGATGCGGATAATGCCGCGGTCGTCCAGATCCTTCAGGGAATCATCGCCGACGTTGGGGATATCACGGGTCACCTCTTCAGGTCCCAGCTTGGTATCGCGGGCTTCGCTCTCGTACTCCTCAATGTGGATAGAGGTGTAGATATCCTCGCGGACCAGCTTTTCGTTCAGCAGAACAGCGTCCTCATAGTTGTAGCCTTCCCAGGTCATGAAGCCGATCAGAGCGTTCTTGCCCAGAGAGATCTCGCCGTCCTTGGTAGCGGGGCCGTCAGCCAGAACGTCGCCCTTCTTGACAACATCGCCCACATAGACGGCGGGGCGCTGGTTGACGCAGGTTCCCTGGTTGGAGCGCATAAACTTAATCAGTTCATAGGTATCGGCGGAGCCATCTTCCAGACGGACAACGACCTTATCTGCGTCAACGCTTTCAACGGTGCCGTCATGGGCAGCCAGCACGCAGACACCGGAGTCGGTAGCAGCCTTGTATTCCATGCCGGTAGCAACCAGAGAGCGCTGGGTAACCATCAGAGGCACAGCCTGACGCTGCATGTTGGAGCCCATCAGAGCACGGTTACAGTCATCGTTTTCCAGGAAGGGAATGCAGGCGGTAGCCACAGAAACCATCATTCGCGGAGAGACATCCATGAAATCCACCTGTTCACGGGCAAATTCCTGAATGTCGTTGCGATGACGGCCGGAAACGCGGGGACGGACAAAGCAGTTGTTCTCGTCCAGCGGTTCGTTGGCCTGTGCCACGATGTATTCATCTTCAACGTCGGCGGGCATATAAACAACTTCATCGGTAACAACGCCGGTTTCTTTATCCACGCGGCGGTAAGGTGCCTCAATGAAGCCGTACTTGTTGATCTTGGCGAAAGATGCCAGATAGGAGATCAGACCGATGTTGGAACCTTCGGGCGTCTCAATCGGGCACAGACGGCCATAGTGGGTATAATGAACGTCGCGGACTTCGAAGCCTGCGCGGTCACGGGACAGACCGCCGGGGCCCAAAGCGGACAGACGGCGCTTATGGGTCAGCTCAGACAGCGGGTTGTTCTGGTCCATGAACTGAGACAGTGGGCTGGAACCGATGAACTCACGGATGGCAGCCACGACCGGGCGGATGTTGACCAGGCTCTGCGGGGTGATCTCGCCGGATTCCTGGTTCTGCAGGGTCATGCGCTCGCGCACAACGCGCTCCATACGGGCAAAGCCGATGCGGAACTGGTTCTGCAGCAATTCGCCAACGCTGCGCACGCGGCGGTTGCCCAAGTGGTCGATTTCATCGGTCACGCCGATGCCATGGTCAAGGCCCAGCAGGTAGTTGACAGAAGCAAAGATATCGTCAACGGTAACGGTGCGGCTGATGAGCTTATCATGATTCTTGGTCAGCAGTTCTTTCTGCTCTTCCGGATCGGAGGTAGCATCCAGAATCTTACGGATTTCGGCGAAGGAAGCGCGCTCGTTGATGCCGCATTCCTTCACGTCAAAGCTGAAGAAACTCTGGGCATCGACACAGCCGTTGGAGAACACGATCACATTGACCGGATCCTGGCCCTTGCGCTCCACGATAACAGTAACGCGGGAAACACCGGCGTTATCAATTTCAACAGCCTTTTCGTGGCTGATGCGCTCGCCCTTGGCGGCCAGCAGTTCGCCGGTCAGCGGGGCAATGATGTCCTCGGCAGTCTTATAGCCCGCAATACGGCGGAACAGGCACAGCTTGTTGTTCATCTTGAAGCGGCCAAAACGAGCCAGGTCGTAACGGCGCGGATCAAAGAACAGCAGGTTGATGTGGCTGCGGGAGCTTTCCACCGTCGGCGGCTCGCCGGGGCGCAGCTTGCGGTAGCACTCCAGCAGGGCTTCCTCTGTGGAATGGGTGATATCCTTTTCCAGGGTGGCGTTGATTTTGGGTTCAGAATCGCCGAAGTACTGGCGGATCTGCTCATCGGTGCCAAGACCCAGTGCGCGCAGGAAGGTAGTAACCGGCAGCTTGCGGTTTTTATCAATGCGCACATAATATACATCGGAAGAATCGGTTTCGTATTCCAGCCATGCGCCGCGGTTGGGGTTCATGGTTGCGGTGAAAAGGTCCTTGCCGGTACGGTCCTTGCTGGAAGCATAGAACACGCCGGGCGAACGAACCAGCTGGCTGACGATAACACGTTCTGCACCGTTGGAGATGAAAGTGCCGGAATCCGTCATGAGCGGGAAATCGCCCATGAAAATTTCCTGTTCCTTCACTTCGCCGGTGCTTTTGTTCAACAGGCGCGCAGTGACATAAAGCGGCGCAGCATACGTTGCGTCACGCTCTTTACATTCTTTAATGGTATATTTGGGGTGCTTGTCCAGACGGTAATCGACAAATTCCAGCGAGAGATTCCCGGTGTAATCCTCGATCGCGTCAATGTCGTGGAACACTTCGCGCAGGCCCTCGTCCAGGAACCAGTTATAAGAGTTTTTCTGGATCTCGATGAGGTTGGGCATGCCAATCACTTCGTTGATGCGGGAAAAGCTCATTCTGGAGGTTCGACCGTTTTGTACGGGCTTGACCTTTACCATAAAATGCGACCACTCCTATTCCGTTCAGATTTGTTTTTGGCAAAAGCGCTCCGCCGAAGCAATGATTTTCTTGGAACATTCGTCGTTTTTAACAAAGTTTGAAAAAACGCGAAAAAATCAAAATTCCTTTAGGGCGCTCTATTCCATTTTGTGATACTATGCCAGTATACCAGCCAAAAAGCTGATTGTCAAGGGCTCTTTTGGCATTTTGCGTGTTTTTTTATCAGGCAATTGAACGCCCGGATGCGTGTCACATTTCTTTTGGCAAAGTGCTATTTTTGCATTTCTTTTGCCACTTGACAAATCCTTGAAATGCCGCTAATTGGCACAATGCCCAATTACCTTGTGTGTTTTTTGTATGGGTTGCAGCCTGCGTTTTTTCTGCATTTTCCCGTTTTTTACGCTTTGCAAACAAAAAGTGCCCTTCCCGCCGTTATCCGTGTGCAGGGTGGGCACTCGTCTGTTTTTGGTGTTATGCGTTTGATGCCGGGCCCGCCACACGGGTATTTACACCAGCTCCACCCGGTATTTTTGCAGCCAGTAATTCAGCTGCACAAACCAGGCAATGGTCTGCGGGGTGGTCATCAGCTGGCCATACCAGGGGGTCGCAGTCTCGGCAGCGGTCAACAGCTGTTCCAGCGCTGCCCTCTTGGCAATGCGCAGCAGCGGGGCATCCGGGTCCTGCATCGCACTGCGCAGCATGGCGCTGACAGCGTTCAAATACGCCGGGTTCCATGTTTTAGGGTAGGGGCTCTTTTTCCGCCACAACACTTCCGTGGGCAGCACGCCCTGCATCGCCTGGCGCAGCAGGCCTTTTTCGTGGCCCTCGTAATCCTTATATTCCCACGGCACGCTGTACAGGTATTCCGCAATGCGGTAATCGCAGAACGGCACGCGCACTTCCAGCCCGCTGTACATACTCATTCGGTCCTTGCGGTCCAAAAGGGTCTGCATAAACCAGTTAAAGTTCAGGGCAAACATCTGGCGCATCCGTTGTTCCAGGGGATCCAGACCGGGGCGGATGGAAGTTTGCTCCAGCGTGGTGCGGTAGCCTTCATCAATATACGCCGCCGGGTCAATGCCGCCGAACACCTCCGGCTTAAAAAAGCTGACCCTGTATGCCGTGCTCTGCGCCCAAGGGAAGCCATACCGCTCCCGCACGGTCTTATCCCTGTACCAGGGGTAACCGCCAAATATCTCGTCCGCGCACTCGCCGGAAAGTGCCACGGTGGTTGTTTTACGGATCTCACGGCAGAACAGCAGCAGCGAGGAGTCCACATCCGCCATACCGGGCAGGTCGCGGGCGTCCACCGCTTCCAGCAGGGCGGCGGCCAGTGCTTCGCTGTCCAGCGTCACCCAGGTATGCTGCGCGTTCAAGAACTGGTTCATGGTGCGGATATACGGCGCATCCGGGCTGGGCTGGAAATGGGTGGCGTGGAAGTACTTTTTGTTATCCTGATAACCGACCGAGAAAGTCTGCAGCGTTTTGCCCCGCGCCGTAAAGTGGGAATCCGCGATTGCCGAAATCAGGCTGGAATCCAGCCCGCCGGAAAGGAAGGTTGCCACCGGCACATCCGATACCAGCTGCCGCGTGACGGCATCCATCACCAGGTCCCGCACTTTGGCTGCGGTGTGGGTAAAATCATCGGGGTGTTCGTGGTCGGTCAGCTGCCAGTAGCGGCGCACGGTGAGGCGCGGCGCACCAACCTGTGGCACAGTGTATTCTGCGCAGCAGCCGGGCTTCAATTCCTGCACATTGCGGAACACCCCGCACCCCGGCGTGCGGCCGGGGCCGAGCAGCAGCACATCGGCCAGCCCATGGGCATCCACCTGCGGCGGGATCTCCGGGTGGCAGAGCAGCGTTTTCAGCTCGGAAGCAAAGATCAGGCTGTCCCCGCGCAGGGCATAGAACAGCGGCTTGACCCCGATGCGATCCCGCGCCAGAAAGAGCTTTTGCGCCCGCTGCTGCCACACAGCAAATGCAAAAATACCGTTCAGCTTTTCCAGACAGTCCGGCCCCCACTGGGCAAAAGCATGTAACAAAACCTCAGTATCGGAATGGCTTACAAAGCGATGGCCCAGAGCCGCAAGCTGGGCGTGCAGCTCCGGCGTGTTGTACAGCTCGCCGTTGTACACCAGAATGTATTTCTCCCCGCCCTGATCCAGCACCATGGGCTGGCAGCCGTTTTCCAGATCCACCACAGCCAGCCGCGCATGGATCAGCGCCGCATGGCCGTGCAGGTATATTCCCCGCTGGTCCGGCCCGCGGCGTGCAAGGCTTTTCTGCATTCGGCAGTAAGCTGGGTAGTTGGCTGCAATCTTATTTGGGTCCGCGCTGATCTGTCCGGCAATTCCACACATCGTTATCCCCTCCCCTATATCATCAGGGTAATCGTATGCTGTGGCTTTGTCATTTATGCCTGCTGCACACAAAAATACACCCGCACCGCCGGGCAAACAGCAGTACGGGTGCAGATGATTTTAATTTGCTATTTCTAGAATCACGGCATCAATCCAGGAAGTCGCGCAGCTTTTTGCTGCGGCTGGGGTGGCGCAGCTTGCGCAGGGCTTTTGCTTCGATCTGGCGGATACGTTCACGGGTAACGTTGAACTCCTTGCCCACCTCTTCCAGCGTGCGGGGGCGGCCATCTTCCAGGCCAAAGCGCAGGCGCAGGACCTTTTCTTCACGCGGGGTCAGGGTTTTCAGCACATCGGCCAGCTGCTCTTTCAACAGGGTCTGGCTGGCGGCTTCGGCGGGAACGGGGGCTTCCTCATCGGGGATAAAGTCGCCCAAGTGGCTATCTTCCTCCTCACCGATGGGGGTTTCGAGGCTGACGGGTTCCTGTGCCACGCGCATAATCTCGCGCACTTTGTCCACCGGCATATCCAGGCGCTCGGCAATTTCTTCGGCGCTGGGCTCATGGCCGTTTTCGTGCAGCAGTTGGCTGGAAACCTTTTTGACCTTGTTGATGGTTTCCACCATATGCACAGGGATACGGATGGTGCGGGCCTGATCCGCAATGGCGCGGGTGATGGCCTGGCGGATCCACCACGTTGCATAGGTGGAGAACTTGAAGCCCTTGGTATGGTCAAACTTTTCAACCGCTTTGATCAGACCCAGGTTACCTTCCTGGATCAGGTCCAGGAACTGCATGCCGCGGCCCACATAGCGCTTTGCAATGGAAACTACCAGACGCAGGTTGGCTTCGCTCAGGCGCTGCTTGGCGCGTTCGCCGTCCTTGCCGCCTTTCTGGATATCCAGGGCCAGCTGCACTTCCTCATCGGGGGTCAGCAGGGGCACGCGGCCGATCTCTTTCAGGTAAACCTTAACGGGGTCATCGATGGTAATGCCGTCCGAGGTAACGGTATCCTCAAAATCATCCATCCCCTCCTCGCCCATATCGGCCACAGCGGACATATCAGTGGCGTCATCATCCACCACTTCAATGCCGTTGCTTTCCAGCTCTTCATACAGCTTTTCCATCTGCTCCGCGTCAATAACACGGCTGCTTTCTTCCATAGCGTCACTGATTTCGGTGCTGGTCAATTTGCCTGCACGGCGGCCCTGTTCAATCAGGTTGCGAATCGAATCTTTCTTTTCTGCCATAAGTAGTTTCTCCTTTGGTTTTTATTCTGCCCATCTTACTGGAACGGGATAAAACAACATGGTTTTGGCCGGGTGGAAATTATTCTTCCGGCGGGCGTTCGCCCACTTTTTTGCGGGCAAGGGCGGCAAATTTCTGCCGGAATTCATCATCTGTGGTGCCTGCCACCTGGGCGCTTTCGGGGTTTGCGGTCTGCAAACGATCCAGCAGCATATCAATATCCCGGCGGGTCAGGCGGGTATCGGCGTTTTGGGCCTGGGCCAGCATCACCTGGCTGTAGGCTTTTTCCTCCAACAAGGGGGAAAGGGTCGTGGCGTTGGCGGGCTGGCCGCGGGCGGCGCAGTCGTAAATCGCCTTGATTGCCTGCTGCATTTCCGGCAGCACCACCATGCCAAGGTTCAGCCGCTCCCGGATGTAGGGGATGGCGCCGGCATCCTGCAGCATAGCCGCCACAAGCTGGCGGGCGGCGCTTGCGGCCCCCAGGGCAGCTTCGCCCCCGCGGTCATAGGGCACGCGGATATCCGCCGCAATCCCCTGGCGGGAAAGTTCGTTCTGCTCTTTGCGGCGCGCCCTGCGCCCGGCCCCGCGCACGGCGCTTTCCAGCTGGACCAACACAGCCTTTTTATCAATGCCGGTCTGCTCCGCAATGCGCCCGGCATACACATCCCGCGCCGTGGGGCTGACCGCGCTGCCTGCCAGAATGCCGATGGCTTCATCCACATATTGCAGGCGCTGGGCATCGTTGCGCAGGTCATATTTTTTCACTGCCTTAGCCAGCTTGAACTCCAACGGGGTTGCGGTGCCTTCCAGCACGGCTTCAAACCGGTCGCGGCCATAGGTGCGGATAAATTCATCCGGGTCCTTGGCGCCGGGGATGTTCAGCACCCGCACCTGCAAATTGGTACCGGAAAACAGCGCCAAACTGCGCTCCGTTGCCTTCTGGCCTGCTTCGTCCGAGTCATAGCTCAGCACCACTTCGTCGGCGTATTCCGTCAGCAGCTTGACCTGCTCCGGCGTCAAAGCCGTGCCGCAGGCACAGACAGCGGTATCAAACCCGGCTTCGTGCATCGAGATGACGTCCATATACCCTTCGCAGAGGATATACCGCTTGGACGTTGATTTTTTTGCCACATTCAGCGCAAACAGCGTGCGGGATTTGTGGTAGACCATCGTTTCGGGCGAGTTGATGTATTTCGGCTTGGAATCATCCATCACGCGCCCGCCGAACGCAATGATATTGCCCCGCACATCAATGATGGGCACCATCACGCGGTGGCGGAAGATATCATACAGATTGCCCTTGGCGCTACGCTTGACAAGGCCGGAGGATTCCAATTCCGGCTCGGTAAAGCCGCGGTGGCGCAGGTAGTGCAGAAGGCCGACAAAATCTTCCGGTGCATAGCCCAGGCCAAACCGGCGGATGGCCGCATCCGAAAGGCCGCGTTTTTCGCGCCAGTAGCGGCGGGCCATGGCGGCTTCCGGCGTTGGGGCGTTGAGCTGGTCATAAAAATAGCGCGCGGCGTTGCGGTTGATCTCCAACAGGCGGGAGCGGGAACGGCTTTCCTGGTCGTCCTCCTCCGGCATGGGCATCCCGGCGCGGCCCGCCAGCTGTTTAACAGCTTCCACATAGCCCAGGTTGGAAATTTTGCGCACAAAGTTAATCACATCCCCCGCCGCACCGCAGCCAAAGCAGTAAAAACTTTGGGTATCCGGGTAGACGGTAAACGAAGGGGTTTTCTCGTTATGGAAAGGGCACAGCCCGGTATAGGTCCGCCCGCGATGACGCAGCTGCACATATTGGCCGATTACTTCGGTAATATCATTGCGTGCAACCACTTCCTGTATGTATTCCTGTGGGATCAATGGGGCTCCGGGCCTCCTTTCGCGTATATATCGTAATAATTTATAGCACAATGTGCGCCCCTTCGGGGCAGGCGGCAGTGCTCTAACATACTGCCAATTTTATAGCACCTGCCACTTTTGCGGCACAAACAGCTCCTCAAACAGGCGGGTAGCAAATTCATCGCTCATGCCGGAAATATAATCTGCCACGGCACGGTCCATTCCCTGGTGATATGCCACCTGCATATAAAAATTAGGCATCAGCGTGGGGTCCGCGCAAAGGCGCTCATACAGCGCTTCGATCATCTTGTCCACTTTTTTCTCTTCGCGCTTGGCATCCTTGTCCACATACACCGTGCTGTACATAAAGTCTTTCAGCACACCGTATGCCTCCTCCACTTCGGGGGAAAACTGCATTTTCCCATTTTTGCAGTTTGCGCTGTTTGCCACAAGGTCGGTGATCATTGTGGTGATGCGCCGGGATTTGGTATCTCCCAGCACCTGCACGGCATCCCGCGGCAGGGCGGTGGGGTTCAGCACACCGGCGGCCACGGCATCCTCAATATCATGGTTCAAAAAGGCAATGTGGTCCGCATAGCGCACGGTACAGCCTTCCATCGTGCGGGCCCAGGCGCCTTTGGTGTGGGTAATAATCCCGTTGCGCACCTCCCAGCAAAGGTTCAGGCCCTTGCCGTCCTTTTCCAGGTAGTCCACCACCCGCAGGCTTTGGCGGTAGTGGGTAAACCCGCCGGGGCACAGCCGGTTCAGTGCGCGCTCCCCCGCGTGGCCGTATGGGGTGTGGCCAAGATCATGCCCCAGGGCAATGGCTTCGGTCAGGTCCTCATTCAGCCGCAGGGCGCGGGCAATGGTTCGGGCAATCTGGCTGACTTCCAGCGTGTGGGTCAGCCGGGTGCGGTAGTGGTCGCCCTCCGGCGAAAGAAACACCTGTGTTTTCTGCTTCAACCGCCGGAAACTTTTACAGTGCAAAATTCTGTCCCTGTCACGCTGGTAGCAGGTCCGCAGGTCATCTTCCGGTTCCGGGGTGCGGCGGCCAAAGCTCTGCTCACTTAAAGCGGCATAGGGGCTTAAGGTCAGGCGTTCAATTGTCTGGGTTTCTTCCCGCACAGTCACGGCGCAGCCTCCTTTCCCCTATCCGGTTCCCCGTTGGGCATATCATGCCCAAAAATGGCTCTCTATATTATAAATACGATAAAAAGCCGCCAAACACTTGTATGAAATGTAAAAATTTCATGGGAAATTCTGCTTTCTTGCCAGAAATGACTGCGCAGCATCAAAAAGCTGCGTAAAGTGGTTTGCTGATCGTCACTTCGGCACTGCCGCGGGTCAGCTCGCTCAGGTCATGGCACAGGGCTTCTTCGGTTCCGGCAGGCATGCGCCAGCGCAGGGTCACAGCGTCGGCATACTCCGGTTCCTGCAGTTTGGCCCCGGCGGCTGCGATCATCCGCTGGGCCTGTTCAAACTTGGGGTATGGCACGGTCACGGCGCAATCCGTCACCAGCCGCATGCTGACAATTTCCGCCTGCTGCAAGGCTCCGGATGCCGCCGCGGTGTAGGCCCGCACCAGCCCGCCGGTACCCAGCAGAACTCCGCCAAAGTACCGCGTAACCACCACGATCACATCCGAAAGCCCCGCATGGCCGATGGCTTCCAGCACGGGGGTACCGGCGGTTTTGGCGGGTTCGCCGTCATCACTGTAGCGGGTGCGGCCGCCCTCGCGCAGAACATAGGCATACACATTATGCCGCGCGGTGCGGTTGGCCGCTTTGATGCGGTTCAGGTGGGCAAGGGCAGCTTCCTCGGTATCGGCAAACGCAGCGGAAGCAATAAAGCGGGAGCGCTTTTCTTCATATTCAAAGGTGGAAATACCGCGGATCGTTTGATAGTCCGGCATAGGGGTTCTCCTTTGAGATGCAAGATGATGTATTTGAAAAAAATACCGCAGATGTTGCCATCTGCGGTATACAAAACCTTAATGCAATTACTTGCCAGCCTTGTTGGCGTAGCGGCGCTTAAAGCGCTCAACACGTCCGCCGGTGTCAACCAGCTTCTGCTTGCCGGTGTAGAAGGGATGGCACTTGCTGCAAACTTCAACGCGGATCTCCGGCTTGGTATCGCGGGTATGGATCACGTTGCCGCATGCGCAGGTAATGGTGCAATCCACATAGTTGGGATGAATACCCTGCTTCATTTTCATTTCACCTCTTTCTCGATCATGACTAAAGGGAGCCATACTTGATATATGTGCTCATCACAATCTTCGAATTTCGGCTACCAGCAGACGCCATCCTGTGCGTGTGGAGCAGCCCTCTGAACGATTGCTAGAGTATTTTACCAGAGTTTTTGTGTTTTGTCAAGTAGTGCGGGCAATCTTTTGCGGCGGCAAATTGCCAGCAAAAGTGCAATCATTTATATGCCCATCCGGGACGTCGAGGACGCCGTCTCCTACTGTGGGGCAAAGTACATCACACGTTTTTTGTATCTGCTCCGGTAAGTTTCCGGCGGAGTCGGGTACCCCCGCCCTACTGGGTGTTTGTGGGTTGGCCGCACACAATAAAATGCTCTGTAGGGAACGGTCTTGACCGTTCCGGGGCCTTGTAGCAGATGCCACAACAATTTTCCGCAAAGCCTTTGGCTTCCCTTCGTGGGGAGCTGTCGCCGAAGGTGACTGAGGGGTGATTCCCCAAGTGGAGCCTGAAAATGCGCGTTATTTCCTCACTGCGGCGGCTAGGGGGCTGCATACAAAAAAGGCCGTCTGCGTATTACAGCAGGCGGCCCAAAAGCGCCAAACCTATGGAATCACATTATACCAGCAGCGGCTTAACGGCAGCGGCCAGTTCTTCTTTCTTGGCTTCGGCTTCGGCCAGGTCTTTGCCCTTGGTGGTAAAGTAGGTCTTGATCTTCGGCTCGGTGCCGGAGGGGCGCACCACAACGGTGCAGCCGGATGCCAAGGTGTAGATCAGCACGTTGGCGGCGGGCAGACCGGTCTCTTCAGGCTTTTTATAGTCCACAACCTTTACAACGGCGTCACCGCCAAAGTCCTTGGGCGGGTTCTCGCGCAGGCCGGACATAATGCCCACCATCTTGTCCATGCCGGACAGGCCCGGGAACTCAAAGCTGTCAACCTTGTTCAGGTAGCGGCCATACTCGGCGTAAATGCGCTCCAGCTCTTCCTTGATGGAACTGCCCTTTGCGCGGTAATAAGCAGCCATTTCGCAAATCAGCATAGAGCCGATGATGGCATCCTTATCGCGGACGTAAGGACCAGCCAGGTAGCCATAGCTTTCCTCAAAGCCAAAGATGAAGCGGTCAACCTGACCAGCAGCTTCCAGCTTGGCGATCTGATCGCCGATCCACTTAAAGCCGGTCAGCACATTGCGGCACTCAACACCGTAATGCTCGGCCACCTTGTCCGCCAGCGGGGTGGACACGATGGACTTGCACATGACGGGGTCTTTGGGCATGGTTCCCTGCTCAATGCGGCCCGCGCAGATGTAATCCAGCAGCAGAACGCCGACTTCGTTGCCGGAAAGCAGCTCATAGCTGCCATCCTTGCACTTAACGGCAATGCCAACGCGGTCAGCATCGGGGTCAGTGGCCAGCATCAGGTCTGCACCAGACTTTTCGGCCAGTTCCAGGCCAAGGCGCAGAGCCTCGAAAATTTCGGGGTTGGGGTACGGGCAGGTGGGGAAATTGCCGTCCGGCTTTTCCTGTTCCGGCACAACGGTGATATCGGTAATGCCGATGTCATGCAGAACATGGGTGACCGGAACCAGGCCGGAGCCGTTCAGCGGGCTGTAAACCAGCTTCAGGCCGGCGGTCTTGCAGATACCGGGACGGATGGAGCGGGCTTCGATTGCTTCGTACAGGGCGTTGATGCAGTCATCGCCAACGTATTCGATGATGCCCTTTTCCAGCCCCTCGGCAAACGGCATGGTTTTGGCGCCGGTCAGGATGTCGGTCTTCTGGATTTCGGCGTACACGATGTCAGCGGCCTCATCGGTCATCTGGCAGCCATCGGGGCCGTAGGCCTTATAGCCGTTGTACTTGGCCGGGTTGTGGGATGCCGTTACCATGATACCGGCGTTGCAGTTATAATACCGGGTAGCAAAGCTCAGTGCAGGAACCGGCATCAAGGCGCTGTAAATGCGCACCTTTACGCCGTTGGCGGCCAGAACTTCGGCAGCAGCCTTGGCAAACACATCGCTCTTGATGCGGCTGTCATAGCTGATAGCAACGGTCTGGGTGCCGCCCTGGGTCTTGACCCAGTTGGCAAGGCCCTGGGTAGCCTGGCGCACAACATACACGTTCATGCGGTTGGTACCGGCGCCGATCACACCGCGCAGACCGGCAGTGCCGAACTTAAGGGCAACGGCAAAACGATCCTGAATGGCAGCGTCATCGTTCTGAATCGATTCCAGCTCCGGCTTCAGGTCGGGGTCATCCAGGTTGGCAGCAAGCCAACGGCTGTACATTTCTTTATACATTTTGGACACCATCACTTTCTTACCCTGTAAAAGTTTTGGGTAAATTTACTTGTTCAAATTAAATATATCAATTTTAGTTTGCGTTGTCAATCAAAAAAAGCTGGAATTCCGGCCTTTTGCCGGGGCTTTGCCTGTTTTTTACCCTACAGCGTCAAGGCAGATTTTGGGCACAAAAAATATGCTTGCCGCCGCGGGCGGAACAGGATATACTGAAAATAATCAAAGTACGCAATTTGTTGAAAAAAAGGAGTTGGCTGCGCCATGTATGCACACGTTGTCAGCCTGGGGGTAACGGGGCTGGATGGCTACCCCGTTACCGTGGAAACCCACATCAGCGGCGGTCTGCCCAAATTTGCCATGGTGGGCCTGCCGGATTCCGCCGTGAAGGAAAGCAGTGAGCGGGTGCGCAGCGCCATCAAAAACCTGAACTGCCCCTGGCCCGCCAGCCATGTTACCGTCAACCTGGCCCCCGCCGATGTGCGCAAGACCGGCAGTTTGTATGACCTGCCGGTGTTCATCGGCATTTTGGCGGCGCAGCAGTACATCCCACAGCCAGAGCCGCACCAGGCATTTTTGGGTGAGCTTGGGCTGGATGGCACACTGCGCCCCATTGCCGGTGCCCTGCCCATGGCCCTTGCCGCCCAAAAGGCGGGCGTGACCGAGCTGTTTGTTCCTGCCGAAAACGCCGCCGAAGCCGCCGTGGCCGAGCAGCTGACAGTTTACCCCGCCCGCAGCGCTGCGGATGTGATCCGCCACCTGGCGGGGCAGGCAAAGCTCAGCCCCGCCAGCCGCACAGGATACGATGCCGCCGGGCAGTGGCTTGGCCCCGATTTTGCGGATGTGCGCGGCCAGGCGGAGGCCCGCCGCGCGCTGGAAGTTGCCGCTGCGGGTGGGCACAACCTGTTGATGGTGGGCCCGCCGGGCACCGGCAAAAGCATGCTGGCCAAGCGCCTGCCGGGCATCCTGCCGCCGCTCAGTTATGAGGAAGCGCTGGAAACCACCGCGATTTATTCCGTTGCCGGGCTGGTGCAGGCCGGGACCGGATTATTGCAGCAGCGACCGTTCCGCAGCCCCCACCACAGTGTCAGCGCCGCAGCCATTGCGGGCGGCGGCACAGTGCCCCGCCCCGGCGAGGTCAGCCTGGCCCACAACGGCGTACTGTTTTTGGACGAGCTGCCAGAGTTCAGCCGCGAAGCGCTGGAGGTGCTGCGCCAGCCCATCGAGGACGGGTGCATCTCCGTGAGCCGGGTACACGGCACCGCCACCTACCCCTGCCGTTTTATGCTGGTTGCCGCCATGAACCCCTGCAAGTGCGGGTATTATGGTTCCGGCGTGCGGGAATGCAGCTGCACGCCCAGTGCGATCGAGCGCTACCGGCAGCGGATTTCCGGCCCGCTGTTGGACCGCATTGACCTGCATGTGGAGGCCCGCCCCGTGGAGTACGACGCCCTTGCCGCAAAAACCGGCGGCGAGCGGAGCGCTGACATCCGCACGCGGGTGGCCGCGGTACGCGCCATGCAGGCCCAGCGCTACAAGAGCCTTGGCTTTACCTGCAACGCCCAGCTGCCCAGCGGTATGCTGCGCCGCTACTGCCCGCTTGCCCCCGCCGCCGAAAAGCTGCTGCGCGGTGCGTTTGAACGCATGGGCTACAGCGCCCGCGCCTATGACCGCATCCTGCGCGTTGCCCGCACCATTGCCGACATGAACGGTGTGGAACAGATCGGCGCCGCAGAGCTGATGGAAGCGCTGCAATACCGGAGAATGGACAGGGCGGTTGGCAAATAAAACCGTTCCGGCTTTATTTGCCAAATGAATAAATAATAAAGAATAATTAAAAATGCAGGTGGACCGCAGTGCTGCGCACGGCTCAGAAATATTAGTGTTCTATATTTGACAGAACTCTAACATTTTTGAGCGTTGTGCCAGCAACGCGGTCCACCTGCATTATTCTTTACTCTTTTTTATTATTCTTTCTATTTGACTCGTTCCTTTTCGGAACGGGCGAAATAGAACATCCACTGCTGCAAAATTCCGGCGTTGCCATAAGCCGGGAAGGGGTTCTGCCCGGCGTAATGCTGGTCGATCACACGCTGGATCCACACATCCACGGGGGCACACTCCATGCGGCCATAGGCAAACAGGGCCACGCAGTTGGCCACCTTGATGCCCACGCCGTGCTGCTGCATCAGAGCTTCCAGCAGCCGGGCATCGGGCAGGGTTTCCAGCGCGGCAAGGTCCAGTGTTCCCGCTGCAACTGCCTGGGCGGCAGCCAGAACATACGGGGCGCGGTAGCCCAGCGCGCAGTCCCGCAATGCCTGCTCCCCTGCCGCGGCGAGCGCCTGCGCCGTTGGGAACGCATACAGCACATTCCCGCCCGACTGCAATAGCGGCGCACCGTACCGGGTACACAGCGTTTCCACGCAAGCCTGAATGGCCGGGATATTTTTGCGCTGGCTGATGATAAAGGTAACCAGCATCTCCCAGGCGTCCTGGCGCAGAATGCGGATGCCCGCCCCGGCCCGGGCCGCTGCGCAAAGGTAGGCATCCTGTTTGGGCACCGCGGCGCGGATGGCCGCATAATTGCGGTTCAAATCAAAATAGCGGTGCCAGAAACCCTGCCATTCTTCCGGGGTACAGCTAGCTGTATACGTATCAGCGCTGCCGGGCTGCAGGTACAAAAGCTTATCCCCGGCCAAAAACCGCCAGCCCTGCGGCGTTTGCGCAATGCGGAACGCCTGGCCGCTGGCGGCTATTTTTTGCAGATCGAAATCACCCGGTATCGTTACGGTCATGGCTCGCGCAGCACCTCCAGCATGCGGCGGGCGCTGCCTTCCCACGAGTATTTTTGCAGTACGGCGGCGGCATCCCGGCCGGGGGTTACATGGTCCACACTGCCGTGGTTGGTGGAAAGGTCAATGTAATCAGCGTGGGAGCCGTAAATTTCCCGCATGCAGGGGGTATTGCTCACCATCACGCGTGGAGCACCGCAGGCAATGGCTTCCAGCGGGGGGATGCCGAACCCCTCATACAGCGTGGGGAACAAAAACGCCTTGCAGTTTTCCATCAGGCTTTTGGCTTCGCCGTCCGTCACATAGCCAAGGTACATCACGTTGTCCAGGTGGTCCAACCCCAGGGCAGCGGCCTCTTTGGCAAGGCTGCCGCCGCCCGCAATTGCAAACATAACCTGGGGTTTGCTCTGCGCAGCGCGCAGCACCCAGGGAAAGTTCTTATTTTTAAGTAGGTTGGACATTGAGAAATAATACTCGCCCTTTTTCAGCTGCGGCCACTTGCTGTACTCACCAAACAGCATGGGGTCAGGGCGCACGCGCTGCATATGCTGCCAGGCGTTATACACCACGGTGATCTTTTCGGGGTTCACATGGTAATATTTCACGATCTCGCTTTTGGAAAATTCCGAGACCGTCACGATTTTTCTGGCCTTTTTGGCAATGGCCGCATACTGCATGCAGTGCCAGACAGCGCTGGTGCGGCCGCGCAGGTCGGTATAAAAATCCGGGCGTGCTTTATAGCACACATCATGCACCACGGCAATGCCCTCGTTCCCACGGTGGAACATGGGAATAACGTTGCACATGCCCAGCCAGCAGCGCCCGCTTTGTGCCAGATATCGGCCATACACCCGCTGCCAGCCCAAAATGCCGCTGGACTGCGGCAGGGTGACCACCTTGATATTGCGGTATTCGGGAACGATACAATCCGGTGGAACCGCCACTTCCAGCTCGCCGGGTTCCAGCATGGGGTCCATGGCAGCGAGTATTTCCCGCGCATAGCGCTGGATGCCGGAAAGCTGCTGCACAAAAAACGAACCGTCTACTGTATACTTGGGCATTTTCATTCTCCTTATAAACGGCACTGCGTTACTGCGTCAGGATGCCGTATTGGTATTTGCACTGCAAAATGCGCTGCACGCTTTCGTCCAGTCTCTGCTGGGGGATGGTACCATCCTGCACAGCTTCCAGCACGGCGGTATAGGCATCGGCAAGGCCGTTGGGCATCAGCAGCAGGTCTGCACCGGCCTGCAGCGCCTTGACCGCCGCCTGACCGGGGGTATACACATCGGTGATGGCCTGCATCGCCAGCGAATCCGTCACGATCAAGCCCTGATAGCCCAACTCCCCGCGCAAAAGATCGGTCAGCATGACGCTGGAAAGGGAGGCCGGGGTATCGTCCCCTGTTACCTGCGGCACGGTAATGTGGGCCGCCATAATCAGCGGAGCATTGTTCACATTTTGGGCAAAGGGCACCAGCTCACAGCTGCGCAGGTCATCCAGCGTTTTGTTCAGCGTTACGGTGCCAACGTGGGTATCCTCGCTGGTATCGCCATGGCCGGGGAAATGCTTGAGGGTGCAGGCAATGCCCGCATCGGCAAACCCGGCGCACGCCCCACCCACAAGGTCGGCGGCGGTCTGCGGTTCACTGCTGAACGCGCGGGTACCGATGACCGGGTTATCGGGGTTGGTGTTCACATCGGCCACAGGGGCAAAATCCAGGTTAAAGCCGTATTCTTTTAAGTAGCCGCCAATGGTGCGGCCCATGGCGCGGGCATCTTCCGGGTTACCGGATGTTCCCACCGCCGCAGCACTTTCGTATTGGGGCAGGTCAAACGCGGCATTGTTGGCAAGGCGCGCCACCAGGCCGCCCTCCTCATCAATGGCAGTAAAGAGCGGCGTATCGCTCGCCTGCTGCAAATCGTCCAGGAATTGGGTGATCTGCTGCGGACTTTCCAGATTTTTGCCAAAGATCACCACGCCGCCCACCGGGTACTCCGCCAAAGTCTGGCGCATGGCATCCGTCAGTTCGGTCACGCCGTCCGCCTTGGCATCGTTGATCTGGTCCTGCGTTTGGCTCAAGTCCAGGGAATCGGGTCGAACAAGAAAGAGCTGCCCCACCTTTTGTTCCAGCGTCATCTCCTCCAGCAGCTGCTGCACGAGGTCCGGCTCCGGGGTGGGCTGTTCCGTGGGTGCTGCCTGCGTGGTTTGGGCTTGCTGTGTTGGTGCTTCGGTCGGCTGGGCCGCCTTATTGGGGAGTACATCTTTTGGGGCAGCAGAACAGGCGCACAAGACTGCCGCCAAAACGGTTGACACAAATGCCGCGAATTTTTTTTTCATGCTTACCGCCCCCTGCTGTTTGTCTAGGGTGTATCCTCTAATAAGATAAACGAAGAAGTCATCCAAATTGTTACATAAAAGGCATTTTTCCTATCCATATTTTCACAGGGAAATATCTTTGGGCAACACCGCATAATTCTAAGTGCCGATACGGCGAGCGAGGTGCGGCAGCTGC
>ERZ827469.1285-NODE-1285-length-23171-cov-10.154958_pt1 | contig 23171 bp, 20 predicted proteins | sample MGYA00519917_ERZ827469 | MGnify/ENA primary metagenome ERZ827469 (study PRJEB31778, sample SAMEA3449314) | human gut metagenome | biome: human gut; feature: human-associated habitat; material: faeces | place: United Kingdom | collected 2010/2012 ... | reverse complement strand
CATATATCTCAGGTTAGTGGCGTTTTTTTGAAGAGTCAATGTCAGTGCAGTTGTAATGATGCACTCACGAAATTATTAATGCCCTGTCGATATGGAAACTGTTTTAAGCAGTGTTGGCGATATGTTTTACGGTACAGCTTTAATAATCAGTCTGTCGAAAAACCTATATATTTTTTGAAAATGAGTGTTTAGCGTTGCTTACCAAAAGTTTTGCAGGACGCAAAGCCCACAAAGCGTTCTTATAGGGATAGAGAATTTGCTCTGTTTTTCATATAAACAGGCTTGTTTTATAAGCAAAGCCGTACTGTTTTTAAGCAGTACGGCTGTAATTTTTAAGACCACCTTGCCGTGGTATGACGATGAAACCCGCACATAAAGTACGGTGGGTAACTTTCCCCCGATTGTTTCACGCTCCCTTCTTCCGCAATGGCGGGAGGTCTGCAATCCGCAAACGGAGAGAAATCCCTATTAAAGAGTGTCGGATCATATGAAATCATACTGAAGCGAACAAGGCAGTGTATTAACTTTTATTCTTCCTCTTCGTCAAGCTCCTCAAACACGTTGAAGAATTCCTTGGCTACACGGTCATATTCCTTATCGTCATCTATTGTTGACAGGTAAACATCATCGTTCTTGTTTACTTCCTTCAGGATAACGTAAACGTCACTGTCGGCGTTCTCGTCTTCTTCTTCGGGAATAACGGCACAGTATGTGCAACCGTCAACCTCGATGCGCCCGATAAGCTCAAATGTAACGGTATCGCCGTTTTCGTCCTCGAGGTCTATATACTCGGCAGTGTCTAAGTCGTTGTCTGTGATGTTTTCGATTTCTGACATTGTTTATTCCTTCCTTTTCCGAGGACCGTTTCAAGACCTCTGTTCTGTATATAATTTTACACGAAACCAAAGGTGTTGTCAAGAGGTATTTTATGATTTTCTCACAATACTATTCCTGTGGAGGTCAAATTCCCTTAAAATAGCAAATCGATGTATTTTTAAGTTATAAATATAGCTTAAACACGTCGATATTGTGTAAACTGTGTAACTATATGACTAATATACAAAACTACGATGTGCAATTTGTATAGTTTTCATTCAGAAAAGTGTTGACTTATACCTTCTGATGTGTTATCATATAGACAAGGAAAAGGAAAGTTCCCCAGACAGAATAAAACATCTTCATGCTGACTATTTAACACGATAAAGAGGGTTTTATTCAACATATATACGATTCGGAAACCGTATATAAATAAAGTCGGATAGGAGGCGAGTCCAATGGGTCAGGAAAAAAGTGAGTCACAGCAGTCTGTTGAGGCTCGCAACATAAAGTAAGAAGTGAATAGTACGATGACAATACTCATACGGTACTCATCGACACACATAATAAAAAGGTTTTGACCTTTAATTGCGAGTAAAACGGCTACCGGACAAAGAAAACAAGAAACCTTATAGCGATTTGAAAAATCGCAGATTTCCGCAAAAGCGTTTATTATATACAGCTTTCAAGGTAAATACAGGTAAGGTGATTGAGATGTACAGTTCAAGACATTCAAAGAGGCAGTTCTACTGATAACAGCTTAATATCCTGCATCGGCAGAAGTCGACACAGAGGATAAAAAGAGCAGCTGATAAAGCTGAAAGAAGCTGATTTGAGCTCTTAAGGATGTGTTTCAAATGGTAATATACGCTGACTGCATAATAAAGCGTCTAAGAAAGGTGCTTAACGAAGAAAGACAGTGAGGTATAGTCCAATGTACTGACAACGTACAGGTAGTGTGAACTACGAAATAATGTAAAAGTCGGTTAAGTTTAACGACAGACAGGAAGTTGGTAGGATGATACCACGATGATGGCTGCAGAATATGCGAAGAACGCATAAAGCGAGGCAGTAAGCCGATAACCGATTCGACAATTGAATATAACAATAACTGACGGGCTTTGGAGTATGTGTTGCTTCAAAGCCCGTTTTCATTGCGCACATAACTTGCATTTACCGACAAAAAGTGGTATAATCAGAAAAACTCTGATTAAGGAGATTACTATGATAAAATTACCGAAGATGTATACAGCAAATTCAATTAAAGCGATGCACGAGAAGCTTAACCTTGATGCAGAAACAGTAATGCTGTTATATGATTATTTTGATGCGTTTTCAAATTTTTATGAGATGTTACCTTTGAAAGACGCATATAAGATAATCAAAAAACAAAATGATAAATTAAAGCTGACAGACGAAGATTTTATTGCTTTTTCTGAGATAGCAAGGCACGAGGAGCATTTCTATTTTATACTCGGCAGTGAAGATCTGGACAAGAACAGAAAAAAGAGTAAGCCAATGGAAAGAACAATCGTAAACGAATCGTTGGTGATTATTGACGAAATATTTTATAAAATGATGGTCGCTTCTCAGAAAGGCAAGCCACTATTTGTTCCGGCGAAAAATAAGCTGCTCAGATATGTTGATGATTCTTTTATAGAAGAAAATGAGTATACAACGGCTCTGTATGATTTCTTTGTGAATAATATGAAATTAGGCGAGTCAGATGCATGGGATACTGTCGGCGATTGTATTCTGGAAATAAAAAACGGTGAAAATCCTCTTGAAGAAGTGCTCAGCTATCTTGATTATCGCAAACTTTTGCCGGAGGAGAAAAATCTAAGTGAGTTGATAAGCATTATATCACGTTTGAATAACTTTACTAGAACACCGGTAAATCGTGGATTTACACCTGTTGAGCTTAATCAACTCGGCAGAGGTCTGTCTGCCGACAGTGTAGTTTTTGAGGAAGATGATTTGATACCGCAAGCCGTTTTTAATTCAAACAGCGAATCGTCAAAACAGTAAACAGGATAATTATAAAGCAAGCCGTTGGCGCTGTGTTGTGCGTCAACGGCTTGCTTTTGTTATCAGTATATTTCCTGTTCAAGATTTCTGAACATATCGTCATCGAAAAAATCCGTAATGGTTATCTGGAGTCCGTCGCAGAGTTTTTTCAGAGTTACTATACCGATATTCTTTGATTTCATATTGATTATATCGTTTACGGTCGATTGGGTAACAGCAGAAAGAGTTGCCAGCTTGTTTACGGTTATGTTTTTATCCCTGCATAGCTGTAATATGCGCCTTGAAACTGCTTCGGAAACAGATTTGCATACCATTATCATCATTCCTTTCAGTAATGATGATACCACAAATTTTCGATAATTATTAACGGTAAACCGTTGACAAACAAGTGATGATGTGATATAATTCAATTAACGGTAAACCGTTAATGTACTTATATGAAAGGAAGTTATAGTTATGTCAAGATGTCCGTATCTGGATTACGAGTCGGGAGGAGCACTTTTTTCTCAGGGAGATTATGTCTGTAAGCTTTGCAATAAAAACATTTCCGAGAACGAAGTGAAGAATAAGTGCAAAACTGATTATGGCGATGCATACGAAAAGTGTCCTGTATATAAGAATCGTTGAAGCTTATGGAGTAGGAGAAATGTATGTCATATAATACTAATGATATAATGGGCTATGCACAAGATCCGATTGTATTTTCTAACGAGCAGGGTGGTAACGAACTTTATGAAAAAGTTAAAGAAGTTATGGTGTATGGCATAAACGAAAATGGTTTGCCAGCTACAATGTTTGAAGATACCATAAAAAGCGGGGGAATGTTTGGCACAAAATGCCCTTTATTGATGATAAGACATTCCGATTCATCGTGCAGATTTTTTATGATTGGAATATTTGTTTACGGTAATCAAGTTATGTTTGCGTTGTTTGGTGAATCAGCAGAAAATACTAAATATAACCGTAAGCAGTATTATCAAGAAAACGGAAACTTCATTAAAGCCGCTTTAATCAAGCCAGATGAATTTAAATTGCAATCAGAGCTTCAATGGAGAGAAGACATATTAAATGTATTTAATAATGCTACACATTGATGTGTCAAATGAAATTGATAATTAGGAGCTTCAAATGTATCTTTTTGTATGTGCTTTATGTATGTTTATTAACGGTGTGTTAGCGGCAGGAGCTAAATTGAAATCTATCAGATATAATACTCAATATACTGTATTTGAAAATAAATTATTCATAGTTATTTTTTGCATCGGAGTATTTTTCGGAATTGGTGCTTATGGTGTAGATAAAATGGAACTTGTCGCAATAATTATAACTGCAATTGTGGCTTTTGTCGTTGGGTTTGTGGTTTTATATTATATTGGCAAGCATCGAGCAGAATAATCTGATAGTATGGTTATATTAATATTTATAAAGATGAATAAAACGGTGAGCCTCACAAGCTCACCGTTTTTGTGTTTAATATTTTAATTTATTGCTATCGTTTATTCCCGACCGTTTTGCTATCTTGCATATATTCGGAACTATAAAAAGCGGGTATTGAAGCGGCACATTGCTATTAGTAAAAATAAATCTTCGCTATCGTTTATTCCCGACCGTTTCACTATCCTACATATATCCGCAACCTATAAAAAGGTCGGAATTTGAAGCGGCACATTGCCGCCGCTTAGTAGCCGTATTCGTCGGAGATGAGGATTACTTTTATTCTGTCCTTGTCACGCTGATGAGCCATTATGACATAATCGTTGCAAATCCTGTCGGGGCTTAAGCAGTGCGCACATCTGCCTGTCTTTGCACAGGGGGTGTTTCTGCCGAGCCTTACACAGTTTGCGGGAGATGCAATCGTTTCAAGACGGTCAACGGCTGAGTGGAGGTCTGTTACAATCTTGTTTAAGCCCGCTACAATGATTACCTGCTTCGGTCCGAATATCATGGCGGCTACACGGTTGCCGGTGCCGTCTACGTTGTATAATTCGCCGTATTCGGTTATCGCATTGGTGCTTGCAAAGTATGTGTCGGCAGAAAAAGCCTTTCTGTAAAGGTCGTTTACCTCATCGGGAGAGAGCTTTTCACGGTCAATGTAGATACCGCTGTAGTTTTCGTTCAGAAAATCCTGAATGCCGGTTTCTTTGAGCGTCATTGTTCCGCCGGAAACTATCAGCTTGTCGTCCTTTATAAGCTCCTTTATTATCTGCTTAGCCTCGTCGGGAGTATCGACAAGATAACCCTTCATATTGTTGTTTTCAAGGGCGGATATTACCTTTTCCGCTCTTTTTTTGAGTGCGGCTTTTACATTTTCGTTCATATTATCAGTTCCTTTCGTCATTTTGTGCGGTATGACCGCTGTATAAGATAAATATAACATATTTCGCAAAAAAGTCAAGAATAGTGATAGACATTTAAAGCTGAATGTGCTATAATTGACTACAAGCAGAGTTGTGAACTGCGGTTTATGAAGATACGATATAAAACGGTAATATTCCAATAAATAGAAAGGAACATAATATGGAGATATTAAAGCTCAATGCGCCCTGCAAGGATTATATCTGGGGCGGCAACAGATTAAGAGAGGAATACGGCAAGGTATCAGACGCAGATAAGATAGCTGAGAGCTGGGAGCTGTCCTGCCATAAGGACGGTCAGAGCGTTATTGCAAACGGCAAGGACAAAGGCAAGATGCTTTCCGAATATGTAGCGGAAAATAAGAATGCACTCGGTACAGCCTGCGACAGATTCGAGTATTTCCCCATACTTATAAAGCTGATAGACGCAAAGGATAACCTGTCTGTACAGGTACACCCTGACAACGATTATGCTATGCGTGTAGAGGGCGAGTACGGCAAGACGGAAATGTGGTATATCGTTGACTGTGAGGAAGGCTCACAGCTGATCTACGGCTTTGATAAAGAAATTTCAAGAGAAGAGTTTGCCGACAGAATAAAGAACAATACCTTGCTTGAGGTCACTAACAATGTTCCCGTTCATAAGGGAGATGTGTTCTTCATCGAGTCGGGTACGCTCCACGCTATCGGCAAGGGTATACTTATTGCCGAGATTCAGCAGAACAGCAATACGACATACAGAGTATATGACTACGGCAGAGTTGGCAAGGACGGAAAGCCCAGAGAGCTTCATATTGAAAAGGCTATAGACGTTACCGAGCTTTGCCCTCCGAAATATGATACAAAGCCTCAGGGCAAGCCTGTAAAGATAGACGGCGGCGAGGAAACATTGCTCCGCAGCTGTGAATATTTCGATGTTCATAAAATCAAGGTTTCAGGAACAGTAACGCTTGACGCAGACGAAAAGTCGTTTATGTCGGTGCTGGTGCTTGACGGCAGCGGTAAAATCGGTGAGCTTGACGCAAAGAAGGGCGACAGCTTCTTTGTTCCTGCAGGCTACGGCAGATTTACTCTTACGGGTAATCTTGAGGTAATTCTTTCTGATATAGTTTAAGACTTGTGTTATGAAAGGTTAAAGGGGATATATGAAGTATTATATCGGCGTTGACATTGGCGGTACGAATATCAAGGCAGGAGTGGTTGACGAGAACGCACAGCTCGTTTCGAAAATATCGCTCAAGACAAATGCGGCAGACGGTTATAAGAGCGTCCTTGCGGTAATCATTGACGCTGTCGAACAGGCTGTACAGCTTTCGGGCGAGGATATTGACAGGATAAAGACTATCGGCGTCGGCTGTCCGGGAACTATGGATAACGAAAACGGCACGGTGCTTTATTCGAACAATCTGCACTGGGAGAACGTTCCGCTTGCAAAGGATCTTGCAGAACATTTCGGCAAGCGTATTATCCTTGAAAATGACGCTAATGTTGCGGCATACGGCGAGTATCTTGCAGGTGCGGCAAAGGGTGCGAAAAACGCTGTAGTGCTTACGCTCGGAACGGGTGTAGGCGCAGGTATAATTATAAACGGCGAGATATACAGCGGCTCAAACAACGCAGGCGGCGAGATAGGTCATACTGTTATCGAGGTTGACGGTGCGCCGTGTACCTGCGGAAGAAACGGCTGCTTTGAGGCTTATTCTTCGGCTACGGGACTTGTCCGTATGACGAGGGAAATGATTGAGAAATATCCGAGCGGACGGCTTCACGAAATGGTTGACCGTGACGGGAAAATTTCAGCAAGAACTGCGTTCAATGCTGCTAAGCTGGGCGACCCTGAGGGAAGGGAAGTTGTTGATAAATATATCAAGTATCTTGCCTGTGGCATAACAAATGTGATAAACGTATTCCAGCCCGATATTCTCTGTATCGGAGGAGGAGTATGCAACGAGGGCGATAATCTGCTTATACCGCTTAAAGCACTGATTGCAAAGCAGATCTACTCAAAAAACAATGCTAAAAATACCGAGATAGTAATCTGCACGCTTGCAAATGAAGCAGGTATGATCGGCAGTGCCATGCTCGGCAGAAAATAAAAACACTTTTTTACAAAGGAAAGGACAGTAAAAATGAGAAGCGATCTTATCAAGAGCGGCGTAGACAGAACACCGCACAAAGCCTTACTGAAGGCACTGGGTGTAACAGACAGTGAGATGCACAAGCCGTTTATTGCCGTTGTATGTGCGGCAAGCGACTATGTTCCCGGTCATGCGCATCTGCACGAAATATCAAGACAGGTAAAGGACGGAATAAGAAACGCAGGCGGCGTTCCTTTTGAATTCTTCACCATCGGCGTGTGCGACGGCCTTGCAATGAACCACAGAGGTATGAGATATTCTCTTGCATCCCGTGAACTTATCTGCGACAGTATCGAGGTAATGCTGACGGCGCATCCTCTTGACGGTATCGTATTTATACCGAACTGCGACAAGATAGTTCCCGGTATGATAATGGCTGCAGCAAGAATGAATCTCCCCTCTATTTTTGTAAGCGGCGGTCCTATGAATCCCGGCAGAGTACAGGGCAAGAGAGTAGGATATAACGAGATATACGAAGCTATCGGTCAGTATTCCAACGGCACTATAGGCGATGATGTTCTTCTTGACTACGAGAATAACGCTTGTCCTACCTGCGGCTCGTGCTCGGGTATGTACACGGCAAACTCAATGAACTGCCTTACAGAAGCAATCGGTCTTTCAATGCCGAAGTCGGGTACAGAGCCTGCTGTAAATGCCGCTCGCCGCAGACTTGCAAAGGAAACGGGCGAAAGAATAGTTGAGCTTGTAAAGCAGAACATCTGCGCTAAGGATATTATCACAAAGAAGAATATGATGAACGCACTCGCTACCGATATGGCAATCGGTGCTTCCTCAAATACGGTACTTCATCTTCTTGCTATCGCACACGAGGCAGGAGTAGACATTTCTCTTGACGACATTGACAACAAGAGCAAGACAACACCTCAGCTTTCAAAGCTCAATCCCGCAAGTGATATATTCATAACAGACCTTAACGATGTCGGCGGTATCCAGTCGGTTATCAAGGAGCTTGCAAAGGGCGGTCACGTTGATACGAGCGTTCTTACGGTATCGGGTACACAGGCTGACAGAATCGCCAAGGCTCCGAATGCAGACGGAACAATAATCCACACCTGCGAGAATCCTATCAGAAAAGACGGCGGTCTTGCAATACTCAGCGGTAACCTTGCAGAAAACGGCTCTGTTGTAAAGCAGGGTGCAGTTAAGCCCGAAATGATGGACTTCACAGGTACTGCGAAGGTATTTGACGGCGAACAGGCTGCTTGTGACGCTATCCTCAATAACGTTATCATCCCCGGTGATGTTGTTGTTATCCGCTATGAAGGTCCCAAGGGTGGTCCCGGTATGCCTGAGATGCTTGCTCCTACGGCGGCTATTGTCGGCAAGGGTCTTGACGGAAGCGTTGCTCTTATCACAGACGGACGTTTCAGCGGTGCCAGCAGAGGTGCGGCAGTAGGTCACGTTTCTCCCGAGGCGGCTGACGGCGGACTTATAGCTTACGTTGAAAACGGAGATAAGATACATATCAATATACCTGCAAGAAGCATTGAACTTCTCGTTGACGATGAAACGATAGCACAGCGTAAGGCTAAGGGCGTAAACGCTCCCGTAAGACAGCTTGACGGTTATCTCAAGCGTTACGCAAAGCTGGTTACAAGCTCGAATACAGGCGCTGTATTTGAAGACTGATATGCTAATTTAATACTGTTCAGCAAAGGCTGTGTATTTAGGTACACAGCCTTGCGGTGATATTGATGACAGAAGGGGGCGGTAGCTATCGCTCACAATGATAATATGCACGCAGGACACAGGGAGCGTATGATAAGCCGCCTTAAAGAGTTCGGCAGTGAGGGGTTTCAGTCGCACGAACTGCTTGAAATGATGCTTTACAGCTCTTTTAAGCAGTGTGATACAAACCCGATAGCGCACAGGCTTATTGACAGATTCGGAACGCTCAGCGGTGTGTTCTCCGCAAGCGAAAACGAGCTGTGCGAGGTCGAGGGTGTAGGCAGATCTACCGCTCAGATGATAATCGTTCTTCGTGCGAACATAGAGCGTATGCTGTCGGAGAGCGTTCAGAAGGGCGAGATGCTCGGCGCATCCGGAGCGGTAAAGGACTATTGTATGGGGCTTTTCCGCTTTGTAGATACCGAACAGCTGAGAATGATATTTCTCGACAGCGAGTATTGTTTTATGTCGCAGGAAATAATAAGCACGGGTGCGCTTGAACAGGTGCGGCCGGATATAATGAGATTGCTTGAAAAGGCAGTGCAGAAAAGATGTCCTATCGTCGTTATGACGCATAACCATCCGAGAGGCAGTGAAATGCCGTCTACGGAGGATAAGATAATGACGAGAAATCTTTTCAACCTTCTTGAAAAGGCAGGAATTTATCTTGCCGACCACGTTATAGTCGGTATGCACGGCAGTCTGTCTATGCGTGAGAACGGTATTCTTCCTGATATATGGAACGATTTTTAAGGAGCTAAAATGGATAAGTTCGTATTAAAATCAAATTATAAGCCGATGGGCGATCAGCCGCAGGCTATAGACAGCCTTGCAAACGGCGTGCTTGACGGCGATAAGGAACAGGTCCTGCTCGGAGTTACCGGTTCGGGAAAAACCTTTACTATGGCAAATATTATCGAAAAGGTCAACCGTCCCACGCTTATCCTTGCGCATAACAAGACGCTTGCGGCGCAGCTGTGCAGTGAGTTCAAGGAGTTTTTCCCGGATAATGCTGTCGAATATTTTGTAAGCTACTACGACTACTATCAGCCTGAGGCGTATATTCCGTCAACCGATGCCTATATCGAAAAGGACAGTGCGATAAACGATGAGATAGACCGTCTGCGACACTCGGCAACAGCGGCTCTTGCTGAGCGCAGGGATGTAATTATCGTTGCCAGTGTAAGCTGTATCTACAGCTTGGGCAGTCCGGAGGATTACCGTGAGAATATGCTTTCTATCCGTGAGGGTCAGGAACGAAGCCGTGACGATATAATAAAAAGGCTTGTCGAAATACAGTATGAACGCAACGATATGAATTTTATCCGTAACAAGTTCAGAGTAAGAGGCGATGTGCTTGAGGTTTTCCCTGCGGGAAGTACGTCAGACAAGGCGATAAGGATAGAATTTTTCGGTGATGAGATAGACAGAATATCCGAGATAGATATAGTGACGGGCGAGGTGAAACGCCGCTTTTCGCACGTTGCAATTTTCCCTGCGTCACATTACATCGTAAGCAAGGCAAGGCTTGAAAATTCGCTTACCGAGATAGAAAACGAAATGGAAGAACGTGTAAAATTCTTCACCGATAACCATAAGCTGATAGAGGCGCAGAGGATAGAGCAGAGAACACGCTATGATATGGAAATGCTCCGTGAGATAGGAACGTGCAAGGGAGTAGAGAACTATTCACGGGTGCTTGCAGGAAGAGCGCCGGGCAGCTCGCCGATAACTCTTATGCACCATTTTCCGAAAGATTTTCTTATGTTCATTGACGAGAGCCACGTTACATTGCCGCAGGTAAGAGGTATGTACGGCGGCGATTTTGCACGAAAGAAAAACCTTGTGGATTACGGCTTCCGTCTGCCGTCTGCGTATGATAACCGACCGATGAATTTTGACGAGTTTACCTCGATGATAAATCAGGTCATTTATGTTTCGGCTACACCGGGAGAATACGAAAAGAGCCACGCTGTGAACACAGCCGAGCAGGTCATACGTCCTACCGGTTTGCTTGATCCGATAATCGAGATCAAGCCTGTTGCGGGACAGATAGAGGATCTTTATTCCGAAATAAACGAGCGTACCAAAAAGGGCGAGTGTGTGCTTATCACTACGCTTACAAAGAAAATGGCTGAGGATCTGACAGCTTATTACGAAAAACTCGGCGTGAAGATACGCTATATGCACCACGATATTGATTCTATCGAACGTATGGAGATAATTAGAGATCTGCGTATGCACGTCTTTGATGTGCTTGTCGGAATAAATCTTCTGCGTGAGGGTCTTGACTTGCCGGAGGTATCGCTTGTTGCGATACTTGACGCAGATAAAGAGGGTTTTTTACGAAGCGAAACCTCGCTTATACAGACTATAGGCAGGGCGGCAAGAAACGCCGAAGGCAAGGTCATAATGTATGCCGATACGGTTACTGACAGTATGGAAAAGGCAGTGACCGAAACCAACCGCCGCCGTGAGATTCAGATGAAATATAACGAGGAACACGGCATCACTCCAAAGACTATAGTAAAGGATGTAAGGGCGGTGCTGGAAATATCGTCCGGCAAGGATAAGGGCAAAAAGAGAAAATACACCAAGGCAGAGCGTGAGGCGCTTATCAAGCAGTATACCGCAGAGATGAAGAATGCGGCAAAGCTGCTTGACTTTGAACACGCCGCATATCTGCGTGATAAGATAAAGGAGCTTCAGGAAAGCAAGTAAGCTGTTGACGGAGATGACAAAAGAAAATGGGAATAGATAAAATAATCATCAAGGGTGCAAGAGAGCATAATCTGAAGAATATTGATATAGAACTGCCCCGTGACAAGTTGATAGTTATGACGGGACTTTCGGGATCGGGAAAGTCATCGCTTGCATTCGATACTATTTATGCGGACGGTCAGAGAAGATATATCGAGAGCCTGTCATCATATGCAAGAATGTTCCTCGGACAGATGGAAAAGCCCGATGTTGACAGCATAGAGGGATTATCTCCCGCTATATCAATAGACCAGAAAACGACCTCGAAAAACCCTCGTTCCACTGTCGGAACGGTAACGGAGATATACGACTATCTCAGACTGCTGTATGCAAGGGTGGGCATTCCGCACTGTCCTGTCTGCGGTAAAGAGATAAGACAGCAGACGGTGGATCAGATAGTTGACAAGGTAATGGAACTGCCCGAGAGGACAAAGTTTCAGATTTTATCACCGATAGTAAGAGGCAGAAAGGGCGAATACCGCAAGGAGCTTGAGGACCTTGTAAAGCAGGGCTACGCAAGAGTGCGTATTGACGGGATAATCTACGATCTTTCCGAGCAGATAAAGCTTGACAAGAACAAGAAGCATAATATAGAAGTCGTTGTGGACCGTCTTGTTATGAAAGAGGATATAAAGTCACGTTTATCCGACAGCCTTGAGGTTGCGGGAAATCTTTCGGGCGGACTTATTCTTATAGATGTAATCGACGGCGAGGAACTGAGTTTTTCGCAGAACTATGCCTGTCCCGAACACGGAGTAAGCATAGAGGAGCTTGTACCGAGAATGTTCTCGTTCAACAATCCCTTCGGCGCTTGTCCGACCTGTACCGGTCTCGGAATTTTCAGAAGGATAGATGTAGACCTGATTTTACCTAACCGTGATCTTACTATCCGTGAAAATGCGATAAAGGCGAGCGGCTGGAAGTATGCGGACGGAACTATAGCGCAGATGTATTTTGACGCTGTTGCAAACGAATACGGCTTCAGCGTGGATCAGCCTGTAAAGGAACTGACAAAGGAACAGTTAGATGCGGTGCTTTACGGTACGGGCGAAAAGAAGATAAAGGTCGTCCGCAGTAAAGAGCAGGGCGGCGGTGTCTATATGACGGCGTTCGAGGGTGTAGTAAACAACCTTGAAAGACGTTATAAGGAAACAACGAGCGTATATTCAAGAGAGGATATAGCTCAGTATATGGGCGATACGGTGTGTCCCGACTGTCACGGTCAGCGACTGAAAAAGGAAGCTCTTTGCGTTACTGTATGCGGTAAGAATATCAACGAATTCTGCGATATGAGCATCAGCGAAGCACTTGAATTTGTCAAAAGCATAAAGCTGTCGGAACGTGATATGATGATAGCAAGTCAGATACTGAAAGAAATCAAGGAACGTCTGGGATTTCTGAGCAGCGTCGGACTTGAATATCTGACCTTATCAAGAACGGCAGGTACGCTTTCGGGCGGTGAAAGTCAGCGTATAAGGCTTGCAACGCAGATAGGCAGCAGTCTTATGGGGGTACTGTATATCCTTGACGAGCCGAGCATTGGACTTCATCAGAGGGATAACGACAAGCTGATTGCAACACTGAAAAGATTGCGTGATCTCGGAAATACGCTTATAGTCGTTGAGCATGATGAGGATACGATGAGGGCGGCGGATTTTATCGTTGACATAGGTCCCGGCGCAGGCGTTCACGGCGGTGAGGTTATCTGTGCAGGCACGCTTGACGATATAATGAAGTGCGAGCGTTCGATAACAGGGCAGTATCTTACGGGAAAATTAAAGATAGAAGTACCCGAAAAACGCAGAAAGCCCACTAAGAAATGGCTTAAAATAACCGGCTGCCGTGAAAATAATCTGAAGAACATTACGGTAAAAGTACCGCTCGGAATATTCACCTGCATTACGGGCGTATCGGGCAGCGGCAAAAGTTCGCTTGTAAATGAGATAATCTACAAGTACCTTGTTGCAAAGCTGAACCGTGCAAGAATAAAGCCGGGTGCGTTCGATACTTTCGAGGGTACGGAGTATCTTGATAAGGTAATAGCTATCGACCAGTCGCCGATAGGCAGAACGCCGAGGAGCAACCCTGCAACCTATACGGGTGTATTCAACGATATAAGAGAGCTGTTCGCATCAACCAATGACGCAAAGATGAGGGGCTATACAAGCGGAAGATTTTCATTCAATGTAAAAGGCGGACGCTGCGAAGCCTGCGAGGGCGACGGTATCAACAAGATAGAAATGCACTTCCTGCCCGATATATATGTACCGTGTGAGGTCTGCAAGGGCAAACGCTATAACCGTGAAACGCTCGAAGTTCACTACAGAGGCAAGAACATTTACGATGTGCTTGAAATGACGGTAGAAGAGGGTATAGCTTTCTTTGAAAATCACGAAAAGATAAAGAGAAAGCTGCAGACGCTTTATGATGTAGGGCTCGGATATGTAAAGATAGGTCAGCCTGCGACAACGCTTTCAGGCGGTGAGGCACAGAGAGTAAAGCTGGCTTCGGAGCTTTCAAAGCGTGCGACAGGCAAGACGGTGTACATTCTTGACGAGCCTACAACAGGACTTCATACCGCCGATGTACACAAGCTGATAGATGTGCTTCAGAAGCTGACCGACGGCGGAAATACCGTGCTTGTAATAGAGCATAACCTTGATGTTATAAAAACAGCCGACTATATCATTGATATGGGGCCTGAGGGCGGAAGCGGCGGCGGTACGGTGATTGCTACCGGCACTCCGGAGGAAGTAGCGGCAAATCCCGTAAGCTATACGGGCAGGTATCTGGCACAGATGCTCGGTATCGATAGGACGGAGCAGACAACGCTTGAATAAATTCTATACGGACAGATAAGTTATAATTCTTATCTGCCCGTATTTTGATAATATAGGCAGGCTTAAAAAGGAAAAAATTCAGGTACGCCCGATAGATAACAGCAGAGTTACCGATTGCTAACCGAAAAAATTAAGAAAATCCCTTGAAAATGGCGAGAGAATAGTATATAATATATTTGTATGTTCCGGGTATTTCCCGGCAAAGAACTACCGGTGACCGTGACAAGCTACGGCTGCGGTCACGAAAATTTGAAAGGAGTCTACAACTGTTATGACGTATTCACATGAAGTTGAAACTATGTGTCCCGTGAAGCAGGGCGTAGCGCACGGCGCAGCTCCCATTCCGGAAGAAGCAAAGTGGGTAAAGGCGAAGGAAATCAAGGATATTTCCGGTTTTACACACGGTATCGGCTGGTGTGCACCCCAGCAGGGTACATGTAAGCTGTCTTTAAATGTTAAGGATGGTGTAATTCAGGAGGCACTCGTTGAAACTATCGGTTGCTCAGGTATGACACATTCTGCAGCTATGGCGGCTGAAATTCTTCCCGGCAGAACAATTCTCGAGGCACTTAATACTGACCTCGTTTGTGACGCTATAAACACAGCAATGAGAGAACTCTTCCTCCAGATCGTTTACGGCAGAAGCCAGAGTGCTTTCTCAGAGGACGGTCTTGCAATCGGTGCAGGTCTTGAGGATCTCGGTAAGGGTCTTCGTTCACAGGTAGGTACAATGTACGGTACTCTTAAGAAGGGTCCTCGTTACCTCGAAATGACAGACGGTTATGTTACAGGTCTTGCACTCAATGAAGATGATGAGATCATCGGCTACAAGTTCGTTAACTTCGGCAAGATGATGGAATTCATCAAGAACGGTGACGATGCTAACACAGCATTCGAAAAGGCACAGGGTCAGTACGGCCGTGTTAACGATGCTGTAAAGATCATCGACCCCAGAAAGCAGTAAGGAGGAAATAACAATGGCTTTATTTGAATCATATGACAGACGTGAACCCCAGATTCTCGCTGTTTTAAAGAACTATGGTATAGGCTCTATTGAAGAGTGTGCAGAAATCTGCAAGGCTAAGGGTCTTGACATCTACAAGCTCGTTGAAGGCATTCAGCCTATCTGCTTCGAAAACGCTAAGTGGGCTTACACAGTAGGATGTGCTATCGCTATCAAGAAGGGCTGCAAGAGAGCAGCTGACGCTGCCGCTGCTATAGGCGAAGGCTTACAGGCATTCTGCATCCCCGGTTCAGTTGCTGATCAGCGTAAGGTTGGTCTTGGCCACGGTAACTTAGGCAAGATGCTTCTTGAAGAAGATACAAAGTGCTTCTGCTTCCTCGCAGGTCACGAATCATTCGCAGCTGCAGAAGGCGCTATCGGTATCGCTGAAAAGGCAAACAAGGTTCGTAAGGAACCCCTGCGTGTTATCCTTAACGGTTTAGGTAAGGATGCTGCTCAGATCATCGCTCGTATCAACGGCTTCACATACGTTGAAACAGAGATGGATTACTACACAGGTGAGGTTAAGGAAGTATTCCGCAAGTCTTACTCTGACGGTCTTCGTGCTAAGGTTAACTGCTACGGCGCTAACGACGTAACAGAAGGCGTTGCAATCATGTGGAAGGAAGGCGTTGATGTTTCTATCACAGGTAACTCAACTAACCCCACACGTTTCCAGCACCCCGTTGCAGGCACATACAAGAAGGAATGTGTTGAAAAGGGCAAGAAGTACTTCTCAGTTGCATCAGGCGGCGGTACAGGTCGTACACTCCACCCCGATAACATGGCTGCAGGCCCTGCTTCATATGGTATGACAGATACAATGGGTCGTATGCACTCTGATGCTCAGTTTGCAGGTTCTTCTTCAGTTCCCGCACACGTTGAGATGATGGGTCTTATCGGTATGGGCAACAACCCCATGGTTGGCGCTACCGTTGCTTGCGCAGTACTCGTTGAAGAGGCTCTCAAGGCTTGATTTCATGCGGTTCCGCAAGATAAATAAAATTTCCGGCGTTGGTTATCCAGCGCCGGATTTTTGCTTGAAATGGGAGCGTCCTCTGAAATTAATAGTGGCTGAGTGCGGAGAACAAAAGCACTCATCAAGATATCTATAAATGAAAGAAACTTTATACGTTACGGTTTCCTAATACTGCTTATGTAGATAATTTAATCGTATCTACTACTTGACAATCGGGCAGAAAAGCGGTATAATAAATACATATGTCCGGTAAATAAATGTGGATTTTTTGCCGGATCTGATGTACTTCAAGGTATTAAACCGGTCGGCGTATGTGTATATTTGCGCCCTGCCGGTCAAATATAGATATAGGTAATTTTTTGCAGTTAACATATATCATCTGAACAGCATGAAACGATGATCTCCGGCGCGATTTGCTCCGGAAAAGATGGCTGACCTTCTGCCAAACGGCACCATTCGCCGGGGCGCAGGGGTTTGTTCCGCATTGCCGTTTTACTCACATGGCGCTGTCTGCCGGCTCCGTTCTGCCGGAAGGCTTCGCCGCATGCATTCCGACCCCGGCAGTCATTTGCCCGGAGCGGGACGCTCCTCTTTATCAATGTGCGGACGCTTACTTATTCATGCCGTGTTCGGCTCCTGATCTGATACAACAGGCGGTGTACTGCGCCTTTTTGCAGCCCGGATATTGTTCCTGCAACGGAGAAAGGATCGTAATTAATGGGATTATTGACTAACAACAAGCTGCTCACAGAAACCGAGAACATAGCCCCCAAGAAGAAGCCGGAACAGCCCGCGAAGCAGGAGCGTTCCGCAGCTGAGAAGAGCAGGAACGACAAGCGCTACCGCGCGAGATTCACACCGGTGAAGAAAAAGGAGAACGCGCAGAAGGCAGTCCTGAAGCCGGTTCAGGAGCGCTCCGACAGAGCCGAGCGCGCTGAGCGCCAGGAACGTTCCGAGCGCCCGGAGCGCTCCAGGCGCGACAACGGCCAGCGCACCTCGCAGAAGAAGCAGCCCAGGGAGGTTCGCTATGCTCCCGTGAAGTTCACGGCGCTCGGCGGACTTAACGAGATCGGCAAGAACCTCTACGTTTACGAGTGCTGCAACGATATGTTCATCGTTGACTGCGGACTTGCATTCCCGGACGAGGACATGCCGGGCGTTGATCTGGTAGTACCGGACTTCACCTATCTTGAGAAGAACAAGGACCGCTTCCGCGGTATCGTTATCACCCACGGCCACGAGGACCACATAGGCGCCCTGCCGTATCTTTTAAAGAAGGTCAACGTTCCTATCTACGGGACCCGCCTTACGCTGGGTCTGGTAGAGGGCAAGCTCAAGGAGCACAACCTGCTCTCACAGGCTTCGCTCAATGTTGTGGAGCCGCGCCAGAATGTCCGCATGGGCTGTATGTCCGTGGAGTTCATTCGCGTTAACCACTCCATTCCGGACGCATGCGCGCTTGCTATCCACACCCCAGCGGGAGTTATCGTGCACACCGGCGACTTCAAGGTAGACTACACCCCGATAGAGGGCGGCATAATTGATCTCGCGCGCTTCGGCGAGCTTGGCAACCGCGGCGTACTGGCGCTGATGTCCGAGAGCACCAACGCGGAGCGTCCCGGCTACACCAAATCCGAGCGCTCGGTGGGCGAGAGCTTTAAGAACCTGTTCAATTCCGCAGAGGGAAAGCGCATCATAATCGCGACTTTCTCGAGTAATATCCACCGCATTCAGCAGATAATCGACCAGGCGATAATCCACGACAGGAAGGTCGCTATTTCCGGCAGAAGCATGCAGAATGTCATCGCAAAGGCGGTCGAGCTGAATTACGTCCGCATTCCGGAGGGAATGCTCATCGACATTGAGGACGTGAACAAGTACCCGCCGGAGAAGCTTGTTATCTGCACCACCGGCAGCCAGGGCGAGCCGCTCTCAGCGCTCTCCAGAATGTCCAGCGGTGACCACAGGCAGGTCACCATAACACCGATGGACTTTATAATCATCTCCGCGACCCCGATACCCGGCAACGAAAAGCTGGTGACAAAGGTTGTGAACGAGCTGATGAAGCAGGGTGCCGAGGTAATTTACGAGTCGATGTACGAGGTTCACGTATCCGGCCACGCCTGCCAGGACGAGCTGAAAATGATGATCTCGCTGACGAAGCCGAAGTTCTTTATCCCGATACACGGCGAATACAAGCACTTGAAGAAGCACAGCAAGCTCGCGATAGGCATGGGTATACCTGAGGATCATATCTTCATTGCGGATCTCGGTCAGGTGCTTGAAACCGACGGCGTTGAGATGAAGTTTACGGGTACGGTTCCTTCGGGCAGGGTAATGGTGGACGGCTACGGCGTCGGCGACGTCGGAAGCGTAGTGCTACGCGACAGAAAACACCTTGCCGAGGACGGCGTAATGATAATCGTAGCGACCATCGACCGCGAGACCGGAAACGTGCTTGCAGGGCCTGACATCGTTTCCCGCGGTTTCGTTTACGTACGCGAGAGTGAAGCGCTGTTAGACGAGGCGAAGCAGCTCATGAAGCAGGTAATGGACAACTGCCGCGACAGAAATATCCGCGAGTGGGGCAACATCAAGTCCGCTATGCGCGACGCGCTCAGCGATTACATCTATTCAAAGACCAAGCGCAGCCCGATGATACTTCCAATTATAATGGAAGTCCAGGGAAAGGCTGATTGAGTTCAGCGTCCGCTTTGGACTGCATTTTGACTAAGTAACTCGTTTTTGGAGGGTCTTTTAGTGAAGAATCTTTACAGGAGCAAGCTGCTGCTCGTCTCAGTCATTGCGCTTACGGTGCTTCTTGTGGCACTTGACTCTTTCATGCTCAGATACTCGCCGAAGCTATTCTGGATAACACTGCCGCTTCTTCTGCTGTCTGGCGGTATCGCAGTTGGCAAGCTGCTCCAGATCAGGGTCAACGAATACGCATACTATGACCGCGTTGACAAGATAATCGACAACACGAACCATAAGGCGCTGATGAGCTTCCCGCTCCCTGTTGCGCTTGTCAACAACGACAGGCGTATACTCTGGTGCAACGACGCGTTCGGCTCCTGCTTTTTCGTCCGAATGACGATGAAAGCAGCATCGACAGCATCACCACAGAGCATTTTTCAATGCTTTCCGGCGAGGGCATGGAGGTCTATAAGAACGGCAGATGGTACCGCGTCTGCTCCCGTGAGATAAAGTACAATTCCGACGACGGCGACTCAAGCAGCCGCCTGATCAAGGAAAACGTAGCGAATGCGACCGACCCGGTACACATCATGTTTTTCCGCGACATCACGGGCTTCAAGTCCCTCCAGGAGGAGCACCGCAGGTCTAAGCCGGTGGTTATCATCGTTGCAGTCGATAACTACGATGACATCGCAGGCTCCAACCGCGAGAGCGACAAGACTTTCGTAACGGTTCAGATAGACAGGCTGCTTGAGGAGGATTTCAAGGATAAAAACGCCGTGCTCCGCAAGATGTCGGGCGATAAGTTCATCATCGTCACCGAGGAGCGTTTCGCGCAGAAGATGGTGGACGAGCGTATAAAGCTGCTTGAACTGGCGCACCAGATAAAGGTCAACGACCGTTCCTGTGTTACGCTGTCAATAGGCATGGGCAGGAATTCCGACAGCCATTCCGAGAGCGAGAGCCTCGCATGGCAGGCGCTTGAAAAGGCCATCGGCAGAGGCGGCGACCAGGCGGCGGTAAGCAAGGGCAGGGAAGCCGGGTACGACTACTACGGCGCAGAGACCCAGCGCACCGAGCGCACCGGCGGCAGCGTAAGAACCAGAATAACCGCCGACCGCATTAAGGTGCTGATAAACTCCGCAGACGCAGTCTACATAATGGGACACGCCTACGGGGACTACGACAGCGTGGGCGCCGCGATCGGACTTGCAGCTTCGATACGCCGGATGGGCAAGCAGGCGTATGCCTGCGTGAGCCGCGAGCTTGACCGCAGCGGCAACGTGAAGAACCTTTCGGAGCAGCTCCTGGGCAGGTTCTCGGAGTACGACCCGCCGCTCGTTATCGAGCCTAAGGTCGCCGCGATACGGTTCAGTGAAAATTCGCTGTTGTGTATAGTTGACACACACATTGAGAAAAAGGTCGACAGCGTGGAGCTGTACGAAAAGGCGGATCAGACCCGCGTTATAGTCATCGACCACCACCGCAAGGCGGATAACGAGATCCCCGCAGTAATAAGCTGGGTCGACCCGAACGCGTCCTCGGCCTCGGAGATGGTGACCGACCTCCTGCAATACTTCAGCGACGCTGGGAACCTCACTCCGCTGGAGGCTGAGGCTCTGCTCGCGGGCATAACCCTCGACACGAAGGATTTCGTTATGCGTACCGGAGAAGCTACGTTCGAGGCGGCGGCAAGGCTCAGGAAGTACGGCGCGGACACGATACTCGTCAAGAAGCTGTTTGCGACTTCCATGAAGTCCCGCATGCGCAGGTCGAAGGTGGTCGCTTCTGCGGAGATGTACCGCGGCTTCGCGATATCCGTGGTAGGCGAGTCCTTCGAGGATATCCGTGTGGTATGCTCCCAGGCGGCGGACGAAATGCTCAATATAACCGGCGTTGACGCCTCCGTGACCGTCTATCCGATAGAAAACGGCTGGAGTTTCAGCGCGCGTTCGCTGGGCAAGGTCAACGTGCAGGTTCTCATGGAGAATATAGGAAACAAAAAGGACGACGGCGGCGGACATCTGACAATGGCCGGCGCACAGCTCTACAATATTGACAAGGAAGAGGCAGTACAGAAGCTCTACGACGCTATCGACAAGTACTACAACAATCTTCCGCAGGACTGATACAGGAGGTATTCAAGATGAAGGTAATCTTACTTCAGGACGTTAAGGGCACAGGCAAGAAGGGCGAGGTTCACGAGGTCAAGGACGGCTACGGCGTGAACTTCCTTATTAAAAAGGGACTCGCGCAGGAGGCTTCCGCAAAGAACCTCAACCTGCTTCAGGGGCAGAAGGATTCCGCTCAGCACAAGATCGACGTTGACATCGCAAACGCGAAGGAGATCGCCGCGAAGCTCCAGGATAAGAAAATCACCGTGCTTGCAAAGGCGGGTCAGAACGGCAGACTTTTCGGAACAGTTACCGCAAAGGAGATTTCCGCGGCGATCAAGCAGGAGCTTGGCTGCGACGTAGACAAGAAGAAGATCTCCGTTAACCTCAAGATCGAGGGATTCGGCGATTTCTCCGCAGAGGCGCGCCTCTATGCGGGAGTTACCGCGAAGTTCACAGTCAGCGTAGTAGAGGGCTGATATGGCAGAGTATGATCTCTCGGGGATCAACGTCCCGTGCAATATTGACGCGGAGCAGTCGGTGCTTGGCGCCGTCCTCATGGACAGCAGCGCAATGTCCGAACTTGCGACCGTTCTCCAGCCGGATCATTTCTATGTTGCGCTGAACCGCTCGGTTTACGGCGTAATGCTGAATATGTATCTCGCCGGCGACAAAATAGATATCGTCACGGTGCTCGACGCTGTAATGCGCCAGAACATCTTCGAGACCCCGGAGCAGGCGAAGGAGTACCTCGCGCGGATAATGACCGCAGTTCCGAGTATCTCCACAGTCGGAAAATACGCGGCGATAGTCGTTGATAAGTACATGGCGCGAAGCCTGATATTTGCTTCCAAGGACATCATCGACGCTGTAAACGAGGGCACCGAGGACGCAAATACCCTCATCGACCTCGCAGAGCAGAAGATCTTCGATATCAGAAGCGGCGCTGAGATAAAGGGACTCACCCACATCGGCGGAATCGTCCTTGACCGGATCAAGGCTCTTGACGAGCTTTACAAGGCAGCGAAGGAGGGCAAGGGGCAGACCATCACGGGACTTTCCACGCTGTACATGGATCTCGACCGCAGGATCTACGGTCTGAACCGCTCCGACCTGATAATCCTTGCGGCTCGTCCCGGTATGGGTAAGACCTCATTTGCAATGAATATCGTAACGAATGTCGGAAAGAAATACCAGGATACTTCCATTGCCGTGTTCAGCCTTGAGATGTCAAAGGAGCAGATCGTCAGCCGTATGATAAGCAGCGAGGCCTCCCTGACATCGGACGCGATGAAAACCGGCACGATCCCTCCCGAAAAGTGGAAGGATATCGGCAGGGCTTCGGACGTGCTTTCAAGGCTCAACATTTACATTGACGACACGCCGGGAATCACGGTGGCGGCGATGAAGGCGAAGCTCCGCAGAATGAAGAATCTCGGACTGGTGGTCATCGACTACCTGCAGCTTATGTCGTCGACCAAGAACTACAACGGCAACCGAGTAGTTGAGATCTCCGACATCACGCGTAACCTGAAAATCATGGCGAAGGAGCTGGACGTGCCGGTTATCTGCCTGAGCCAGCTGTCCCGCGCCAGTGAGAAGCGGGACGACAAGCGGCCCATGCTGTCGGACCTGCGGGAGTCCGGCGCTATCGAGCAGGACGCAGACATCGTGCTGTTCCTGTACCGGGATGACTATTATAATGAGGATTCGGAGAAGCACAACATTGCTGAGTGCATTGTGGCGAAAAACC
>ERZ827469.1268-NODE-1268-length-23357-cov-6.225002_pt1 | contig 23357 bp, 12 predicted proteins | sample MGYA00519917_ERZ827469 | MGnify/ENA primary metagenome ERZ827469 (study PRJEB31778, sample SAMEA3449314) | human gut metagenome | biome: human gut; feature: human-associated habitat; material: faeces | place: United Kingdom | collected 2010/2012 ... | reverse complement strand
CCACCGACAGACCCTTCTGGCCTGCGGCGAGGTTGCGGCGGTAGAATGCGTTGGATTCTTCGGCCGTGGAGAAGCCGGCGTATTGGCGGATGGTCCACGGACGCATCACGTACATCGTCGAGTAGGGACCGCGCAGGAACGGGGCGATGCCCGCCGCGTAGTTCAGGTGCTCCATGCCTTCGAGGTCTTCGGCCGTGTAGGCGCCCTTGACGGGGATGCGCTCGGCCGTGAGCCACGGCTCGACTTCACCGCAGCCTTTCTTGGCGCAGCAGCTCTGCTGCGTGGCGCCTTCGTATTTCAGTTCGGAAAATTTCGCTCTCATGATCAGATTCCCATCTCTTTAAGGTAAAACTTCAGGGTTTCCAGGACGTTCGACTTCACGTTGATGAAGTTCTTGATGCCCTGAGCCTCGAGTTCGGGCGCACAGGCGGGCGCTCCGGCCACGACGAGGATCGCCTTGCCGCCGAGCAGCTCCTTGACCTTCGGTGCGGCCTCGGCGTAGTCGTCGTCCGACGCGCAGACCACGACGATCTCGGCCTTCGATTCGAGTGCGGCCTTCACGCCCTCCTCGATCGACTTGAAGAAGGTGTTGTCCTGTACGCGGATGCCGGCGCAGGCGAAGAAGTTGCACGAGAACTGGGCGCGTGCGCGGGCCATCGCCAGACTGCCGCAGGTGAGCATGAACGCCTTGGGCTGCTTGCCCGAGCGGTCCACGTGCAGGCGCATCTCCTCGAAGGCCATGGCGCCGCGGTAGGGCGAAAGCGTGTTGCCTTCGGCCTGCCGGCGCGTGACGGACTCGGCGGTGATCTCCTTCGGGGCCACCTCCGTGAAGTTGGGGAACTGGTTGGCGCCGAGCAGCGTCTGACGGCGCGTGGCGATGTTCTTGTCCTTGGCGGCGGCCGAAGCCTCCACGCGCTCCTTGATGAAGCCGGCCTTGTAAGCTTCTGCATAGCCGCCCTTCTCCTCGATTTCGAGGAAGAGCTTCCAGGCCTCGGAGGCGATCGACTGCGTGAGGTTTTCGACATAGTACGAACCGCCTGCGGGATCTACGACCTGATCGAAGTGCGATTCGTGCTTGAGCAGCAGCTCGACGTTGCGGGCGATGCGCTTCGAGAATTCGGTCGGCGTCTCGAACGAGGCGTCGAACGGCGTCACCTCCAGCGAGCGGACGCCGCCGATCACGGCCGACATGGCCTCGGTCGTGCCGCGCAGCATGTTCACATAGGGGTCGTAAACCGTCTGGTTCCACTTCGACGTCGCGGCGTGGATCATCATTTTCCCGGCGCAGTGCTTCTCGGGGTTGTATGCCTTGACGATGTTGGCCCAGAGCATGCGGGCCGCGCGGAACTTGGCGATCTCCATGAAGTAGTTGGAGGTCACCGAGAACGAGAAGCGCAGTTTGCGGGCGGCCTCGTCCACCGTCAGCCCGGCGTCCGTCAGGCGGGCGATGTAGTCGTTGCCGGCCGAGAGGGCGAATGCCAGCTCCTCGACGATGGTCGATCCGGCGTTGGAGAAGATGTCGGCCGAAACGGTCACGACGCGGATGTGCTTGTAGGCGGCCGTCTTCCTGACGAGTGCGGCGATGCGTGCGAAGCACTTCTCGCCGTTGGGCGAGCAGAAGTCGCCCTTGGTCGAAAGACCCTTTACCAGCGGGTCGATCGCGAAGGCTACGTCGGCTTCGGCGGCCGTGCCCTCCTTTTCGAGCTTGGCGATCACCAGTTCGGCGACGTCGCCCATGCCCTTGCCGCTGAACGCCAGCGAAACGGCGGAGACGCAGATGCCGTCGAGCAACTGGTCCAGATCGGCGGCGGAGAAGCCCTCCTTCACGATCTCGAAGCCCAGCGAATCGACACCCGCATTGAGGAGTTTGAGCGCCTCGGCGTTGGCCGTCTTCGGGCACTCGACCGTCACGGTCTGGTGCACATGCCAGCGGTTGTGGGCGCGCGTACCGCGAACGTAGGGGAACTCGCCTGCCTGCGAGCCCAGGAACTTGATACCCTCGAGGTTCTCGGCGCGGTAGTAGGGGCGGACGTTGAATCCCTCTCCCGTACGCCACACCAATTTCCGCTCGTAATCGGCTCCTTTCAGATCTACTGCGATCACCTCTTCCCATTTCTCGGTCGGGACCGGCGGAAATTCGGTGAACAGCTTTTCACGTTTGGTATTTGCCATAACTATTTAGAGATTAGTAATAAGTGTAGTCGAATCCGATTTCAAATTGCATGTAAAGGTACAAAATAATTCATGAATTGTAACAAGAAATTGTTACTAAAATAACAGCATTGTCGAATATCGGTGCGCCGGGGCCGTTCCGGGGAGTCGCCGCCGGGCGGTCCGCGTATGGAAAAACAGTCCATTTATGGTCTGAATATCCTCTGAAAATGCGTTTTTCGGAAATCGCCGATTTTTGCCGAAGGAGCGGAAAACAGGGGCTGTTTTCCGAAAAACGGGTGAAAAAACCGGCGATGTTCCCGAAAAACGGGGCCGTTTTTTCGAAAACGGGTGAAAAAATGAGGTGTTTTCCGGAAAAATGCGATTTTCGGAAAACAACGGATCGGGAAAAGAATTACATTTGTAGCCGAAACGGAAAGCAACCTCCTTTAAAATTCGGATCATGTCATTACTGAGATTCAAGATGGTCGATGCGGCGATCAACCACACGGCCGTCGAAGTGAAGGCTCCCGAAGGGCGTCCGTCGGATTATTTCGGCGAGAAGGTCTTCGGACGCGAGGCCATGCGCAAGTACCTCGACAAGAAAACCTATGCGGCGCTGCTCGACACGATGGAGCACCGCACGCCGCTGACGCGCGAAATCGCCGACAGCATCGCCGCCGGGATGCGCCAGTGGGCGCTGGAGCACGGCGCGGACCACTACACGCACTGGTTCCAGCCCCTGACGGGCGGTACGGCAGAGAAGCACGATGCCTTCGCCGAGCCGGACGGCTGCGGCGGCGTGCTGGAAGAGTTTTCGGGCAAGCTGCTCGTGCAGCAGGAGTCCGACGCTTCGTCGTTCCCCAACGGCGGCATCCGCAATACGTTCGAGGCCCGCGGCTATTCGGCCTGGGACCCCGCGTCGCCCGCCTTCATCGTCGATACGACGCTCTGCATCCCGACCGTCTTCATCTCCTATACGGGCGAGGCGCTCGACTACAAGGTGCCCCTGCTGCGGTCGCTGACGGCCGTGGACAAGGCCGCCACGGAGGTGTGCCGCTATTTCGACAGGAACGTGCAGAAGGTCTTCGCTTATTTGGGCTGGGAGCAGGAGTACTTCCTCGTGGACGAGAGCCTCTGGGCCGTGCGTCCCGACCTGATGCTCACGGGCCGTACGCTCATGGGGCACGAGTCGGCCAAGAACCAGCAGCTCGAGGACCACTATTTCGGGGCGATTCCGACGCGCGTGATGGCCTTCATGAAGGACCTCGAGTACGAATGCCTGAAGCTGGGCATTCCCGTAAAGACGCGTCATAACGAGGTGGCGCCCAATCAGTTCGAACTGGCTCCCGTGTACGAGGAGGCCAATCTGGCCAACGACCACAACCAGCTGCTGATGACCATTATGGACAAGATCGCCCGCCGCCACCAGTTCCGCGTGCTGCTGCACGAGAAACCCTTCAAGGGGATCAACGGTTCGGGCAAGCACAACAACTGGTCGCTCGGGACCGATACGGGCGTGAACCTCTTCGGCACGGGCAAGACCGCCTCGGAGAATCTGCAGTTCATCACCTTCCTGGTGAACGCCGTGTCGGCCGTCTATAAATACAACGGTCTGCTGAAGGCGTCGATCATGAGCGCCACGAACGCCCATCGTCTTGGGGCCAACGAGGCGCCTCCGGCCATCATTTCGGCCTTCCTCGGCTCGCAGGTCTCGGCCGTGCTGGAGAAGCTGGCCGCCTCGAAGGACGACGACGCCATCCGTTTCGACGCCAAGAGCATCTTCCGCATGAGCGGCATTTCGCATATCCCGACGCTGCTGCTGGACAATACGGACCGCAACCGCACGTCGCCCTTCGCCTTCACGGGCAACCGGTTCGAGTTCCGCGCCGTCGGTTCGTCGGACAACTGCGCCGAGGCGATGATCGTGCTCAATACGGCGATGGCCCACGAGCTGACGGAGTTCCGCCGGGCCGTGGATGCCAAGATCGAGGCGGGCGCGAAGAAGGAGAAGGCGATCTACGAGGTGCTCAAGCAGATGATCCACGCCTGCCGCGACATCTGTTTCGACGGCAACGGCTATTCCGAGGAGTGGAAGGCCGAGGCGGCGCGGCGCGGTCTGGACTGCGAGACCTCCACGCCGCGGATTTTCGACCGCTATCTGGACCGGGATGCCGTGCGCATGTTCGGCGACATGGGCGTGCTCTCCGAGGTGGAGCTGCAAGCCCGTACCGAGGTGAAGTGGGAAACCTATACGAAGAAGATACAGATCGAAGGCCGCGTGCTGGGCGACCTGGCGATGAACCACATCGTGCCGATCGCGTCGAAATACGAGGCGCTGCTGCTGGACAAGGTCTACAAAATGTCGCAGATTCCGGGGCTGAACGCTTCGGCCGACATCGCGCTCATCAAGAAGATCCAGGACCACACGGCCGCGATCCAGAAGCTCACGGGCGAGATGATCGACGCCCGCAAGGTCGCCAACCGGATCGAGGACCAGCGCGAGAAGGCCGTCGCCTACCACGATACGGTGGCTTCGTGCTTCGACGCGATCCGCTACCATATCGACAAGCTCGAGGAGATCGTCGATGACCAGATCTGGCCGCTGCCGAAGTACCGGGAACTGCTTTTCCTGCGGTAGCGGGGCGGATGGCGGACGGTCGGGGCGGCTCCCGGCCGCGCGTTCGTACGTCCCGGACGAACCCGGCTGCCGGTTCGTCCGGGACGTTTCGCGTCTGCCGCGGTCTGCGTGCGCCGCGCATTTCCGGGAACCCGTCCGTATCGTGCGTCGCGGGAAAATTCCGGGGCCTGCCTGAGGCGGAATGCGCCGTTTTCGTTATCTTTGCGATAATCCAATTTTTCGACCCATGACCGAATCCCCTTACCTTCCCGACCCGGGGCGTTACGACGGACGGATGCCCTACCGGCGGGCCGGACGCAGCGGGGTGCTGCTGCCGGCGCTGTCGCTCGGCCTTTGGCAGAACTTCGGGGCCGAGAGGCCCTTCACCCACTCCCGGCGTATGCTGCATTACGCCTTCGACCGGGGCATCACGCATTTCGACCTGGCCAACAACTACGGCCCTCCCTACGGTTCGGCCGAAGAGACCTTCGGCCGCGTCATGGAACGTTCGTTCCGGCCGTACCGTGACGAACTGTTCGTTTCCACCAAGGCCGGCTACGACATGTGGCCGGGACCCTACGGAAACTGGGGATCGAGGAAATACCTGACGGCGAGCCTCGACCAGAGTCTCCGGCGGATGAAGCTCGACTATGTGGACCTCTTCTATACCCACCGTTTCGATCCGCAGACGCCGCTCGAGGAGACGCTCCGGGCGCTCGTCGATGCCGTCCGTGCGGGCAAGGCGCTCTATGTCGGCATTTCGCGCTATCCGCTCGCTGCCGCCCGGTTCGCTTTCCGCTATTTGGCCGAACGCGACGTGCCGTGTCTGCTGTTCCAGGACCGGTACAACCTCCTCGACCGCGAACCGGAGCGGGAGGGGCTACTCTCCGCGGCGGCCGGGGCCGGTTCGGGATTCATCGCATTTTCGCCGCTGGCGCAGGGCTTGCTGACGGACCGGTATCTCGGCGGCGTTCCGGCCGATTCCCGGATGGCCCGTGCGGGATCGCTCGGGCGGGAGGTCCTGACCGAAGAGCTGCTGGGACGTCTCCGCGGCCTGAACGAACTGGCCGCCCGGCGCGGGCAGAGCCTTGCCGCCATGTCGCTCGCCTGGCTGCTGCACGACGAGCGGGTCAGTTCGGTGATCGTCGGGGCCAGCTCCGTGGAACAGCTCGCCGACAACCTCCGGGCTTTGGAAAGCCCCGGCTTCTCGGACGAGGAGCTCCGGCGGATCGACGACCTTTCGGCCGGAGCGGGGCGGTAAATCCGTCCCGGACCCGTGCAGCATGAATGAAAAAGCACCTCTTCTTGCAAGAAGAGGTGCTTTTTCAATAACGTATCGGCGATCGGTCAGTCCTCGTCGCGGTACATGTGCTCCACGTAGATGGCGTGCTGCATGGCCTCGCGCTTCGCCACCGAAGGCTTCGTGAAGTACTGGCGGCGGCGGAGCTCCTTCAGGACGCCCGTGCGCTCGTATTTGCGTTTGAATTTCTTCAGGGCGCGCTCGATGTTCTCGCCCTCCTTTACCGGCATGATAATCATAATGGTATGTTTTTTTGTCGTTTTGTATTCGGTTCGTTTTCGTCGTCTGACGGCTGCCGGGCGCGTATCTTCCGATGCGCTTTCCCGTTTTCGGATGCAATCTACTCGTCGGTCGTTCCGCCGGGAGACCCGAATTCCAGATAGGGAGCCAGCCTGGCTGCCTCCTCGCGGGTCAGTATGTCGTCTTCAATCAACTCTTCGGCGGTGCTCCAACCTCCTTTCAACTGTCGTACCTTCAATAATTTCCGAAGTGTCCGCGGGGCGATGTACGGATGTCTGCCCAACGTTTTCGGGTCTGCAAAGTTAATATCAATTTTCCGAATTTTGCAACTGTCGCAGGAAATTTGTTTCAAAATTTTTTCGTAGTTGCTCTTCGTGACCCCCGGAATCTCTGCGAGTTGCTCCGCACTGCGGAATCCGCCGAGCCGTTCGCGGTAGCGGATGATCCGCATGACGGTCTTCTCGCCGATGCCCGTGACCGACCGCAGCGCCGCCGAATCGGCCGTGTTCAGCTCCACGGGGCGGTCGATCGGCCGGGGCTGCCGTTCGGGGAAGATGACGTAGGGTTCGAGCGCCGCGGCCACCGAGTCGCTGACGACGTAGCAGGCGCGCAACTCCTCCATGTCGCGGATGCCGCTCAGGTCCCGCCAGCGGACGAAGGCTTCGGCCTGCCGTTTCGACAGCGCGCCGATGGCCCGCAGGTAGCGTGCGCTCACGGTGTCGATACGGAACGGCGAGGGGGCCAGCGGCTCGGGGAGGATGCGTCCCGGGCGGTACGTGCGGGGTGCGATGGCGTATCTGCGGCCTATGCGGATCCACGGCGCGAGCCGCCGGTAGAGCGAGTCGCCGATGCCGTAGCAGAGCGCCACGTCCTCGGGGATGCGGAAGACCTTGCCCGCGGCGCGGAACTTGAGCAGGCTGACGGCCTCGTATTTCGAGAGTCCCAGTCCGAGCAGCTCCTCGAAGTCTGCGGTGTTGGGATCGAACGGATGCAGTTCGACGCTGTCGCGTCGTTCCTCCATCGCCGCTTCTGCGCGGCGGGCGGCCTCCGGGTCGGCTTTGGGACGGACGAGGACGAGCGCGGCCACGAGCAGACCGGCCAGCGGCAGAAACACCGCGACGGCCCGAATTTCCCGTTCCGAGAAGAGCCTCGCCATATCCTCCTGCGGTTTACTTTCCGATGTGCCCGAGCGCTTCCTTGACCGATCCCCAGCGCAGCAGCAGCTCGCGGGCCTGCTCCTCGCCGATGCCCGCCGTTTCGGCGATCATGCGTGTCCCGCGGCCCACGAGTTTGGCGTTCGTGATCTGCATGTTCACCATCCGGTTGCCTTCGACGCGCCCGAGTTTGATCATGACGGAGGTGGAGATCATGTTGAGCATCAGCTTCTGCGCCGTGCCGGCCTTCATACGGGTCGATCCCGTGACGAATTCGGGGCCCACGACCGCTTCGAGGGCGTATTCCGCCTCGGCGGCCACGGGCGATGCGGGATTGCAGGTGATGGCTCCGGTCAGCAGTCCGTGCCGCCGTGCCTCGCGCAGTCCGCCTACTACATAAGGCGTCGTGCCCGAGGCGGCGATGCCGATCAGTACGTCCTGCGCCGTGGGACGGAACGGTTCGAGGTCGCGCCATGCGCCTTCCGGATCGTCCTCGGCGCGTTCCACGGCCTTGCGCAGCGCGCCGTCGCCGCCGGCGATCAGGCCGATGACCAGATCGAACGGCACGCCGTAGGTCGGGGGCAGCTCCGAGGCGTCGGTCACGCCCAGCCGGCCGCTCGTCCCGGCGCCGATGTAGAACATTCTGCCGCCGTTTTTCATGCGCTTGACGATGCGCTCGACGAGCTGCTCCATCGTGGGAATGACCTTGGCGACGGCCCCGGGTACGAGGCTGTCTTCGCGGTTGATTCCGGTGAGGATGTCGCGGACCGACATGTCCTGCAGGTTGTCGTATGCCGATGTCTGTTCGGTAACTCTATTTTCCATGGTGGTATTTCAAAAGTCCCTCTGCGGGCGATTCGATGATTTCCTTTACTTCGTATCCGGCGCCGGCCAGCGCTTCGCGCAGCAGCTCCCCGAAATGGGCGGCGATGCCGCCGACGAACGAGACGGGCAGCCCCTTGGGATAGCGGCTCAGGTTGCGCTCGGCGAAGTCGCCGAACGAGCGGAGCACCATCCGGCGTACCTCCGGGCAGCCGATGTGGTCGAGGATGAAGGGGGCGAACGACGCCAGGAAGCGGTTGGCGAAAGGTTCGTTATAGACGCGGCGGATGATCTCCTCGTAGGTCATCCCGCACGCTTCGAGGAATTCCCCGCGCAGGGGGATGTGCTCCTTGAAGATGCCGTTCACGAGGTTGCGGCCCAGCACCGCACCCGACCCCTCGTCGCCCAGCACGTAGCCCAGCGCCGATACGTTGTGGACCACCTCGCCGTCGCGGCAGTGGCACGAGTTGGCGCCCGTGCCGAGGATGCAGGCGATGCCTTCGTCGCGCCCGAACAGGGCGCGCGCAGCGCCGAGCAGGTCCGACCGGACCTCGATCCGCGCCGCGCCGAAGCGGGCTTCCAGCTCGCGTCTGAGTTTCTCGTTCGAGACGGGGAAGGCGGGGCTGCACCCGGCACTGTAGATGTGGACGGCCGACACGGGGCCGCACGGAGGGAGTGCGGCGAGCGTCTCCCGGATCTGTTCCGGCGTATGCTGGAGGGCGTTGATGCCTCGGGTGCGCACCGACGTGGTTTTTCCGCCGTCGTGGAAAAGCCACGTGCATTTGGTCGATCCGCTGTCTGCGATGATTATCATGTCTCAAAGATAGCGATATTTCGTATAAAAACGAAAAAAATTAAACAACTAAATTTTTTCGTTCTAAAACTACGAAAAATAGTTGCATCTTCCTGTTTTTTGATTACCTTTGTTCCCGGAAGCTATGCCGATTCTTCGGTCCGGCTTCGGAAAGGAGTAAAATAATTTAGTCCGGCGGCCGCCTGCGGCGAAGGGGAGGCGGTGCGGACGGAACGAAACCGAATGGAATCATGGAAAAACTGACCCGTCGTGAAGAGGAGTTGATGCGTTGTTTCTGGGAGCGCGGACCGTTGTTCGTGCGCGAGCTGGTGGCCATGGCCCCCGAGCCCAAGCCCCATTTCAATACGCTTTCGACCATGGTGCGCGCCCTGGAGGCCAAAGGCTACGTGGGACACACGGCCTACGGGAGCACCTACCAGTATTACCCGCTCGTGAGCGAGGCGGAGTTCTCGCGTTCGACGCTCGGAAACGTTATCAGCCGCTATTTCGAAAACTCCTACCTCGGGGCCGTTTCGGCGCTGGTCGAGGAGGAGAAGATCTCGGTTGACGAACTGCGGGAGCTGATCGAACGCATCGAAACGCAAAACCGCGGATAGCCATGTACGCGCTGTTGATATACAGCCTGAAGGTCGGGGCCTGCCTGGCGGTCTTCTACCTCTTTTTCAAGCTGCTGCTGAGCCGCGAGACATTCCACCGCCTCAACCGGGCGGTGGTGCTGGGAGCGCTGCTGCTGTCGTTCGTGCTTCCGCTGTGCGTCATCACCGTTTACCGCGAGGCGCCCGTGCTGCCGGAGATCCGGCCGGCTCTGCTGGCCGCGGCCGCGGAGGATGCCGCCGGCCGCGTTGCGGAGCCCGCCTTCCCCTGGGAGCGGCTCGCCGGAGGGGTGTTTCTCCTCGGTGCCGCGGCGGTGCTGTTGCGGACCCTTTGGTCGCTGGGGTGCGTGGCGCGGCTGATCCGCAGCGGCCGCCGGGAACGGCAGACGGACGGCGTCGTACTGGTGCGGTCGGACCGGGTCGCGGCGCCCTTCAGTTGGGGGCGTTATATCGTGCTTCCGGAGCGGGGGCGCGGCGAGGACGAGGAGGCGATCCTCATACACGAACGGGCGCATCTGAGACTGCGCCATTCGCTCGACCTGCTGGCGGCGGACCTCGCGGGATGCTTGCAGTGGTTCAATCCGGCGATGTGGCTGTTGCGGCGCGAAATCAGGGCCATCCATGAGTACGAGGCCGACGAGGCGGTGCTCGCCAGCGGCGTCGATGCCCGGAGCTATCAGTTGCTGCTGGTGCGGAAAGCCGCCGGCGGGAGGTGGTATCCGGTCGCGAACAGTTTCAATCATAGCAAACTTAAAAAACGTATTACCATGATGTTGCGCAAGAAGTCGTCGCGCTGGGCCGGAGCCCGGGCGCTGTTGCTGCTGCCCCTTGCGGGGCTCGCTCTCGGGGCTTTCGCCGAGACCGCGTATGTCTTTCCGGAAAGATACGGAGACCTGACCGGAGAAACGGGCCGGCTTCCCGGCGGGGCGGAGTCCGGGAACGTTCCCGATTCGGTGCTCCGCAGCCGGAAAAAAGGTCCCGGACCGCTGATTCTGGTGAATGGCGTCCGGGGACGGTCGCTCGACGGCATCGACCCGGGCGAGATCGCTTCGGTCACGGTGCTGAAGGATTCGCTGTCGGCGGTCCGCTACGGAGCGGATGCGGGGCAGGGGGTCGTTCTGGTCGAACTGAAGCCGGCGGCAGCGGGGCGGACGGACTCCCTGCGCACGGTTTCCGCGACCGTCGTGCGGGGAACCGGCCCGGCGGCCTGGCAGGCCGTGGAAGCCGGGATGAATGCTGCCGGAGCGGGTGTCCGGATGGGCAGCGCGGGGATCGAGATCGCCGGAATGGCACTGGAGATGGCACGCGACCGCATGCCCGCCGGGGAGTACGAAAAGGCGCAGCGCGAGCTGGAGAAGGCGCGGCAGGAGCTGGACGCTTACATGCGGAGCGACGAATGGAAGGAGGCGCAGCGCGGGATTTCCGAGGCGGGGGCCTATTTCGAGAGCGACGAGTGGAAGGAGGCGCAGCGGAAACTCTCCGAGGCAGGGGAGTTTTTCCGGAGCGACGAATGGAAACGTTTGCGGAAGCGTATGGAGGAGACCGGTGCGGAAATCGGGAATTTCGACTGGGGACGGCTGCCGGACAGCCTGGAAGGCAGCCTTTGCGAAATGGATCCCGAGGAACTGGAGCGGTTGCGGTCGCGGCTCGACGGCCGGATGGAGCGGATCGTGATCCGGAACGGCCGGGGCGATGCGAACGGCCGGCTTTCGGTCTCCGGAACCGGTGCGGATCCCGTCTTTTTTCTCGACGGACGGAAAGTCACGGCCGAAACGGTGCAGAAGATGGACCCCCGGCAGATCGTCTCCGTCACCGTGCTGAAGGACGCTTCGTCGTTGGAGGAGTACGGCGAGGAGGGCCGGGGCGGCGTGGTGAAGATCGTCTCGAAGTCCGGGGAGACGAACAAGTCCGGACTCTCGGCTCCGGTCGTGTCGGTGCGGGTTGCCCCGAAGAGGAGCGTGTTCGACTATCTGGGCGACGAGACCCTGTTCGCGGAGGGCGAGTCGTCGCGCGAGATGCTGCGTGCGATTCCCGCCGATTACCGGGTCTATATCAACGGCAAGTTCCGGGACCGTTCCGAGATCGGAGCCTATTCGCGGATCAGGAAGGTGCGCATCTACAAGAACGACGCCGCGGCGAAGCGGTACGGCGAGGCGGCGCGGGCCGGGGTCGTCGAGATTCAGGCGCGCAGATAGGGAAGCGGGAACCGTAAGCGGTTCGAAATAAAAAGTTCGGAAGAGGTGCGGGGTCGCAGCGTTGCGGCTCCGCCTTCGTTTTCCGGTACGGCTATTCGAATCCGACGATCTCGGGCCGTGTCGGGCGGTAGCGGTACTGCTCCAGCCGCGTGCTGTTCGAGATGCGGAAGAAGTCGCTTTCGACCAGGCCCGGTTTGCCGAGGGCGAGGCCCAGCCGGATCTGGATCGTGTTGAAAACGAGCCGTTCGTTGCGCAGCCGCACTCCGAGGCCGAACGAGGTGTAGAACTCGTTCTTGAAGATGTTGGGCGAGTAGCCGAGCAGTCCGAAATCGGCGAATCCGAACAGGGCGATGCGGAATCCCAGCGGCTGATAGGGGGTGAAAATGACGGTTTCCGTGTTGAGAATCATGCGGTTGGTTCCCGTGATATGCTCCTTGAGCGCCTGCAATCCGTTCACGTGGGTGAAGCGGATGCTTTCGTCGTTGCCCTGCAGGCGGTTCCACCCCTGCGTGTAGTTGAAGGCGAGGAACTGCCGGATGCGGCTGCGGCGGACCATGAACAGGTTGGAGAACCACCTCAGGTCGATGTCCACGGCGCTGCGTCTCCACATGCCGCTCACGAGGTCGATGTAGCTGCCGAGCGTGAAGCCGCCCATGATGTATCCCATCGTGCGGAATCCGCCCGCCTCGAACGAGAGTCCGAGGTACATGGCGTCGTCGAACTCGCCCCAGGAGTATCCGCCGACGGCCTCGGCCTTGTATCCCGAGGCGAGGTACTCGCGTGCGCCGAATCCGTAGATCATGTTGGCCGTGTAGAACCGCTCGCGGTAGAGACCCGTGCCGAGCAGCAGGACGTCCTGGTCGTGCAGCGCGGGGTTGTAGTCGGCGCGGACGGGCGGGCGGCGGCTGAACCGGCGGTAGTTGTAGCGTCCCGTGAGGTAGAGGCTCGAACGGATGCCGGGCAGGTAGTGCGAGTAGCCTCCCCAGGCGTCGAGGTTGCGTTCCTTGACGAGCAGCGACGTGTCCGTCTCGATCATGTAGCGTTTGGCCTTGTTGTCGCTGTAGGTGAGGCCCAGTTCGTAGTCCGTGCGTTTGAGGAACTCCTTGCGCATTCCCAGTTCGAGCGTCGAGTTGTAGAAGTCGCGCCCGGCGGCGAATTCGGCGGTGTAGAAGGTTCCCAGCAGGTTCGGGATTTCGTATTCGAACATGTTGCCGCCGTAGGAGAAGTCCGAACGGCTGAAGTTGGTCATGAATTTCAGACTGTTGCCCGTGCCGAGGATGTTGGCGTCGGAGAGCCCGACCATCGTCCGCCCTTCGGAGTGCAGGGCGCCGTCGGCCGAAATGGTCCAGCTGTCGCGTGTCGTGATGAGGAGATTGACGCGCGTGGTGTCCAGCGAGTCGGGCAGCACGGCTATGTCCACGTCGGCGATGTAGCTGCGCGAGCGCAGCAGTTGTTTGTTCCGCACGACGAGCTGCGGATCGAATCGGTCGCCCGGGCCGAAGAGCAGGTCGCGCCGGATCACCCGGTCGCGCGTCAGGTAGTGGAGTTTGTTGCTCGTGCGTTCCAGCCAGTTGCCGCCGTTGTCGAACACCTGCCGCCGTTCGATGGTGATGTCACCGATCGTCTTGCCTGCATAGGGGGCCAGCAGCAAGCTCTCGTCGGTGACGCGGCCGTTCGAGGTGGTGTCCAGCACGGGCCGCACGAAAAGCATCTTGTAGAGCAGGCGCGGCACGCGGCGGCGTTCGGTTTTCGAACGGATGCTGTCGTAGAGACGGGCGTTGCGCGCGGCGGCCCGGGGATTGGCGATGCGGGCGCTGTCGGGCGTGAAGCGGTCCGGCGTGTGGGTGCGTACCGTGTCCGGGACGGTCCGTTTCGGAGAGCGCATGCCGGGACCCGCGACGCGGGCGAAAGAGGCGGACGCCGCTGCCGAGAGCAGCAGGAGAATTATGCAGAACCGGACGTACATCGGTTCAAAGATAACGCATTTTTCGTCAAAAACGTATAAAATGCGGAACAAGCCGCCGTCCGGATCCGGACAGCGGCTCCCCTGCGGGGATTGTTCTGCCGCTGTCCGTAGCCGCCGTGTCTTTTTCCTCGTGCGTTTTCCGGAACGGCGTTCCGAATAGGCGTCCCGGGGCTCTTTTCTGAGCATGCGGCGGTCCGGGCTTCGGGAGGTCAGAAAGGGTGCGCCCCTGCGAATCGAGATTCGCAGGGGCGCACCGTGAATGCGGGCCTTTACGGCCGGGACGGTCACTTGCGGCCTTCTTTGGCCTCGATGCACTCCGTGGCGTGGGGGACCTTCATCAGCCGCTCTTTCGGAATGAGCTTCCCGGTGGTCTTGCAGATGCCGTAGGTCTTGTTCTCGATGCGGACGAGCGCCATTTCGAGGTTGCGGATGAACTTCATCTGGTGTGCCGCCAGACGTCCGCTCTCCTCCTTCGAAAGTGTCGCGGCGCCCTCTTCGAGCACCTTGAACGTCGGGGAGGTGTCCTCCGTGTCGTTGTCGGCCGTATGCGTGATAGTGGCGCGCAGCAGCTCGTAGTCCGCACGCGCACTTTCGAGCTTCTTCAGGATCAGCTGCTTGAACTCCTCGAGCTCGGCGTCGCTGTACCGTGTTCTTTCGTCTGCCATAATCGTTTCGCTTTAGGGTTTATGTAAAATTAAGCAAATATTCCGAATCCGCCAAATTTTACATGTACAATCTCTCGGGCGTCAGATCCGCGTCACGGCGATCTGCAACGGTTCGTCGTCGATTTCCGATTCGACGACCGTCTCTCCGGCGGGCGCTTCGGCCGTCCGCACCTCGACGGCGAGGGTCTGCGCGGCGATGTAGTCCGCGAAGCGGGCGATACCCTCCGCCACGCACGGCTTCCGTTCGATCTCCACGCGTATCCTGTCCGTCACCTCGAATCCCGACTCCTTGCGGATATTCTGGATGCGGTTTATCAATTCGCGTGCCACGCCTTCGGCCTTCAGTTCGTCGGTCACGGTGATGTCGAGGGCCACGGTGAGCTTGCCCTCCGACGCCACGAGCCATCCGGGCATGTCCTCCGAGGTGATTTCGAAATCGGCGGGCGTCACGGTGATGCGCTCCCCACCGAGGTCGAGCTCCGTCTCCGGCGCGGCCTCGATCTGGGCGATGCGCTCCTGCGAGAACTCCGCGGTCAGGGCGGCGATCTGCTTCATGTATTTGCCGTAGCGCGGGCCGAGGGTCTTGAAGTTGGGCTTGATGCGCTTGGTGATGACGCCCGTCGTGTCCTCGATCAGCTGCACCTGCTTGACGTTCACTTCGCCCATGATGAGATTCTTCACCGCGGCGATATGCTCCGCTGTCACGGGGTCGAGGACCGGAATGAGAATCTTCGTGAGCGGCTGGCGCACCTTGATCGACACCTTGCGGCGCAGGGCCAGCACCATCGACGAGACCTTCTGCGCCAAAGCCATCATGTCCTCCAGCCGGGCGTCGATCAGCCCCTCGTCGGCCTTCGGGAAGGCGGCCAGGTGCACCGACTCGTCCGTGTGGCGGCCGCTCACGGCGTTGAGGTCCGTGAAGATGCGGTCGGAGATGAACGGCGCGAAGGGGGCCGAGAGCATCGCCACGGTCTCCAGACAGGTGTAGAGCGTCTGGTAGGCGGCGAGTTTGTCCTCCGACATGCCGCCGCCCCAGAAGCGCTTGCGGTTCAGACGCACGTACCAGTTCGAGAGGTTTTCGCCCACGAACTCCTGGATGGCGCGGGCCGCGGGGGTCGGGTCGTAGGACTCGAGGCTCTCCGTGACGTCGCGCACGAGGGTGTTGAGCAGCGAGACGATCCAGCGGTCGATCTCGGGGCGGCGCTCCATCGGAACCTCCGCCTCGCGGCCCGTGAAGCCGTCCACGTTGGCGTAGAGCGCGAAGAAGGAGTAGGTGTTGTAGAGCGTGCCGAAGAACTTGCGGCGCACCTCGTCCACGCCGTCGCGGTCGAACTTGAGGTTGTCCCACGGCTGCGAGTTAGAGATCATGTACCAGCGCGTGGCGTCCGGACCGTAGGTCGAGAGCACCTCGAACGGATCGACGGCGTTGCCCAGCCGTTTCGACATCTTGTTGCCGTTCTTGTCGAGCACCAGACCGTTCGAGATGATGTTTTTGAAAGCCACCGAGTCGAAGAGCATCGTGGCGATGGCGTGCAGCGTGAAAAACCAGCCGCGCGTCTGATCGACGCCCTCGGCGATGAAGTCGGCGGGGTAGATCTCGCCGAAGTCGGCCTCGTGTTCGAACGGATAGTGCACCTGCGCGTAGGGCATGGCGCCCGAGTCGAACCATACGTCGATGAGGTCCGGTTCGCGGCGCATCGGTTCGCCCTTCGACGACGTGAGCACGATCGAATCCACATAGGGACGGTGCAGGTCGATGTTCTTCGTCGAATAGTTCTCCTCCGACATGTCGCCGACGCGGAAATTCCGGTAGGGGTTCTCGGTCATCAGCCCTGCCGCCACGGATTTTTCGATTTCGGCGACGAGCTCCCCGACCGAACCGATGCACTTCACCTCCGAACGGTCCTCCGTGGCCCAGATCGGCAGCGGCGTGCCCCAGAACCGCGAGCGCGAGAGGTTCCAGTCGTTGAGATTCTCGAGCCACTTGCCGAAGCGTCCCGTGCCGGTCGATTCGGGCTTCCAGCGGATCGTGCGGTTCAGCTCGATCATCCGCTCCTTGAGCGCCGTGGTGCGGATGAACCACGAGTCGAGCGGATAGTACAGCACAGGCTTGTCGGTACGCCAGCAATGGGGATAGTTGTGCGTATGCTTCTCGATGCGGAACGCCTTGCCCTCGAACTTGAGCTTCATGCAGAGATCGACGTCGAGCGTCAGCGCGTCGAAGGCCACCGGGGTGTCGTCCGCTACGGGGTCGAACGTATAGCGGACCCGGCCCGATTTCTCGTCGAGGGTTTTCGAAAGGAGCTTCGCCGGGATTTTCATGCCGCGGCGGTAGGTGGCGGCGATCTCGCCGCTGCGGAAACGCTCGTCGTAGTTCGGGAACGACTTCTTGTGGATCAGGCCGTCGTTTCCGCCGAAGGTGACGAACAGTCCGAAATCGACCGCCCGGTTGACATAGACATCGAAGCATTCGCCTTCCGCGGCCTCGACGGGCGCAGGACGCACCGGATTCAGGCAGACCGGTTCGTCGACATTGGTTTTCAGCCGGTTGAAGTCCGTATAGTCCCAGCATTGCGCTTCGATCCGTTCGCCCGCCAGCAGATGGAAAAGGTGCTCGCCCGTGCAGTTCTTCGGGTTGAGCGTGAAGTGGCAGCTGTTGCCCGGGGCGTAGACCCGGAAGCGTCTGCCCGAAGGGGCCGGGGAGGTCAGCTCGCTTCGCAGCCGCTCCACGTCCGCCGCGGCCAGTCCGACTTCGAGTGTCGTACGTTCGCGGATCGAGGCGATGAGCTGGTCGAACGACTGCTGCACGGCCTGCTGCTGCGAAACCGCGTCGTGCCAGGGGGTCGCCCCGGCGGCGATCTCCACCTCGACGAAGGCTCCGTCGGCATAGCGCGCCGCGTCCGCGTCGGAGACGGCGATCAGCTGGTCGAATCCGCAGTCGAGGTAGCGGCGGCCGCCGACGCTGCACACGCGCCCCAGCAATCGGTCGGCAGGGGCGGCGGTACGGATGGGTTGCAGGGAATTCCTATTCTCCATGTGCGTTTTCGGTTGAAAGGGTTTGTGCCGGGTCGGGGGTCAGGTGGAGGTACCACTTGCCCTTGACGATGAAGAAGGAACACGGGGTTCCCTTTTCCCAGGCGGAAATGACCGACCACCGCTGGTTCGACGTGTCGTAGAGCGTGATGGTCACCTGCGACCGGGGAAGGCGCTTGTCGTCGGACGCCACGGTGAGTTCGAACAGCGTCATGCCGCTCGCGGCGTCCTGTCGGGTGACTTTGTCCGCGATGCGGCCCCGGTAAGAGGGCGCTGTGCCCGCATACTGCACCTTGTCGGCCATCATCGTTTTGTCGGCGTTGCGCCGCCGCTTGTAGAGCAGGTTCTCCGTGGCGAAGAAGGTAACCCGGTCGCCGGGCTGGAGCGCCTCGTCGTCCCGCATCGGGTAGTAGTAGTCCTCCGTTTCGTTCTCCACGGAGATAAAGGCGTCGCGGCGTTCGTTGTAATAGACCACCACTCCCGTCTTGCACCCCATGCAGGGCTGTCTCGGAATGTCCCGCAGCAGGCGGATGCGGTGGTTTTTCTCGAAGAGAACATGGCTGTCGGCCTCGTAGCCGGGAGCCGAAAAACCCGCCTCCGTGTCGCAGGTGCAGGCCGTGGTCTTGTGCAGCGGTGAATAGACGGTCAGCCCCTGGGCGTTGTCCTGGGAGACGATGCGGCAAACGTCGAAAACCTGACCGCAGGTCTTCATCCGGCAGATTTGTTCGAAGAACTTTTCGTTGTCGAGCAGCAGGTAGGAACGGCTCTTGGCCACGAAAAAGTCGATGATCTGTTCGTTTATGATCGTGACCGTATGGGCCATTTCGCTGCTGACGACGTCGCAGATGTCCGCGTGGTAGCGTTCGGGACGGCCGTATGCGATCAGCGGGAAGATCACCCCGAATCCCACCTGCTCGGGTTCCGTGCCGGACTCCCCGCGGCGGAAGAAATGGACACTTCCCGTATTGAGGATGCGCGGAACCACGCCCGTTTCGGTTTCCACGCCCAGGCACAGGTACTCCACGCCGTCCAGTATTTCGGTGACCGGGTTGCGGGGGCGGCACATGATTTTGGTGTCGTCGAGCGAAAGCCATAGTTTGTCGATTCCGGTCAGCGGCCGGACGATCCGGATCCGGTTGCTGCCCGCCTTGTTATAGCCCAGCGAATGGATTTTGTACAGCGTCTTGTCGACCTTGGGAATGTCGATCGTGTTGACGACCGGCATCAGGATTTCCACCCGGAGCCGGTTTGCGGCGTAGTATGCCGCGGCGTCCGCCTTCGCGCCGCCCGGGAAATCGACGACCGCCAGCCGCCCGTAACCCGTTCGCCGAACGGCGTTGCCCGCCTGGTAAAGTTCCATCTGTGTCCGTCGTCCGCCGCACGACAAGGTGATCCGGGCCGCCTGCGACACCGCCCGGATGAAGTTGTCGCAATCGACCGCCTCTTCTCCGGCACACCACACGAGAAGCGTGCCCGTCCGTTCCCCGGCGGTGAGGTTCCGGAAGCCGAACAGGATGCCGGGGAACTCTTCGAATCCGATTTCACCCGATTCCGGAAAGCGCAGTTCGGCGCGCAGTTCGAGTTCGACGCACCACTGCACCGGCTGCGGCGCCTGCCGGATGCACAGGTGAGCCGTCGAGCCGGGGGCGCGCAGGTAAAGCCCTTTGGCGAGCGGCATGCCCGAGTCGGGAACGAGGAAGCGGGCTTCGCGGCCCTCCAGGTCGATTCCCGCACAGCAGACGTTGACCAGCATGGTGGAGGGGCCCCGTGATTCGCCGGTGAACGAGAGCTGCGCGGGCTGCATTTCGTGCTTCAGCGTGATGGCGAGCGAACCTTTGGCCGGAACGGCGGATTGCCCGTCGGCAAGCTCCAGCTCCAGAAGCGACAGTTTGGAATTGGGCTCGTAATACTCCGCCGATTCGAGGCGCAGGCTGAGTTTCCCGACCCGGAAATCGTCCCTCCCGGCGATGTAGCGGTCGCAGACCGCCCGGTCGCGGATCCGGGCCACGAAATCCTCGTGGAATATGCGCAGGATGAACGTGGTGCGGTTCGAGAGGCAGAAGATATAGGGGATATGCTCGGTCGAACCGTCGGGGAGCGTATGGCGGAGCGTTCCCGACGGTTTCAGGTCCCATTTGACGGACGAGCGCAGGGTGAGTTCCGCGAAGCCCTGCTGCATCTTGCATCCCGCCACGAACCGGCAGGCGGCCGACTGGTTCTTCGTCCACAGACGGACGCCTGCGCCGGTGTAGCGGTCGGCGTTCATCAGTTTGTCGGTGATTACCATGGCCTTGCGGCCGGCGTATCCGAAGAGGATGTAGGGGGTCTCCGGGGCTTTGAGGGGAGCCTGGGTGATCGGCTGGAACAGACGGTGGCTGCGGTAACGGTTCTCCGGGCGCGTGCGCCGGTCGATGACGACCGGCTCGGACCGGTCGCCGTCGCGGAAAAAGGTGATTTCGCCCGTGAAGCGGGGAAGGCCGCAGGCCGCATCGCGGCGGAGCGTAAGGACGCGGTGGCAGATGAGCGGGGCGCTCACGGCGAAACGCAGGCTGCACTCCGCCGATCCGATCCGCACGCCGGTTCCGGCTTCGGCCAATGCGTGCAGCCAGGCGATCTCCGCCGTATCGTAGCGGGTCACCGAAATCTCCTTGTTGCTGGCCGAGGCCGCATAGGCGAGCTCCGTCCCGTCCGGCGCGACGATCTTCCCCGAGACGGGCAGCAGCGAGCCGTCGCGGCTGCTCAAACTGAAGGTCTCGCCCCGGGCGTCGACGTATCCGTCGGCCTCCACGCGGTAGAACCTTCGCGTGTCGTCGGTCCGGATACACGCCGTCAGCCCTTCGAACGGGGTGTCCGCATCCTTGATCGCAAGCCGTATACGCTCTGCGTTCACGTCGAAAATGCGGTAGATCAGCCCGTCGTCAGACTCCTCGCTGCGCGTCTCCTGTGTCAGGTAGTCGTAGATTTCGTTGTCGTAGCGCCTGCGGGCCTCCTCGACCGGAATCTTTTCCAGCGGGAAAGCGTCCAGCAGTTCCGAGAGGTTGCCGGGGGAGATCCCCTTGCGGCCCGTACCTTCGAAAAGGAACTGCATCATACTGCGCGAGAAACGGTTGCGGAAGATGTAGTAGCGGAAGAGGTAAAGCGCCATCTGTTCCCGGTAGAGCAGCAGTCCGAAGAAGCGCTCGGTGAACATGAACGCGGCCAGCCGCTCGTCGTCGTAGTTGCGCACCAGTTTGCGCAGCTGCGACCATCCGATCTTCGTCCGGGAGCGTTCCGCCGCGGGGAGGTCGTATCTCGAAATCAGGTAGTCGACGTCGTCGATACAGAGCAGCAGGGTGTTGGCATCCTGCGCCAGGTAGTGGTCTCCGCCCTGCCGCTGCGCGTCGGCTTCCCGCCACTCCGCGATATAGCCGTAAAGCAGTTTCTGGGTGTATTTTTTCAGGTTCCCGAAAAGCAGCGAAAGGAACTTCCTTATCCGCTGCGCCGAGCGGGGGCGGAACAGCACCAGGTCGAGGTAGCGCGAATGCAGGAACCGGTAGAACAGCCTGACGTCGGTGCAGTTGTCGATCAGCACCCGGTGGAGCGCCATCGCCTTTACGGAATTCTCGGGCAGCCGCATGCCGAAATCGTCGGCGACGGTCAGCCGCAGGGCCGTCAGCCAGTAGTCCGAAAAAAGTTCCCTGAAAATCCGCTCGCTCGACAGGACGACGGCGCATTCGGCCAGCTGCCGGATATAGTCGTAATCTCCTTCCGTGTCGGGAACCGGATGGCCGATCCGGTAGACGACCATCGTATTGAGCAGCCACGATTCGATCAGCAGCCGCGCGTTGGGATTCGTTTTGTCGGTATAGGGTTTCAGGCCGGAAGCCATGCGCGCCACGAGGGCCAGGTTTCCGTTGACGGCCGGTTTGGCGGGCAACCCGTCGGTTTGCAGCACGCCGTCGGCGGTGGTCGTCGGCGCCGGCTGCGCGGGACTGCGCCCCAGGTCGTAGAGGGCCTTGACGAAGTCGCGGCCGTCGGCGATGCGCCCCTCCTTGCGGCCCCATCCGCTGCAGATCAGCTCCAGCGTGAGTTTCAGGATTTCGAAATTGCGCTCGTTGCTTACGTCCAGTTGCCCGGGCAGCGGCTCGTGCCGCTCGCAGAAGTCGAACGCCAGGCGCCGGGCGAAGAAATATTCGAGGTAGGTGTCTACGAAAAACGTGAGCCAGCTTCCCTGGTGGTCGACGTTTTGTTCGACGATGTGCAGTCCGATCAGGCTGTCGACGAGTTTCTCCACCCGGTCGGCCCCCTTGTAGCGCGGGTCGCGGGCGATCTCGATGACGAAATCCTCGCGCAGGACCCGTTGCCCTTCGGCCGCAATCCGCCAGGCCATCCGTTGCAGCAGGTCGAAGGCGTTGAAATTGACCGCTTCGTCCACCAGCTTCTCCCGGCTCCGGAGGCTCAGCGACGAACGCATGAACATCTCCAGCAGTTCGCCCCGGTTTCCGACCGCCGGAATCTTGTATTCCGTACTGCCGAGCAGCAGGGCGGCGATCATCATGAAGTTGAGCGGCGTGCCCAGCAGCTCCTCGATTCCGGCCCGGATTATTTGCAGCCGGAATTCGTCGATCCGCTCCTCCGGGAGTCCCAGCTGGCGGAGGTAGAGCAGAATCTGGTCGAGCGAAATCTCGCAGAGGTGGTAAACCCCGCACCCCTCGATCCGCCGGAAAGCCTCGCGGCAGGCCGCGAATTCGTGAATGCGTCCCGTGATGTGGAAACGGCACTTGTCGTATTTGGCGATGAACGATCCGAGCGAGGCGATGAAGAGTTCGGGGCGGGAGACCTTCAGTTCGTTCAGTCCGTCGATGAAGAGCGCGATGCGGCCCTCTGCGAGCAGCTGCTCGGCGTGGGCGAACACCATGCGCTTCCGGTCCTCGGTCGTCGTGATTCCGAAGCCCGCGTTGAAGGCCGTCCGCAGGGCGTCGTCCATCGTTTGGCCTTCGGTGACCGCGTTGAGGTTGATCCGCAGGGGCAGGATCGAACGGTCGCCGTTGTGCCACAGGTCCGCATACTGGCGGATCAGGCGGATCAGCACCGTGGTCTTGCCTGCGCCCGGGTTGCCCAGAATCAGGCTGATGCGGTCTCCGGCGTCCATCAGGTCGTCCATCGCCATGCCGCCCTGCTCGCCGTCCGTAAAGTCGCCGCCTTCGTGCGGACGGTCGCCGTAGTCCGGGTCGGACGGCTCCTCCCCGGCGTCCTGCCGGCGCTGGAGCTTCAACGGCAGCAGGTTCAGCGTCTGCTGGTTGTCGATCCGGCCGATGAAGCCCACCTTCTGTTTCAGTTCGCGGTTCTGTTCGCCGAGCAGTTCTTCGAGGTAGTGGTCCTTGAACCGTTCGAGGTCGAAATCGTCGGCCGGCGATTCCGCTGCGGCTTTCTTCGGGGGAAGTTCGGGCAGGTGTTCGTCGAGATACCGTCTGTAATAGTCGGCATGGTGGTGGAGCAGCAGCAGCAGTCCGGTCAGCGTCAGCAGGAACAGTTCGTCGTACGCGTCGTTCGGGTTTTTCCGGACTACCAGGATGTCGCTTTCATAAACGTTGGTGTCGCTCGGGGCGTGCGTGATTCCGTTCCGGTAGCGGCGCAGCGTGTCGAACAGACCCGCGTACCGGGCGTCGAACAGGCCGGATTTCCCGTCCGGGGACGGGACGGCGAGATTGTTGAGGATGTGGCCGAGGCCCCGTTTCTCCGCGTCGATCTGCCGCAGCAGGTCGCCGTTGCCGCACAGCAGGTAGATAAAGACCTTGATGTAGGATTCGAACGAGATAAGCCCC
>ERZ827469.1263-NODE-1263-length-23379-cov-3.382739_pt1 | contig 23379 bp, 22 predicted proteins | sample MGYA00519917_ERZ827469 | MGnify/ENA primary metagenome ERZ827469 (study PRJEB31778, sample SAMEA3449314) | human gut metagenome | biome: human gut; feature: human-associated habitat; material: faeces | place: United Kingdom | collected 2010/2012 ... | reverse complement strand
TACATGATGGCGCCTTGTGCCAGTGCAAACCAGATAAAGGCTTTGAGGGCATGTTCCGGCTTTTTCATGTCTGTAAAGCTGCCACAGGTCTTTACGATCCCGGCTGCAAAAAACAGTACCAAAAGTCCATATCCAATGGCAGTCAGCGCCCCGTTGATCCCGGTGATGACACTCCAGATCGTCCCGCCCTTAAAGGATTCCGGGCTTTGGGTAAGGAGCGTCCAGATTTCTGCCAGCTTCTCATTCCAGGTGTTCAGTGCAGAGTTTAGGTTCTGCACGATCCAGTTATCACTCAAACAGTCTCACCTCCTTTGCCGGGGCAGGAAGATGTCCTCCCTGCCCGCTTCTGTCTCTACCCACTACCCAACGATCAGGTCCAGGATCTCTTTTGCAAAGGTGATGATGACACCGCCTGCCAGCGTCAGAAACCCGTTGGCTCTCTGGCTGGGATCATGGCTCTTTAAGCTCAAACCTACCTGCACCACACCAAATCCCAGTAAGATCAAGCCGATGGCCCGGATCAGGGAGAAGATAAAGGTGGACAGGTTATTGATGACTGACAGGGGATCTCCGGCTGCAAGCACCGGGATACCACCTACCGTCATAGTAAGCACCAGCGCTGCATACGCGGCAAGGGTACGCTTTGGTCCTCTGCCCATAGGCATCGGTGCAGTAGCATGGTTTGCTGTCTGTCTCTTTGGCATTTCATTTCTTTTCTTCAATGGCATTCCTCCAATCAAAAAGACTGCTCCCTGCCGAGGATCTCCCCAGCCGAGAGCAGTTCATAATCATCCAGTCTCCTGGTATCAATGGTTACATCTTCATGGGACAGGGGAGCCTTCGCATAATCATAAGGCGGCGCCCCTCCATCCTCCGTATATTTCACATTCACATGTTTATGCAGATCATATTTCTCATCCAGAATGGGGCGTTCTCCACGCACCAGAAGCACTGCCTTCCGGTTATCCAAAAGGCGTACTTCATCGGGGGTCAAAAGTTCTTTGCCACAATGTCAAGTGATGAATTCAAATTACTTTGAGAATTTGGCACTTACGCATAAAGCAGCACGTGACAACGTTATGTGTTTGGATTATAATGATAGATGAAAATTGAATCATCATATCGCTCCATCCGCAAAGACGGAACATGGAATCGGGTGCAAGTCCCGGCGAGTCGATCACTGTGAAACTTTCCTGAGGGAAAGGTAAGTCAGATACGTGGGAGCGTATGGTGCTTCTGCCGGAACCGGAAGCACGTTTTTTAGGCGCAGGAAGCTGTGCTTTGTTGAGCGTGTCTGTTTGGATGCGCTTTTTTCTTACGGTTCCTATGTATAAAATAAATCCCTTTTTTGCAAGGAGTCTTTTCATGCGTAATCAGTATTGGGAAAATAAGCACTATGCTTATTTCTGCAACCGGGAATGTGAATATTTCCCCTGCCATAAGGGTGCCGACCCGGAAAATTTTAATTGCCTATTCTGCTATTGCCCTCTGTATGTATTGGGAGATCGCTGCGGCGGAAAGTTTGCCTACCTTCCCAACGGATACAAGGACTGCAGCCGCTGTCTGTTTCCCCATCTGCGGGAGAATTATGGTGTAATTACGGAACGCTATGGAGAAATCCTTGCGGCAATTCCATATCCAGATCAGGAGGATGACGAATGACCCTTTTACAACTGAAATACATTGTGACGGTTGCTGCGGCCGGAACGATCAGCGAGGCGGCAAAACAGCTTTATATCGCCCAGCCCAGCCTGACTTCCGCAATCAAGGAACTGGAAAATGAACTGGGAATTACTATTTTCAAACGTACCAATAAAGGCATCCTGCTTTCGGCGGAGGGAGAAGAATTTTTAGGATATGCCCGTCAAGTGATTGAACAGACAAATCTGATTGAAGAACGATACTTAGGGAAGACCCCTGTCAAGCATCAGTTCTGTGTGTCCACGCAGCATTATTCTTTTGCGGTAGAAGCATTTGTTGAGCTTTTGAAACAGTATGGCGGTGAAGAATACGACTTCCGCATCCGTGAAACGCAGACCTATGAGTTGATTGAAGATGTGGCAAAGCTGCGAAGCGAGGTGGGTGTGCTTTACCTTAATAGTTTCAATGAAGCTGTCCTGCGCAAGACCATGCGGGAAAATGATTTGAAATTTCATCGTTTATTTATCGCAAAGCCTCACGTTTTTGTCAGTACGTTCAGTCCTCTGGCAAAGAAGAAAATTGTTGAATTGGATGAGCTGGCAACCTATCCGAGATTGTCCTATGAGCAGGGAGAACACAATTCCTTCTACTTCTCTGAGGAAATTTTAAGTACGTTGGAAAGCAAGAAAGACATTATGGTTTCTGACCGGGCCACGCTGTTCAATCTCCTGATTGGTCTGAACGGGTACACCATTTGCAGCGGCGTTATCAACGAAGAACTAAATGGGAAAAATATTGTTGCTGTCCCCCTTGCTGTGGATGATTACATGGAAATCGGCTACATCACTCACAGCAAGGTCGGACCGGGTAAATTTGGAACTCTGTATATCGAAGCTCTGAAACGATATGCTTCCGCACAGGAATGACAGAACATAAAGTAGCGGTCTGCTATAGATTCAATCTATGGCAAACCGCTGCTTTTCCGTATTTTACAGAACCCTTTCCCGCAGGTATACTGAAAAAGAACGATCATACCCAAGGAGGACACATTATGGACTATTCAATTATTGGATTTCCGCGTATCGGGATCCACCGAGAATTAAAGTTCGCAACAGAAGCGTATTTTCGCAGCGAAATAGATGCCGATGAGTTGAAACGGGTTGTCTCTCAGCAGAGAATGGAGCAGTGGACACGCCAGAGGGACGCAGGTGCCGGCTTTATCCCGTCCAATGATTTTTCCCTTTATGACGGGATGCTGGACACCGCTTATATGCTGAACGCCATTCCAAGGCGGTATGCCGATCTGAGGCTTTCCGATATAGACACATACTTTGCCATGGCCCGTGGGTATCAGGGGGCGCAGGGAGATGTCAAAGCATTTACCATGAAAAAGTGGTTCAATACGAACTACCACTACATGGTACCAGAGCTGGATGATGATATGGAGTTGAAGCTCCGCTCAGATGCTTTTCTGGATGGCTTTCATCAGGCGCGTTCTCTGGGCATTCAGACAAAGCCCGTGGTCGCCGGACCGTTTACCTTTTTGAAGCTGGCCCGCTGTACCGGCAATAAATCCGCCACTGATTTTGTAGATGATATTCTGTTTGCCTATGCAGATATTTTGAAGCGGTGTGGAGAAAACGGCGTGGAATGGCTGCAAGTTGACGAGCCGTATCTGGTCATGGATTTAACAATGGGGGATGTTGCCCTTTTCCGCAAGCTGTACCAAACGCTGCTGGAACAAAAAGGCACAGTGAAGGTGCTGCTCCAAACTTATTTTGGCGATGTGCGGGATTGTTACCGGCAGCTATGTGAACTGCCCTTTGACGGCATTGGCCTTGACTTTGTGGAAGGAAAGCAGACCGCAGCACTTGTAGCAGCAAACGGTTTCCCGAAGGATAAAATCCTGTTTGCGGGACTTGTAAATGGGAAAAACATCTGGCGTACTAATTATAAAGACGTACTGGAGCGAATCGCCGGTTTGAAAAGCTGCTGTGACCACATTGTACTCAGTACATCCTGCTCCCTGCTCCATGTGCCGTATACTGTAAAGAATGAGCCGCAGCTTTCCACCGAAATTATCCGGCATTTTTCCTTTGCGTATGAAAAGCTGGATGAACTGCGTGAGCTTTGCTGCCTGGCTGAACTTGCAGACTATTCCTGTGACCGGCGCTATCTGCAAAATCAGGAACTGTTCCAAACCAGTGAGCTGAGAACCGACACAGAGGTACAGAAACAGGTTGCGGCACTTACTGAATCGGATTTTACCCGCAGGGTGCCCAGAAAGGAACGGCAGGCAACGCAGAAAGAACTGCTGAATCTCCCGCTGCTGCCCACGACAACGATTGGCTCTTTCCCGCAGACAAAGGAAGTCATGCAGAACCGAACAAAATTCCGAAAAGGCGAAATCAGCGAAGAAGAATACCGAAATAATGCAAAGGGATTCATCCGGGATTGCATCGCTTTACAGGAAAACATTGGTCTGGATGTCTTGGTGCATGGCGAATTTGAACGCAACGACATGGTGGAATTTTTTGGCGAAAATCTGTCTGGTTATGTGTTTACCATAGGCGGTTGGGTACAGTCTTACGGTACACGGGGCGTAAAGCCGCCGATTGTGTTCGGGGACGTCAAACGCAAGAAGTCCATTACTACCGATTATATCCGTTATGCCAATTCCCTGACGGATAAGGATGTGAAGGGAATGCTGACAGGACCAGTCACGATTTTGAACTGGTCGTTCCCCAGAGAAGATATTTCCACGCAGGAGATGATGTATCAGATCGGCCTTGCAATCCGGGAAGAGGTTCTGGAACTGGAAGCTGCAGGCGTCCGTATTATTCAGATTGACGAAGCCGCGCTCCGGGAAAAGCTGCCGCTCCGCCGCGCCGACTGGCATAGCGACTATCTGAACTTTGCGATCAAGGCATTCCGCACGTATCTTTGCATGATGGTGCTCGCCTGCGTGAACAAGGCCTGCTTCATCTTTTTGCAGGCCGTGGGCAAGGCATTCTCGTCCACGATGCTCTCTATGATCCGCGAGGTCGTGTTCGGCATGGGCTTTGCACTGCTGCTGCCGCGCTTTTTCGGCCTTGACGGCGTGCTGTACTCCATGCCGGTGTCGGATGTGTTGACATTCGTCATTGCGGCGGTTATGATTGTAAAAACGTATCGGGAACTCAATACGGAAGGAGCAACTGTATTATGAATCATATTATCACCATCAGCCGTGAATTCGGCAGCGGCGGCCGCACGGTCGGCAAAAAGGTTGCAGAGCAGCTCGGCATCCCCTGCTATGACTCAGAGCTCATCCAGAAGATCGCCGAGGAGAGCGGCTTTGCAGAAAATTATGTCAAGGAGGCGGGCGAGTACACGCCCGGTGGCTTCCTAGCCTCGGCGCTCTCGAACCGCGCGTTCGGCCCGACGAACGAGGACATCCTATGGGAAATTCAGTGCCGCGTCATCAGCGAGCTTGCCGAAAAGGGCCCCTGTGTCATCGTCGGCCGCTGCGCGGACTACATTTTGCAGGACAAGGCCAAGTGCCTCAAGGTCTTTATCCACGCAGATATGGCGTTCCGCGCCAAGCGCATCGTCGAGGTCTACGGCGAGCGCGAGCAGTCGCCCGAGCAGCGCCTGCACGACAAGGACAAGCGCCGCGCGGCCTATCACCGCTTCTACACGAACATGAAGTGGGGCTACGCGCAGAATTACCACATCACGCTCGACAGCGGCGAGCTCGGCATCGACAAGTGCGCCGACATCATCGCTGACCTCTACAAGAGCAAGGCGTAAATGGTCAAAAAGAGAAGGAGAGAAGCTGTGGCTTCTCTCCTTTTTTTTTATTCATCTTTCGTAAGACCGGGGATGTTGACGCCGATGCCGTTGACCTCCACGCCGTCGTCGGCGGGGATGAGGAGGTATTTGCGGCCATTGATGACGCGCGCTTCGATCATATAGCTGTTCTCCGGTGCAATGGAAATTTTGACCTCGGGGGTCGTGATCTCAAACTTCTTGCTCTCGATGATGTTGTTCGGGTTCAGCGCGGCGTTCTCGCCGTACTGCTCATCGCACTCGCGCTGGAACGCTGCGATCTGCTCGTCGTTCACGCCGCTGTTGGCGAGGATGCCGCCGACGTCACCCGCCGTCATTTCAAGCGGCTCGGGGTCTTTGCTCTCCTTGTGATCTTCGATGCGCGCTCTGATCTGCTCGTGCACGGACTGGACGACATCGTAGCTGCAATCCTTGTCGAGCGCGTCGGCAAGCGCCGAGCCGAAGGCGTTTTTCTGCTCCTCGGCAGACATCGGCGGGTCGACGTGGAACAGCGCGTCGATGACCTCCTGATGGATCTCCGCGGCGTTTTTCGAGTAGAACAGCACATTGTAAATGTTCGACGTGCGGTTGTCGAACGCGGGGTAGAGGAAGCCGAGCTCGGGCGAGGTCGCGATGTAGCCGGTGGAGCTTGAGTGAAACTCGCTCTGGTCAAGGTCGTAGCGCAGTTCGAGCGTCGGGGCCTTGACGGGGCAGATGGAGCAGACGAAGTACTTGAAGACATCACTCGACGCGTCGGCTTGGATCTCGTCGTCCTTGCTGCGGTGTGGTACATCGTAGGCGTCGGCGGCGAGGAGGATGAGATAGTTTGTCTCGCCCATGTCGATGCAGTCGATGATTTGGCGGCAGAGCGTTTCGCGCGAGGCGGGGTCCTTGAGCTCCGTCTGGCGAAGAGTCTGCAAGAGGCGGTGCTCATCGCTGTCGGCGACCTGCTGCGTGGAGAACACCACGTCGATGAGGTTCTTGCCAAGCGTGCCGGAGAGGGACTTTTTGAGAAGGCCCAGGTACATCTCCTGTTCCTCCTGCCGCATGAGGCCCATCGAGGTATCGACCCACGCAATAATCTCACGGTTGGAGTTCACATAGCAGCCGTACACGCGGCTGAAATTATTCTTATCGAGCCGGAAGCGCCGGCGCAGTTCATTGAGTTCTTTCTGATTCATGGCTCGTCCTTTCCTTTGTTCATGTCACAAGGCCGATTTTACCACGCCCGCGCCGCCGCGGCAAGGGGAGAAACGGCGCATTGTGCGACGAAAATGCGCAAAATGCAGGAAAAGATGCAAAATGGGCGCAAGCGACAAAATGTGCGCGGTATGTGGACAATATAGACGATATCCCTGTAAATCATAGAGAAATTCAATGAATCTGTCCATATTTCACGGTTTCTTAACGCCGCATTTGACGCTGCTTTTTGTGAAAACGGCTATGGAAACGGAATCAAAGCAAACATTTCACGTTAAAAATGAAAGATATATTGCATTTTGCCTGAGCTGTGCAGGAATTCTTCCGTTTCCTTGGTGATTCTGACTGTTGAAAAAAGAAAAAAAGAAGTTAGAATAGAGCCTCGCGAAATGAAACGGAAGAATTTGGATAGAGATCAGAGAGTTTGGGAGGAAATCAATATGTCGTATCACTTTTTGCTGGATCTTGCGCTGATTCTGCTGAGCACGAAGATTCTGGGCCTCATTGCGCAGAAGTTTCAGATGCCGCAGGTCGTGGGCGCGCTGATCGCGGGCCTTTTGCTCAGCCCCGCGGGCCTTGGCCTTCTTTCGGAAACGGAGTTCACCAAGCAGCTCAGCGAGCTTGGCGTCATCGTGCTGATGTTCTCCGCCGGTATGGGCACGGACATCAACGAGCTCAAGCACAGCGGCAAGGCGGGCTTCATGGTCGCGGTCCTCGGCGTGGTCGTGCCGTTTCTCATGGGCACGGCGCTTGCCTGGGGCGCGGATGAGCTGGGACTCATTGAGAGCACCGGCTTTATCGAAAACATCTTCATCGGCACCATCCTGACGGCCACGTCCGTGAGCATCACGGTCGAAACGCTCAAGGAGATGAAAAAGCTTGAGACCAAGGTCGGCAACACGATCCTGGCCGCCGCGCTCATCGACGATGTGCTCGGCCTGATCGCCCTGACGCTCGTTTGCAGCCTTGCCGGCGGTGACGAGAGCATCGGCATGGTGCTCCTCAAGATCGTGGGCTTTTTCGTCTTTGCCTTCGTGGTCGGCTTTGGCGCGAACCGCATCTTCTGCTGGATGCTCAAGCGTCAGCACGGTTGGGCCAGCCACAGAAACTCCGTGTTCGCCTTTGTCCTGTGCCTTGTGATGGCCTACTGCGCGGAGGAATTTTTCGGCGTGGCCGACATCACGGGCGCTTACGCCGCGGGCCTTGCCGTCGCGTGCACGCCCAAGGGCACCTACATCCAGACGAAGTACAACCCCCTCGGCTATCTTCTGCTCACGCCGGTGTTCTTCGCGAGCATCGGTATCAATGTGCAGATCACGGGTCTGACGGGCGGCATGGTCGTCTTCTCGATTTTGCTGCTGCTTGTTTCGATCATCTCGAAGCTTCTCGGCTGCGGCCTTGGCGCCAAGGCGTGCCAGTTCACCACGCGCGAGAGCATCCAGGTCGGCGTGGGCATGGCCTGCCGCGGCGAAGTCGCGCTGATCGTCGCCAACCGCGGCCTTTCGATGGGTGTGCTGTCGCCCGCGATGATGACGCCGGTCGTCATCACGGTCGTATGCGGCACGATCCTGACGCCGATTCTGCTTAAGCTGTCCTTCCGCGGCCATCAGGAGACGGAGCTGGTGCAGAACAACATTGCCGATCGCATGGCCAAGCACCGGCAGCTCGATATCATCACGCAGCAGCTTTTGCAGCAGGATGAACAGCTGATGAAAAAGAACTGAGCAAAAGTACAATGAAAAAGAGATTTCTCCAGGCGGAGAAAGCTCTTTTTTGATTTTAGGACGCTACCTTTTCCTGCGCGGCGCACTCGCGCAGGATGCGACAGAGCGCGTTCACGTCCTCTTCCCGCGTCGCCCAGCTTGTGGCAAAGCGGATGATGCTGTGCGTCTCGTCATATTGCTCCCAGACGGAGAAGTCCACGCGCTCGGCGAGCGCTTTGCGCTGCTGCTCACTGACGATGCAGAAGCTCTGGTTCGTCGGGGAGGGGAAACAGGGCAAATAGCCGTTTTTCGCCATCGCGCGCCGGATAGCGTCGGCGTAGCGAACGGCGTCTTTACCGATGCGCTCGTAGAGCCCATCGGTAAAGAGCGTGTCGAACTGGATGCCGAGCAGCCGCCCCTTGGCGAGCAGCGCGCCGTGCTGCTTGATGATGGTGAAAAAGTGCGGAATGAGCCCTGGCTGGGGAATGACGACCGCCTCGCCGAGCAGCGCGCCGCATTTCGTGCCGCCGATGCAGAAAATGTCGCACAGCGCGGCAAGGTCGCGCAGTGTCACGTCGTTTTCAGGACAGGCGAGCGCGTAGGCAAGGCGCGCGCCGTCAATATAGAGCGGCAGGCGCTTTTCGCGGCAGAGCGCGCTGATGGCCGCGAGTTCCTTTTTGGAATAGAGCGTGCCGTACTCCGTCGGCTGGGAGAGGTAGACCATCCCGGGCATGACCGTGTGGTCGCGGTTCGCGTCGTCCTCGTACTGATCAAGCAGTGCGCGGATTTGGGATGCGGTGATCTTGCCGTTCTCCTGCGGCAGCGTGAGCACCTTGTGCCCACCGAACTCGATGGCGCCGGCCTCGTGCACGCTGATGTGCCCCGTGTCCGCGGCGATCACACCCTCGTAAGAGCGCAGCAGCGCGTCGATGACGGTCGCGTTCGTCTGTGTGCCGCCGACAAGGAAGTGAATCTCCGCGTTCGGCGCGCCGCAAGCGGCGCGGATCTTCTCGCGCGCGGATTCGCAGTATTCATCCGTGCCGTAACCGGCGGTCTGCGCAAAATTCGTTTCGCACAGGCGCTGCAGGATAGCGGGATGCGCGCCCTCGAGATAATCACAGGAAAAAGAAAGACGATGCTCCATGAAAAAAGACCTCGTTTCAAAAACAGGATTGACGGTTTCTGACTGCTATTGTAGAATAAGAGAAAACATGACGCAAACGGTTATTTGAAATGAAAAACATGATATAAAGTCATGGATAGGAGGGCGTATGGAAGCGGTCAAATGCGAGGCGTTCCTTGCCGCGGCAGAGCTCGGCAGCCTGACGGCCACGGCGGAGCTTTTGGGCTACACGCAGTCAGGCGTGACGCGCATGATCGGCACGCTGGAAGAAGAGCTCGGCTTTCCGCTGTTTCTTCGTAGCAAAAAGGGCGTGCAGCTCACGGAAAACGGCAAGCTCATGCTGCCGCTGCTGCGCGAGGTCGTGCGCGCGCACCACAACGCCGAGCAGCTCAGCGCGGAGATCGGCGGCGTGTCAAAGGGCTCGCTGACGATCGGCTGCTATTACAGCATTTCGGCCCTGTGGATGCCAGAGATCCTGACGGCGTTCCGCGCCCGCTATCCGGGCGTGACCGTGCGCATGCAGGAGGGCGGCAACCTCGAGATGGCGCGCTGGCTGAACGAGCGCTCGGTCGACTGCTGCTTCGGCGCGCAGATGCACGGCGATAAGTATGACTGGCTGCCGGTCTTTCGCGACGAATTGGTCGCGTGGCTGCCGCGCGGACACGAGCTGGCAGAGGCGGATGCCTTTCCGCTTATGCGCTTGCAGAACGAGCCGTTCATCCACACCTCGCCCAATCACGACACCGATCAGGACCGCCTGCTCGAGCAGCACGACCTGCACCCGCAGACCTGCTTTACGACGCGCGACGGCTTTACGACCTACAACATGGTCGAGGCGGGGCTTGGCGTCAGCTTCAACCAGCGGCTCATCTCGCGTAAGTGGAGCGGCACGGTGGCGGAGGTCCCGTTCGACCCGCCGCAGTTCGTCACGCTCGGCATCTCCGTCCCGTCGCTTAGGGAGGCCTCGCCCGCAGCGAAAAAGTTCATTGCCTGCGCCATCGAGACCGTCACAGGCGGGGAGAAGAGCCTTTGATAAGGAAAACGCTTCGCAGAAGTTCTGCGAAGCGTTTTTTGCCCAAAAGCCGTTTATTTGAGCTCGGCGGTGAAGGTGATCTTCCCGTCGTCCACGATGGCGCGGATGGAGCCGTGGTGTCCCTCGGCGATCGAGCGCGCGATGGAAAGGCCGATGCCGAAGCCACTGCCCGACGAGCGCGACGGGTCGGCGCGGTAGAAGCGGTCGAAGAGCTTCTGCGCGTTTTCTGGCGTGACATCCCCGCAGGCGTTCGACGAGCGGAGGACGACGCCGCGCTTCGCCTTTTCGAGCGAGAATTCGATGGGCGAATCCGGCAGCGCGTATTTGACCGCGTTGTCGAGCAGGATCGAGACGAGCTGGCGCACGGCGTACTCGTCGCCGCGATAGGTGAGGCCGTCCGTGATCGAAAGGCGCAGCTCATGCCCCTTCGACGCGGCGAAGTCGACGAACGTTTCCGCCGTTTCGCGCACGGCGTCGCTCACGGGAAAGTCCTCCATCTTGAGCGGCGAATCCTCCTCGTCCATGCGTGAGAGCGTGACGAGCGAGTTGACGAGCGAGGTGAGCTTTTCCGTCTGCGCCATGGCCTTGTCGATCCACTTCTGCTTGCCGGTCTCCATTTCGAGCACCTTGAGGCTCGTGGCAATGACGGTGATGGGCGTTTTCAGTTCGTGGCTCGCGTCGGTGATGAATTGCTTTTGCTGCTGCGCGCTGCGCACCACGGGATCGATGGCTCGGCGCGAGAGCAGCACGACGAGTAAAAAGACGAGCAGGATGCATGCCGCATCGGCGAGCAGCGACCACACGAGCACCACGCGCATCGCGCGCAGCTCGTGGTAGCAGTCGAGGAAGATGGCGATGTTCTCGCCGTCGTCCGTCTGCGCGACGAAAAAGCGGTAGCTGCCGCAGTAGCCGTAACCAGCGCCGTGCACAAGCGCGGCGGAGAGATATTCCTGCGTGTCCTCCGCCGTGACGGAGGCGATGTTGTCAAGATTTTCCTGTGTCAGCGTGCCGTCGGAGGTGTAGCGCAGGACGAAAAAACGCGTGGAAAACGGTGTTTCCGCGGTAAACGGTCCCTCGCGCCGCGCGACCTTGTCATCGGGCGGGGCTTGCGGCGTCTGCGAATCGTCCGCACCGTCGGGCGGCGCGGGGGCGATGTCGCCGTTGCCGTCGTCATTTTCCAGCGGCGTCGGCGCGTTGGCGCTGTCCGGCAGCTGAAAGCGCGAGTGGGGGATGGTGCCCGCGTTCTCGTAGATGAGCGTCAGCGTTTGCTTCAGGTCGGAATCGGTCGAAACATAGTTTGCAACGTTCAGAATGACCGTCAGCAGCAGCATCACCGCCGTGACGGAGAGCATCGCGATGCGGATGAAGCGGTTTCGCAGGCGCTTGATCATACGCTCTCCTCCAACACGTAGCCGAGGCCGCGGTTGGCCTGCAGGGTGACGTGCGAGCCGATGGACTTGAGCTTTTTGCGAAGATTCGAGATGTTCACCCATACGACGTTGATCTCCGCCTCATTATCCCAGCCCCACACGCGCTCCATGATGCGCTCAGCGGAAAAGACCTGCCGCGGCGAGCGCATGAAAAGCTCCATGATCTGAAACTCGCGCCCGCTCAGGCGGATGGACTCGCTGCCGCAGCTCAAATTGCCGCTGCCGGGGTCGAGCGTCAGATCGCCGTAGGCGAGCACCGTCGGCTGGTAGGCCTCGCTGCGGCGCAGGATGGCGCGCACACGACTCAAGAGCTCGTCGGGGTCGAAGGGCTTGGGAAGATAGTCGTCCGCGCCGGCGTTGAAGCCCGTGATGCGGTCACTCTTCTGGCCCTTGGCCGTGAGCATCATGATGGGCGTTTTCACGCCCTCCTGCCGCAGCTTTTCGAGCACTTGAATACCGTCCATCTTGGGCATCATCACGTCTAAAATGACGGCGTCGTATGCGCCCGACGAGGCGTATTCATAGGCGTCGAAGCCGTTGTGCACAGCGTCGACGGAGAAGTGATTTTTTTCAAAAAAGACCGTCAGCGCCTCGGCAAGGTCCACTTCATCTTCTGCGATCAGCAGCCGCATAAAAGGTTCCCCCTCTGATTTCCGGTGATACGTGTAGTATAAAGAGCGCGCGGGCAAAAATCAAGATGCCTCAGAGCGCGTCTTTCGTCGCCTCGCGCCCGCAGGTGATATTGAGGTTGCCGTTGCGGCAGCGAAGATCGTCTAAAAACGCCTTGGGCGCGTGGTCATCAGGGAGCGTGACGTGGTAGGTGAGCTCGTAGAGCGTGCCCATGTTGCTCGTTTTCACGCGCTCGAGCACGCAGGACTTGGTGTACTTTTCAAAGAGATCGTCGAACAGGCCGTCGTGGTCAAGGCTTTCGGGGATCGTGATCTTGAGCACACGCTCGTGCTCTTCCGCACCGCCGAAATTGACGGCTGTGAGCAGCAGCATCGCCGCCGAGACGATCACAAACGCCATGACGGCGAGTCCCACATAGCCCATGCCGGTCGCAAGGCCGATGGCCATCGCAAGGAACAGCGTGCCGATCTCCTTCGCCGTGCCCGGCGCGGAGCGGAAGCGCACGAGCCCGAACGCGCCCGCCACCGCGACGCCCGCGCCGAGGTTGCCGTTCACCAGCATGATGACAAGTTGCACCACGGCGGGCAGGATCGCGAGCGTGACGGCGAAGCTCTGCGTCGTACGCGAGCGGTACATGGAAACGAGCGCCGTGCCGACGCCAAGCAGCAGCGACACCGCCGTACAGATGAGAAACGAGACGAGCGTCAATTCGCTTCCTAAGATCGAGTTAAGCACAGAAGGTATCCTCCTTTAAGTCGGTTGTGTGGACGCCTGCGGACAACTCGTCACGGTAGCAGGCACCGTATTTGGAAAACGACGTGGGGAACGCCTGGGCGTCGGAGAGCAGGTGACTGAGCCACAGCGGGCACGCGCCGGGAATCTTGACTTCCATCAGCACATCGCCGCAGGGCAGCGCGATCGGCGCGCCGTGGTCGCCGAGGCGAAGGTCGACGCCCGTGTCGCGCCACCGTAAATTTGTGTCGAACGTGATGCGGAGCTGCGGATCGTCGATGCCGGCAAAGGCAAGCCGGTCGTAGCCGATGAAGACCTTGGGCACGGTCTGATAAAACGACTGAAAATAGCCGATCTCGCGTCCGAGCTGGCCAAAGTTTTCACTCGGCAGCTCACCGGAGAGAAACGGCTCCACGTTCTGGATGCCCGTTGTGATGCGGCGCTTATAGACGACGCCGTCGAACTTCTTCTTGAGCTCGACGAAGACCTTGCCGTCCTCCTGCGGCACGCCGTAGCTGCGCACGCGCAGCTTTTCCTTATAGACGGGCTTTTCGAGCGACGCGCGAATTAGGCGGTAGTCGTCGGTATCATAATAAATGTTGCAGATGGTGTACTCGCCGTACGCGTCCTTTTTCATATAGGGCATCATTCGCTCCAGTAAAAAGCGCTGCTGGGAAAGGGTCAGGCAGTATTTCTTTTCATATCGTTCAAAACAGCATTGGATCGCCATGGTGTCGAACCTCCTTTGTGAGCCCCAGTATGAACGCGCAACCTAAAAGTAACCTAAAGGTAAAATATTCGTTTTCTTTAGGTAACTTTTAGGCAAAGCGTGTATGCTGTCGTCATCCTCAAAGGAATGGGCGCACGGTGCGAAAAAAGCACGCGCCCCGCTCCCGAAGGGGAAGAAACGATCAGAAATCATTGAGGAGATATATGTTATGAAAAAACTACTGCCTTTCCTGTGCGCGTCGGCGCTGGCGCTGTCGCTCACAGCCTGTGCCGGTGCGGCGGGCACCGATGCCGGTGCATCGAGCGATGTGACGTTTACCTTTACGGACGGCGGCGTGACCGGCGCGGGCGACAGCACCGCGGGCTACGAGATCGACGGCACGGCGCTCACGATCACGTCGGGTGGTACCTACACCGTCTCCGGCAGCTGCGCGGACGGCTCCATCAAGGTGAAAAAGAGCACGACCGGCGTGACGCTGGTGCTGGACGGCCTGACACTTACGAGTGAGAACACCGCCGCCATCACCTGCGGCAAGTCGAGCGAGGTGACCATCCTTGTTTCCAACGGTACGGAAAATTCCCTGAGCGATACCGAGCAGAACAATGACGACAACTACCCCGAAAACGAAAATGCCGAAAACGCCGTCATTAAGTGCAAGGACGGTTCGACCGTCACCCTCTGCGGCGATGGAGAGTTGACCATCACGGCCAACGGCAAAAATGGCATCAAATCCGGCGCGACGACGGATGAGGACGGCGAAGCGTCGCTGACCATCCGCGATTTGACGCTGAATATCGATGCACCCGTCAACGACGCCATCAACGCCGAGCAGCTTTTGAACGTCGAGAGCGGCACGCTGACCATCGACGCCGCGGATGACGCCATTCACTGCGACTTGGTGCTGAACATCGGTGCGGACGGCACGGACGGCCCCACGATCGACATCACGAACTGCTGCGAGGGCCTTGAGGGCGCGGAGCTGAACGTTTGCTCCGGTGATATTACGATCAACGCCTCGGACGACTGCCTGAATGCGGCAAATTCCGACCTGACGGACTATGACTTCACGATGACGATCTCCGGCGGCACGATCGACGCCTATTCCTCCGCGGGCGACGGCTTCGACTCCAACGGTGACCTGACCATCACGGGCGACACAGTGATCGTCTGGACGGCCAACACGGCGGACAACGAGCCGCTGGACGCCGACGGCACCATCACCGTCTCGGGCGGCACGGTGCTCGCCGCGGGCGGCAGCAGCGGCATGGACATGAACCTGGAGGCCGCGCAGCCCTGCGTCATTTACGGCTCAACGGGCTTTGGCGGCATGCCGGGCAGTACGCAGAGCAGCCTGATCGCCGCGGACGAGAATTTCACGATTGAAGACGCCGACGGCAATGCTGTGTACAGCGGCACAGCCAGATGCGGTGCGAACTTCATCCTCTTCTCGTCTGCCGATGTGGTGGCGGACAGTGCGTATACCCTCAAGGCGGGTGACAGCTCCACCGAAGGGACCGCGCAGAGCGGGACAGTTTCCACCGGCATGGGCATGGGCGGCGGCTTCCCCGGCGGCGGACAGAAGCCAGACGGTGAACCGCCCGAGGGCTTTGACGGTCAGATGCCAAACGGCGAGAAGCCAGAGCTTCCCGACGGGGAAGTGCCCGAAATGCCCAGCGGCGAGCGCCCCACACCGCCCAGCGGGCAGGGAAGCCCCACTGACGGCAACGCCCCAGCGGGCGACAGTACCTCCGATACCACTCCAACTGCCTAATGGCAGAGATAAAGAAAAGCAGACGGCTCGCGCAGGCCGTCTGCTTTTTGCTGTCTGTTCGGTTTTACATCGTCTCAAAACCGACGATCACGCCGCCGCGCTCGGCATAGTAGCTGCAAAGACCACGGCAGGGACGGATCTCAATGTCTGCTTCGGGAAAGTGCCCGCGCAGCGAAGCGGCGAGCGCCCCAGCCGCCTCTGGATTTTCGGCGTGGTGGATGCGCACCTTGCCGCCGTGGTAGCCAGCTTCCAGAAGCTTCTGTACCATCGCCGCGCACGTCTTTTTTTCGCCGCGGCATTTTTCAACGGGCTGGATCGTGCCCTCAAGACTTGCGGTGGCGAGGATCTGAATGCCGAGAATGCCGATGGCGCCCGCGGCGATTTTGCTGACGCGGCCGTTTTGCGCCAGATTGTGCAGGGACTTAAGACTGAAGAAGAGGTGCGTGGTGGCAAGATATTCCTGCGCCTTTTCGCAGATCACATCGAAGGGGAGGCCCTTGGCGTGCAGCTCTGCGAGCTTCTCTGCGAGCAACTGCATCTCCGGTCCCGTGCTCAGCGTGTCAAAGATGTGAATTTTGACCTCGGGATGCGACTGGAGATACACGTCGCGCGCGGCCATGGCCGAGGCACAGGTGCCGGACAGGCTGCTTGTGATGGTAATGACGAAAATCTCATCCGCGCCCTCGAACGCCTTGAGCCAGCCGTCGAGGCTGGGGCAGGCCGTGCCGGATTTGCCGTTGTGGGCCGCGAGATAGTCGAGCAGCTCGTGCGTGTCGAGCGTTTCATCGTCCACAAAGTCGCGCTCGCCGGCGCGGATGGTCATGGGCACGCTCTGATAGGTTACGCCCTCCAGCATCGTGAGGTTGGCAGAGGAGTCGGCAATCAGTTTCATCATGGGGAAGCCTCCAAAAAAATAATCGGTTATTCAAAAACCTGTTGTCAGGTGAAATTATCTTTGACTACAATACAACGATTTTCAATAACTGTCAATCGGTTTTTGGAAAACTTATTGACATTTTTTTCACCAAAGTTTAAGATGATGAAAACGCAGTTTGAACGGAGGAGCAGCTATGGACGAAAATATGCGCAGCCGTCTGGCGGAGTCTGTCCGAAGCTTTCATATCCCGCGGCTCGGGGAGATCCCCGACGTGGGGCTGTATCTCGAACAGGTGACGCGTTATGTCAATCAATCTATCACGGGATGCGGGCTCAGTCCCATCACGGCCTCGATGGTCAGCAATTATGTTAAGCAGAAGATCATCCCCGGGCCAGAGAAAAAGGCCTACGGCGCGGAGAGCATTGCGTACCTCATCTTTGTCTCGTGCATCAAGAGCGTCGTCGCGATGGACGACATCCGCGCGCTGATCGGCATTCAGCACGAGACCTACGATCTGCCGACCGCTTATCACTACTTCTGCGAGGAATTTGAAAATCTCATCCGCTATGTCTTCGGCGCGAGCGACCATCTTGCAAGCGTCGGACAGGACGAGTCGGATGAAAAGGAACTGCTGCGCTCGGCACTTTTAAGCGTGACGCACAAGCTCTATCTCGACGCCTATCTGCGGCTGCTGAGGCAAGACGCGGAGCGCGCACAAAAGGAAACAGAGGAAGCGCAATGACCGTTGAACAGTTTGTCATGGCCTACGGCGCGGAGCAGGACCGTCTGCGCGCCCTGCTGCCGGAGGGCTTTGCCTCGCTGCGGCCGGTGCTGCGCATCAACGCGGAGGTGCGCGACGGCAAAACGGGGGCTCTCGAGTTCAACACTGCCGCGGAAAAAGACGACAATCGCGGCTGGGTCAACATCGGCCGCTGGGACGATGTTCCCTTTACGAAGGACGGCAAAAAGACGACCTTCACGCTGCCGGAGCTGACGATCTCGTTCACCGGCGTCGGCATCGAGGGCGACTGCCCTGCGGAAAAGGACAACGTAGGCTGCTATTACTTGAAAGACGGTACGTTTACGCTCGTGCCCGCGGAGAAGATCACAGCAAACAAGAAATTCTGCGACTGTGAATTCGCCTGGCGCTTTGCAGGCGGCGCGCATGGTGTCAGCCTTGGCAAAACGCTGCCCGCCATCCCCGAAGAGGAGACGACGCACTATGAAAAGGCGGCTTTCACGGTCGAAAATGCCGCCGTCATCCCCTGCACGCAGGTGTTGGGGGCCTATCAGGTGACGTTCGAGCGCTGATTTTTGAAAAGGGCTTGCATTTTTGCCCGCGCTTTGCTATACTGCGCAATCGGGAATGAGGTTCTCCCACGGCACTGCCGAAACCGCTTTTTTGAGCTGATGACTTCTGTGATTTTGAACGGTCACAGGGGGCATCAGCTTTTTTGTGTCCGGAGGAGGAAATTTATGTTAACTTCACTCGCACTCATCTTTTTGGTCGGCCTTGCGCTGGCCGCGCTCTGCCAAAAGTTGAAGCTGCCGCGCATCATCGGCATGCTGGCGACGGGCATCCTGCTGGGGCCGTGCGTGCTCAACGTGCTGGACGGCTCGATTTTGTCGATCTCAGCCGACCTGCGCAAGCTCGCGCTCGTTATTATCCTGCTCAAGGCGGGACTGTCGCTCGATTTGGGCGACCTCAAAAAGGTCGGCCGTCCGGCAATCCTGATGTCGTGCCTGCCCGCAACGTGCGAGATCATCGGCTATGTGCTGCTCGCGCCGTGCTTCCTTGGCATCACGCGCGTGGAGGCGGCGGTCATGGGCGCGGTGCTCGCGGCGGTGTCGCCCGCGGTCGTCGTGCCGCGCATGGTGCAGCTGATGGAAAGCGGCCGCGGAACGGACAAGAGCATCCCGCAGATGATCCTGGCTGGCGCATCGTGCGACGATATCTTCGTCATTGTGCTGTTTACAACGTTTCTGCACACGGCGCAGGGCGGCAGCGCCAACGCCGCGGACTTTTTGAGCATCCCTGCGTCGATCGTGCTCGGCGTTGCGCTGGGTGCGCTTGTCGGGTGGTTGTTCAGCCGCTTTTTCGAGACTGCCTATGCCCGATCGCACTGCATCCGCAACAGCATGAAGGTCATCATCGTGCTGGGGGTCTCGCTGCTGCTCGTCGCGGCGGAGGGCTGGCTCGAGGGCATCGTGCCGGTGTCGGGCCTGCTCGCGGTCGTCAGCATGGCGTGCTTACTTAAGATGAAGTGCACGCCGTTCGTTGCCAAGCGGCTCTCTGAAAAATTCGGCAAGCTCTGGCTGGCGGCGGAGGTCATTTTGTTCGTCCTCGTCGGAGCGGCGGTCGATATCCGCTATATGGCGGGCGTGGGCCTTGCGGCGGTCGGCATGATCTTCTCGGCGCTCATTTTCCGCGCCGTGGGTGTGTGCCTTTGCCTTGTCAAAACGCCGCTCACGGCGAAAGAGCGGCTCTTCTGCGTGTTTGCCTATCTTCCCAAGGCGACGGTGCAGGCGGCCATCGGCTCGGTGCCGCTTGCGGCGGGGCTGCCCTGCGGCAGCATCGTGCTGTCAGTCGCGGTGCTCGGCATCGTCATCACCGCGCCGCTCGGGGCATTTTTGATGGATGCGAGCGCGCCGAAGCTGCTGAGGAAAGCGGAGGAATAAAGAAAAGGACTTGGACGCTTTCGTCCAAGTCCTTTTCTGTTTTTATCAAGTGCTCACACGTCGAGCGCCATATTTGTGCGCTCCATTACCACCACAAGGATGGGAATGAGGATGAGCTGCAAGATGATGCCGGGGATGGCCGTCGTCACCGCGCCGGAGAGGAAGAGGGCGAGGCTGAACTCCGTGCCCTGAAGGCCCGCGAGCAGGAACTTCACAAGGCCCCACACAAGGCGGCCCGCGACCATCGCGGAGATGAGCGAGGCATAGATGCGCCAGCCTGTTTTCGGCAGCTTGCGGTACAGAAGACCGGCGATGGCGCCGTAGGTCGCCATTTCAAACGCCATGGGAATAGCGATCCAGATCGGCGGCATGCCGGACATCGAGCGCAGCAGCGGGGAGATAAAGCCGACCGCGAGTCCCCACGGCCAGCCGCACATGAAGCCGCACAGCAGCGCGGGAATGTGCATGGGACAGAGCATGGAGCCAATCTCGGGGATCTGACCGGTCAAAAACGGCAGGACCATCGCCAAGGCGAGGAAGAGCGCGGAATAGGTGAGTTTTCTCACCGGGGAAGCGGTACGGGCAGTTGCAGTGGCAGCGTTGTTCATGGTTTGTTCTCCATTCCTTCGAGCAGCGAACGGATGTGCGCCATGGCGTCGTCCAGAATGGCGGAGGACTTTTTGTCCACGCCCGCGACATACGTGCTGCATAGATTCATCGGGATGAGCACACGGTAGGCATTGCTTGACGCGACGGCGTTTGCCATGGCGGGGGAGATCTCGCCCATCAGCGCATCGGCGATCGCGATGCCGATGGGGCCGGCGATGATCTGCGCGCTGCGGCAGGCCACGATGACGGGGTTTTCGCCCGTGGCCACGCGGTCAGCGCCCGCGCGGCGCATCGCGTCGGAAGCGGCGCTGTTCGTACCGACCGCCATGATCTCGAGGTGCGGGAAGGACTTTTTGATGTTCTCGACCAAAGTTTTGCCGAGCTTTCCGCCCTGGCCGTCGATGACAAGGATCGTCACGGTGTTCTCATCCTCTCTTGCGTCTTGTTTTCTGCGCGAAAACCCTTGAAAAGACAAAGAAAAGGCATCAATATTCCCCTTGCAGGGAGATTGATACCTTGGTGATACCTCGTTTGCTTTCAGGGAACGCGCGGAAGAAAAGTCAGCTTGTGCCAACGCTGCCGGCTTGTGCCGACGCGGGAATTTTATCAAAAAAGCGCAGGGCTGTCAATCCCTTGCCCCTTGCGAAAGGGGCGAAAAAGCGCTATGATAAACGAAACTTTTTGGTAAAGGAACCCCGCCGCTATGACGAATTTTACCGATATTCGCGACTTTCTGCGCGCCCACTGCGCGCGCTATCCAGAGCTGGCGCTTCAGGACGTCTTCAAGGCGCTCTATCAGAGCACCTTCGGCTGCGAGCATCTGATCGCCGACCCGTCCGCCGCCGCAGACTACATCCGCGCCGAAGCGGCGCGAAGCGGTGACCGTATCTCCGAGCTCGTCGAGCTGCTCAGCGGCGACTACTGCCGTGTGCACCTCGGCGTTTTGCGGGACGGCTTGAGCGCGGAGACGTTTGCGCGGCTCTTCGCCCTCTCTGCGCGGCACGAGGAGTGCGGGCGCGAAAAGCTCGAAGCGATGCTCACCGCCTTGCAGACAATGGCCGACGCGGGCGAGCTGCCGTTTTCTGCGCAGGAGACGGCGGAAGCTGTTGAGAGGTGGCGCAAGGACGGCTTTCCGCCGCTGCACCACTCCGAGATATTTCGGCAGAATTACGCGCCCGCGTACCGCGTCCTGCGGCGCGACTTCGCCCGCGCGCTGCCGCTGTTTGCGCGCATCGACTGCCTGACGGCGGAAAAGGACCGCGTGCTCGTCGCCATCGAGGGCGGCAGCGCCAGCGGCAAGACGACGCTCGGCGAGCTGCTGCAAAATGTTTACGGCTGCCCTGTCTTCCACATGGACGACTTTTTCCTCCGCCCTGAGCAGCGCACAGAGGCGCGCTTCGCGCAGCCCGGCGGCAACGTCGACCGCGAGCGCTTTTTGGAAGAGGTGCTGATCCCTCTGCGCGAGGGAAGACCCGTCGACTACCGACGCTTCGACTGCGCGACGTTCACCATTGCCCCGCCGCAGCGGATTAAGGCGGGAACGCTCAACATCGTCGAGGGCGCGTATTCCATGCACCCCGACCTCGCGCCGTACTACGATCTATCCGTTTTTCTGCCGATTTCGGCAGAAAAACAGCGCGAGCGCATCCTCAAACGGAATGCGCCCGCGCATGCAAAGCAGTTTTTCGACCGCTGGATCCCTTTCGAGCAGCGCTATTTCGACGCGCTCGATGTGCGGAACCGCTGCGATCTCATCCTTTCGGCGGACGATTAAATGAGCGTGCCGCTCGGCGCGATGCCGAGCACATATTCGACCGCAATCGCCACAAGAACGACCAGCAGCGAAATGATGAAGCCGTGGAGCATCGGCTTTGCGCCGGATTTGCACAGCGCCGCGAAGTTCGTATTGAGGCCGATGGCGGCGAGCGCCGCGACCATCAGAAACTTGCTGATGGTCTTCAGGCCGGAAACCAGCCCGGCGGGCAGAAGGCCCAGACTGGTCAGCAGGGACATGGCAAGGAACGCAAGGATGAACCAGGGGAAAATGGAACGGATGCGCACCTTGACACCGTTGGCCTGGGCGCTCTCTTTCTTTTTCAGGTGCAGGTTGATGGCGGCAAAGACCAGAACAGCCGGAATGATCGCCAGCGTGCGGGTCAGCTTGACCATCGTTGCAAAGTCGCCGGCTGCTTCACTGAAAGCGTAACCGGTGGCTACAACGCTCGAAGTATCATTGACCGCCGTACCGGCCCAGAGACCGAATGCGGCATCGGAAAGCCCAAGCCACCGGCCAAGGAGCGGGAACACAACGATCATCACCGTATCGAACAGGAAGGTGGCGGACATACCGTAGGCGATGTCCATGTCATCGGCCTCGATCACCGGTGCAATGGCGGCAATGGCAGATCCGCCGCAGATGCCGGTTCCAGCGTTGATCAGGCTGCTGGTTTTCCAGTTGAGCCCGAGCGCTCTGCCGATCAGCGCGCCCAGTCCAAAGCAGGTGGCCAGGGTGAAGAGCATGACCGTCAGCGAAAAACGGCCCACGGTCAGCACGGTGCGGATGTTCAGGCTGGCACCCAGAAGGACGATGGCGAATTTCAGGACCTTCTTGGAGGTGAATTTGATGCCCGGCGCGGTTGTTTTGTTGGGCTGGAAAAACGCATTGATGGCCATGCCGATAAACAGGGCGATGACCGATGCGCCAATGAGGTGGAGCCCGGCGCTGCTTTCCAGCGTTTCCAGCCACTTGGCGATGCAGGCGATGCCCAGTGCCAGCGCGGCTCCGGGGATCAGGGCGGTGATCTTCTTTGACATTCGTTGGGTTTCCTTTCTTTTGCATGTTATACGGAAATAAAAACAAGCGAAAACCACCGGCAGAACCGGTGGTTTATTGCTGGAGAAAAGGGCGCTCAGAACGAGCCGCCGGAGGAGCCGCCAAAGCCGTCGCTGTCCACGGAGGAGCCGCCGGAGCTGGACGGCACGCTCGGCTCGCATTCGGCGACATTTCAGATTTCCGTCGGCCAGCAGGCCCTGCGCGATGCGCTGGCGCAGTATCTGGACATCGCCTCGTCCGACAGCTCCGTTCTGGAGATCACCGGCATCACCGTCACGCCGGACGCGCAGTATTCCGACCTTGCGACCGTGACGGTGCACTACACCGTGCATGCCGAGGGAGAGGTCGAGCTGTCGTTCGGCTTCGGCGGGACGTCCATCGCCGAAAACCGGCAGGTCACGACAAAGCAGCCCGAGGAAAAGCCGACGGAACCGACGAAGCCGGCGGAGACAACGCCGTCCACGGAGCCGTCCGAGGGACCGGGCGGCGGGCCCTCCACCCCGACCGGCGGAGCCGAACCGCGGGAGACGACGCCGTCCGCGTCCATGTCATCCGAGGCAGCACCGTCCGAACCGGTC
>ERZ827469.1262-NODE-1262-length-23393-cov-4.188405_pt1 | contig 23393 bp, 29 predicted proteins | sample MGYA00519917_ERZ827469 | MGnify/ENA primary metagenome ERZ827469 (study PRJEB31778, sample SAMEA3449314) | human gut metagenome | biome: human gut; feature: human-associated habitat; material: faeces | place: United Kingdom | collected 2010/2012 ... | reverse complement strand
GGCCATGCATTTGCATGGCTTTTTTATTATCAGGTCCCGCAGGAATCATCATCGATACGCTTTGTTGAAAATCCAGCCCGACGGGCCTGACCCTTTTTAAACACACACAGCGCCATCCGTCATTAACGGAGGTGAGGCTATGACCAAAATGAGCACCATTTACAGCAGACTCTCATACGGCACCGGGACCGCGCTGACGGGCTGTGGTGTCTCAGCAAAGGCTTACGCAGATGTAGCAAAAACAGAGGTATGGATTTTGGCCGACAAAGTGGCGGGTATGAGCCTGAGCGACTGGGCGATCGTTGTCGGTATTGCATGCACTGTTATTACCTGTGGCGTGAATTGGTATTACCGGCGAAAGGAGCGGGAGGATCGGCTAAATGGCTATGTCACCAAAGCTGAGGAATAGCGTTCTTGCTGCCGTTGGCGGTGGTGCTATTGCTATTGCATCGGCACTAATCACCGGGCCTACCGGCAATGATGGTCTGGAAGGGGTGAGGTATAAGCCGTATCAGGATGTTGTAGGCGTCTGGACAGTCTGCTATGGCCACACCGGCAAAGATATTATGCTGGGGAAGACCTATACCGAGTCTGAATGCCGTGCGCTGCTCAGTAAAGACCTAAACACCGTCGCCCGCCAGATTAACCCGTACATTAAGAAGCCAATCCCCGAAACGATGCGCGGGGCTCTGTACTCGTTCGCGTACAACGTCGGTGCTGGTAATTTCCAGACCTCTACGCTGCTGCGCAAAATCAACCAGGGCGACCAGAAAGGCGCGTGTGACCAGCTGCGTCGCTGGACCTATGCCGGCGGCAAGGAGTGGAAGGGGCTGGTAACGCGCCGCGAGATTGAGCGTGAGGTTTGTTTGTGGGGGCAGAAATGAATCTGATTTGCTTCGTCATCGCTGCGTTTCTTGCCTTCAATGGTAATGATGCGTGGCCGTGGTTTCTGGCTGTTGGAGTAATCATGTCATGAGCCGCTTAACCGCCATTATCAGCGCAGTGGTTATCTGTCTGATTGTTTGTCTTGGCTGGCTGGTTATGCATTACCACAACGCCGCCAGTCAGCAGGAAGTCAGAGCCGAAACTGCTGAGCAGCAGGTAAATACCGCTCAGGCCATCACCTCCAACGTCCTGACCACCATGACGATATTCAACTCCATCGCCGAGGCTAACAAAAATGCAAAAGAGCAGATCGCACTGGACGCATCGGGAGCCACGGCTGATATCAGGGTTGCTGTTGCGAATGATGATTGCACTAATCGGCCTGTGCCTGCTGGCGCAGTTAAGCGGTTGCAACAATTCGCGAACGGTTTACGTCAAGGTGCCGTCGGTCCCGTTACCGGCCAGCCTGACAGCTGAAACTCCTCAGCCAGAAATCCCTGACAACCTGACGTGGGGCCAGAGCCTTGATTTAAACGTCAGCCTGCTATCAGCGCTGGGGCAGTGCAACCGTGATAAGGCGGATATCAGGCAAGCAGAGAAAAAACGAGCCTCGCAATAGCGGGGCTTTTTATTACCAGAAGAAGAAGGAAATACCATGTTTACAGTTAAGACCATCATCAACGGTGTAACCCATATCTGCGAACAGTCGAGCGTGACGATTGCCCGCGCCGGAAGTGATCAATTCGACGGGATTCTTAAGCAGACCAACGACCACTCAAATCCTGACTTCGCCATCTGGCTGCCGGCTGCTTACCGGGATATTGATTGCACGGATGTTCTACAGGAAGAGGAGTTAATCGTCAGTGAGCGCTTAGGTGTTCTTGATGAGGATGCTATTGCCATTCTGGTTGAGGATTTCGAAAGCCCGCACTATCCCGAGAGAGAGGCGTTCGACGGCTTAAGATATCAATTCGTCTATCCGGGTGACCAGGTGTACGTGATGAACTCCCACGGTTCGACTATCGAAACCGTGAAATAGGGCATTAACGGTATTTAAAACGGAGGGCTGATGTTCTATTACATCTGGAATGGCTTATTGATCATCATCGTCATAGGCTTGCCGATTGTTTTGATGATCGCTTCAAATGGTGCGCAACCCACGTCTATGTCCTGCCGTGAGATACATGCACGGCATGGAACACCCAATAAGAAACCAACGAGCCGCTAAATAGCAGTTTTGTGCGCCTCGCAGTAGTACTTTCACCGATAGGAGGCATGTCACCCCTCATCATTGTGTTAATCTTAATCACCGCATGAAAACTTGGGGTAATTATGGAATGGATTAACGTTGGTGAGCGAATGCCTCAACCATTTGAAATGGTTATTTTCGATACTGACAAAGGAATTGCTGTTGGCTGTTTCGATGGTTTTGGGGAACCCAAACAAGCTATTTTTGGTTTTACCGGTACCGTAGCGCACTCACAGTTCGAAGTGTTGCGATGGATGCCATTGCCTACAAAGTGACGCTTATCGCCATCGCAAAGGCCACCTTCGGGTGGCCATTTTTAATGGCTTAACTAATGGTGGGTAAACATGGCAACTCTGAAGGATCTTTCCCGCCAGTTAACGCAGTTGCAGAAACAAATACCCTTCGCCACTGCTCAGGCAATGACAACAGTCGTGCGAGAAATTGCCGCAGCGCAAAAAGTCGCGCTGGGGCGAAAGCTGGAATCGCCGACGCCGTTCACGGTTAATGCTGTGGGCTCATCGGGGGCCAGAAAGAACAACCTCCGCGCGAAAGTTTATGTGCGTGATATCGCCGCTGAATACCTGGAGCCCTTTGAGTTTGGCGGTGAGCATAAGCTGAACAGCCAGGCGCTGCTCAACCCGAAGAACATTAAGCTGAACAAATACGGAAACATGCCGCGCAATAAGCTTTCGCAGATGAAAGCGAAGCCGAATGTGTTCGTCGGTGAGGTGAATGGCGTCAACGCTGTCTGGCAACGCCGGAAGCCGAGAAAGGCTAAGAAAAAACGGGCAAAACGTTCAGCGAACGGTACGCGCAGGCCGAAACCGAAACAGCGCTCTCCTAAGCTGCTGGTGAGGTTTGGTGATGCTCTGGCCGTAACGCCAGTGCTGGGGTACATGGACCGCTCAAAGTCTATGGCAGAAGCAATGATGCCCGGTGCGCTGAGCCGTGCCATCGCTGATGCGATCAGGACGGCGCGGTGACCCGCCCCCCCTGGGGTTTGGGTCCTTCCTGAGACTTTTGTAAGGCACGGGCATTGCGCGCCGCAGTGTTTTCCTAGCTATAAATTTTTATTTTGTGTCCCATGTCCCACCTCAAGGGAGCGCCAGCCACACCAGAGCCAGCGCGGATTATTCCATTTATTCCAGTGGGACATTCGTGTGGGACATTGCAAAAATGTCCCAGGTAAATGTCCCACCCCAAAAATGTCCCAGGTGATGCCCCGTGACCACGATGAACCAGAGTCAGTACGCGCAACATTCAGGCGTCGATCGCAAGACCATTGGCCGATGGATCAAGGCTGGTCGGTTTATCGTCATGGATGGCGACTTGATTGATGTTGAAGCGAGCGATGCCGCGCTGAAGAAAAACCGCGATGGAAAAGATCCGCGGGCATCAAACGCGAAGAAGAAAAAAACCGTAGCACCCCGGAATGATGGCGACGATGAAATTGATGAAACCGTTCGCCAGATAATGCTTACAGAAGGTGCTGACCTTTCCAGGGAAGAGGCCGCACGGATCCGTGAAAATTACATGGCCCTGCAGGCAAAGCTTCAGTATGAAAAAGACAGCGGCCAGACAATTGAATTGGCCATCGCCGAGGAGGTCCTTTTTAACGCCTTTCGCCAGCAGCGTGATGCCTGGCTGAACTGGCCTTCACGCGTGGCACCGCTGATAGCCGCCGATCTGAATGTGCCGGCGGACAGGATGACAGAGGTGCTGATTGAACATGTCCACAAACATATCTCAGTCCTCGGAGAACCAGAGTTTAACCCAGCGGAAGATTGAGCGTCTTCAACTGAGTGTCCGAAAAGGGTGGACACCGCCGCCGCGGATCAGCGTCCCGCAATGGGCCGATGACTACCGGAAACTGGCGAAAGAAGCTGGCAGCACCTCCGGGAACTGGGAAACATCAACGGTAGAGATCGCCCGCGGTCCTATGCTGGCCGCGACTGAATCGGGCGTCCACGTTATTACCGTGATGTGCTGTACCCAGTTAATGAAAACCGCACTGCTGGAAAACCTGTTCGGTTATTTCGCGCACCTCGATCCATGCCCGATTTTGCTCCTGCAGCCGAAAGAAGAGGCCGCAGAGCAGTTTTCAAAAGAACGTATCAGTCCTCTGGTGCGCGTGACACCGGTACTGCGGAAAATCATCGGCGACTCAAAACAGAAGAGTTCAAAAGAAACCATTCTCTACAAGGCGTTTACCGGCGGATTTCTGGCGCTGGCCGGTGCCGGTAGCCCTGATAACCTTGCGCGCCGTCCTATCCGTGTTTTGCTGGCGGATGAGGTGGATAAATACCCAATTACCCGCGAGGGGGATCCCATCGCCCTGGCGGAAGAACGAACTGCGACATTTGGGCTTAACTGGCTGTCCGTGCGAGCGTGTTCGCCGACGGTAGAGGATGAAAGCCGGATTGCCGACAGCTACGAGGATTCCGATCAGCGTCGTGCATCCGTAGTTTGTCCGCACTGTGGTCACCGCCAGTTTCCCGACTTTTTCAAACACGTTCAGTGGCCGAAAGAGGGCGATAAGCACCTGACGAAATCAGCAATGATCCATTGCGAGTGTTGCGGCGCTGGCTGGTCGGAAGGTGAGCGCCTGCGGGCATTACAGACTATCCGCTGGCACCAGACCAAACCGTTTGAATGCTGCGGTTCGCGTCATTCGCCGTTAATGGAATACGACCAGAAATGGCATGAAAACGACGAAGGCAGCGTTGATATCGTCTGGTGCTGGTCCGAGTCGGAACGGCACGCAGTATACCGGGCGGTTTGCCCTGATTGCGGAGCCGAAGCACTGGATAATCACCACGCCGGGTACCAGGCGTCAAAGCTGTTTAGCCCCTGGCAGAAAGATAAACCATCGGATATTGCGAAGAAATACCTCGATGCGAAAGGGGATCCGGATAAGGAGCAGGCCTGGTGGAATACCCAGATGGGATTGCCGCACCGTCCGAACCATGGCAAACAGCTCCCGGTTGATATTCTGCTGGCGCGCCGCGAAGTATTTCCGGCCGTCGTCCCGGATTGCGTGGCATTGTTAACCGCCGGCGTCGATACCCAGGATGATCGCTTCGAAATTACGATCACCGGCTGGGGACGTGATGAAGAATCATGGTCAGTTGCGCATGACGTTATTTACGGCGACCTGGAAACAGAGGAACCCTGGAAACGACTGGATGCGTACCTGAAGCAGGTATGGCGGCGTGGTGACGGCCGCGGGCTGAATATTCTGGCTGCATGTATGGACTCTGGTGGTCACCACACCCAAAAGGTTTATGAGTTCTGCAAAGATCGCCTTGGGCGCCGCATCTGGGCTATCAAGGGCGAATCCGCCCAGGGTGGCAAGCGTAACCCTGTCTGGCCAACCAAGCGTCCGACGTCGAAAAGCAAAGCCAGCTTCAGGCCAATTATTCTTGGTGTGAACTCTGCGAAAGACGTCGTGCGCGGTCGTCTGCATCTTGAACCTCCGGCTTTAGGTGCTGCCGCTGCGGGCTATATGCACTTCCCGGATGATCGCGATCTGGGATATTTCAACCAGCTGCTGGCCGAGAGACTGGTCTATAAAGTGGTAGCCGGTCAGCGATTCAGTGTCTGGGAGCCCATCCCCGGCCGGGCTAACGAAGCGCTCGACTGCCTGGTTTACAGCTACGCTGCGCTGTGTGGGCTCAAGCATATGGGGTTAAAGCTCAACGTCCGGGCCGCCAATCTTGAAGCTAACCCTGATAAATTCCTGCCGGCACCTGCCGTACCAGAAGAAAAAATAAGCTACGAGTTACCCGGTGCGGTGATTGAAGAGCCAGCGCCCGTTAAGCGTAAGCAAATCTCAAAACTCCTGCCGCAATAAGGAAAGCCATGTTCAACCGGAATACCAGTCTGCTGGCTGGCTCGATGACTGATGAGCAACTCAGGGATGCCCTGCAGAAAGCTCAGCAGGCATACATTGATTTAACAACCGGGAGTCGCGGTGTTTCATTTTCCTATTCGCAGGGAGACGGGACACGGTCAGTTTCCTACCAACAAAGCTCTCTTGCTGACCTGCTGGCATTGATTCAGCTACTGCAGGCGCAACTGGGGATCGTCGCGAGACCGCGGAAGCCAGTGAGGTTTCGATTCTGATGAATAAAGTACAAATACTTGGCCCGGATGGCACTCCGTATCGTGCTCCCCGGCCCAGCATGCTGACAGGTGGCAGCCGGGTGCCCTATGACGCCGCTGATTCGTTTAGTGACCAACTGGCGAACTGGCAGCCAGCGTTATGGTCGCCAGATAACGAAATCAATATCTATCGCGATCGTATTGTTTCGCGTGCACGTGATCTGGTCCGTAACGACGGTTGGGCGAATGGTGCCGTTACCCGCCTTCTGGATAACGCCGTCGGTGCCAATTTCAGACCCATTATGAAACCCGATTATCGTGTGCTGCGCATGGTCACCGGTAATAAAGCTTTCGATTCCACATGGGCGGAAGAGTATGGCAAGGCGCTGGAAGCGCACTGGCGTACTTGGGCGTATGACACCGGGCGGTACTGCGATGTTGAACGCAAACTGACCGTACCTCAGATGTTACGCCTGGCTTTTCGCCACAAACTTATTGACGGGGATGCGTTGATGGTCCTCCAGTACCGGCCTGACAGATTAGGCAGGGGAAAGGGGCGATACGCCACAACGGTTCAGGTTGTCGATCCTGACAGACTCAGCAACCCGCAGCAGAATTTCGACATGCCTAATATTCGCGGTGGCGTGGAGATTGATGATGACGGCGCGCCAGTTGCTTACCACATCAGGGAGGCCCATATCGGTGACTGGTGGAGCGGCGCTAAAACCATGACATGGCGACGCATACCTCGCGAGACTTCATGGGGGCGTCCACATGTCGTACATGATTTTGACCATGAGCGGGGAGCCCAGCATCGTGGCAATGGCATTCTGACACCGGTCATTCAGCGTCTGAAGATGCTGGTGAAATATGACCAGAGCGAGCTGGAAGCCGCTATTTTGAATGCCATTTTTGCCGCCTATATCGAGTCACCGTACGATTCTGAGATGGTTCAGGCCGCGATGGGGGAGAGTTTTGATGACACCAGCCTGGGAGCTTATCAGGACGGCCGCGTTGAGTTTCACAATGACCGTCGACTGACCCTGCAAAATGGCGCCAGGATGCCGATTCTTTATCCGGGTGAAAAAATCACAACGGTTAACGCCGCCCGTCCGTACAGCAACTTTGAGGTATTTGAATCCGCTGTGCTGCGTAATTTTTCGTCCGGTACCGGGCTTTCTCCGCAACAGGTTACGCAGGACTGGTCAGATGTTAACTACAGCTCCGCGCGATCGTCGTTGCTGGAAGCCTGGAAAACACTGACCAGACGCCGTGATGATTTTTCCATGGGGACTGCCCAGCCCGTATTGACGTCTTTTGTTGAGGAAGTCCACGACAACGAGGATTTGCCTCTGCCATCCGGTGCCCCGGATTTTGTCGATGCCCGCGCTGCATATTCTCGCGCACGCTGGATGGGTCCAGGACGTGGTTGGGTGGATCCAGTTGCAGAGAAAAAAGGCGCCATTCTGGGTCTGGATGCGGGGCTTTCCACGCTTGAAATTGAAGTGGGCGAAAACGTCGGCGAGGACTGGGAAGAAGTGCTTGATCAGCGGCAACTGGAGATTGAGTCCTGCCTGAAGCGTGGCCTTCCATTACCCAGTTGGGCGCAGGCGGATCAGTTCGCCAGCGAGACAATTAAAGACCCGGAGGAAAAGTGAATCTACCCCATCTGGCTCAGCGGCTGTTTAATACGCCGCTGGCCCTTCACCCAAATAAAGCCGAGGTCATCATGGCCGCGGTCATGGACCGGTTTGGCATCAGCAGAATCGAATCCTCTCTGGCGATGGAAGACGATGACTGGTATGGCTACGACGGCAACCGCAGTCGGGAGTCAAAGCGTGATCCTGGATACGACAATGTAGGCGGGATTGCGGTTATCCCGGTCTGTGGCACGCTGGTTCAAAAGCTGGGGTGCCTGAGGCCGTACAGCGGCATGACCGGTTATGACGGCATCCGCCAGTCCTTTCTGACCGCGCTGACTGACCCTGAGGTTAACGGAATTTGTCTTGATATTGATTCTCCCGGTGGCGAAGTTGCCGGGTGTTTTGATCTCGTTGATGAAATCTACAACGCCCGGGGAACGAAACCCATCCATGCCATTCTTACCGAAAATGCGTATTCCGCGGCGTATGCGATCGCCAGCGCAGCTGACCGTATTTCCGTTCCTCGAACTGGCGGTGTGGGTTCAGTCGGTGTCATCACCATGCATCTGGACTGGACACAGCGAATTAAAGACGACGGACTGAAGGTGACAATCATTACGTTCGGCAGCCGTAAAGCAGAAGGCTCGCCATTACGTGAACTCTCTGAAGAGGCGTTCAATGCCATCCAGCAGGACATTAACACTATGGGGGAATTGTTCGTGAATACCGTCGCCAGGAATCGCGGGATTAGCGCGAAGGTGATTAAAAGTACTCAGGCTGCCTGTTTTATGGCTGCTGATGGTGTGGAAATTGGACTGGCTGATGAGGTGTGTACGCCTGATGCTGCGTTCAGACATTTACTTGAAAAAACAGGAGCCTGAAATGGCAAAGAAACCGTTTAGTTTTGCTCATCTTCTCGGACGTGGCGCGTCGGCATCCGAAGAGGAAGAGGATAAAAAGGCCAAAAAAGCGAAAGCCCGTCGCGCTGAAGAAGACGAGCGTGACGATGATGCGGAAGACGAAGACCGCGATGACGATGCTGAAGATGAAGAGCGCGATGATGATGCAGAAGACGATGGTGACGATCCGGATGCTTCTGAAGATGATGATTCAGATGATGGCGATGACGACCGCAAAGAAAGCAAAGCGGTGAAAAGCGCCCGCATTGCTGAGCGTAAACGTTGTGCCCGTATCTTCGGCAGTAAGCATGCTGCGGCAAACCCATCACTGGCGGCTTCACTCGCATTTAACACCGGGATGAGCTCTGCCGCTGCTATTGATGTGCTGGCATCTACGGCGCCAGCCGTACAACCACAGGCAACGAGAGGACGCTCTCTCGATCAGCGCATGCAGGAAAGCCATGATGTTCGCCTGGGGCAGGATGGTGACAACAAAGCCGGCGGTAAATCGGCACTGGTGAGCAAAATGACCAGTCTCTATAACTCCACTAAAGGAGAGAAATAATGGATCAGTTTGGTCAGAATCAGTTTGCTCCTGGCATGAAAAGCTCGCTGTTCGTTCCCGATCAGCTTATTGCCGGTACCCTACAGTTGGTTACCGACTCCGGTACGATTACCGGAGGCTCCTTCAAGCGCGGTACCGTACTCGGAATGATTACTGCCAGTGGCAAATACACGAAAAGTGTGAAAACGGCTGCCGACGGAAGCCAAAACCCGGTAGCAATCCTGGTTGATAACGTTGATGCGTCAACCGCCGATCAGAATGGCGGTCTGTATCTGATGGGCGAGTTCAACCAGAACCGCATCATTTACGATAACTCATGGACAGTCCCGGGGCTGAAAGCTGCCCTGCGCCCGCTGTCTATTTTCCTGAAAGACAGCATTCAGGCGCCTGTAGCCGCTTCCTGATTTAACCCTCTTATCTCCTGACTTAATGCTTTAACTGGCAGGGGCTGACTTATTCCAATTTTTGCCAGCGCATAGCTGGCATTATCAAGAGACTGAATATGGATAATATTTTTGATACCAGCGTTCTGGTAGGGGTGGTACCCAACCTGCTGACCAGCCAGAACTGGCTACTTGATCGCTTTTTCCCCAACGTTGTTACCTACGAAACGGAAGAAGTCGCCATTGATGTTGATGTCGGTCTGCGCCGTATGGCGCCGTTTGTCTCTCCGCTGGTGGAAGGCAAGATTGTAGAAAGCCGCAAATATCAGACCAACACCTTTAAACCTGCCTATATCAAAGATTTACGCGCGCCAGACCTTCGCAAACCCATTCGCCGTCAGATTGGTGAGCGCATTGGCGGTGAATTTACTGCCGGTGAACGTGAAATGCTCAACCTGCAGTTCGAAATGGCAGACCAGATCGACATGATTCAACGTCGTCTGGAGTGGATGGCCTCCAGCGCGCTGGTATCCGGTACGGTAACTGTCGCCGGTGAAGGCTATGAAACCAAAGTTGTTAACTTTGGGCGATCTTCAGATTTGACGATTACCTTGAGCGGCGCTGATAAATGGCCTCAGTCTGTCGCTGCCGGAGCAACGAATACCCAGCCCTCTGATGATATTGAGGAATGGCAGACTCTCATTTTGAAGAATTCGGGTGCGGTGCCAACTGACCTTGTTTTCACTAACAAATCATGGCGAGCATTCCGCCTGGATACCACCATCAAAGATAACGCCATCACTTTCCCGACTCTGAGTCCGTTTGGTAACCAGGTTAATGCAGGCGCTCAGGTTAATAAAGGTGCGGTCTATAAGGGGCGCTGGGGGAACTTTGACCTGTGGTTGTATAACGACTGGTACATCGACCCGCTGGACAACGTTGAAAAACCGATGATCCCGGATGGCGCGGTTATTATGAGCGGTGCCGACCTGATGGGAACGCGTGCCTTTGGTGTCATTCTGGATCCGGAATTCAACTATGGTCCGCTGGCGTATGCGCCGAAATCCTGGGTTGAAAAGAACCCGGCGCAACGGCTCATCCTGATGCAGTCTTCCCCGCTGGTTATTCCTAGCCGGGTAAATGCATCTCTCTGCGCAACGGTGGTGTGATATGGCAAAAGAAACTAAATCTGAGCTGGCGGATGATCTGAATGCGGGAGGTTCTGGCCTGGGCGTTGAAGACCTGAACATGAGCGAAGGCGGTCAGGGCAGCCAGCAGCGTAATGATGAAGGCGGTGCCAGTTCATCCGGTGATGGTGACGCTGAAAACGAAGAGGCTGCGGGCCCTGAATTTGTGGTCCTGAAGGGAAACAGCATTCGCCATAACGGTGAAGTTTACCGCGAAAATGTGCGTATTCCTGTTTCTGGTAAGGATGCCGAGCGTCTGCTGGCTGCTGGCGTGATTGCTGATGTTCAGGTGTTGCGTCAGCGCGTGCTTTCTGCAGCGCCTACCGTGAGCGTCACGACGGAGTAACCGGCATGGGCGTAGACTGGGATTTACATCTTTTAAGTCCGCTACATGGCGTCTTTGGCGATGAGCATGAGTACCGTCCTAAAGACGGTACTCCCTTCACGATTAACGGCATTTTTGACCGTGGCTACGCCCAGGCCGCTGAAAACCTTGACGGGGATTCAGTGATAAATACTTCCAGTCCGATGCTGGGTGTGCGTGATGCTGAGTTCAGGAAACTCGGTAAGCCGCAGCCGGAAGTTTCTGACCGGGTGTTTATTAAAACCGTCGGCGGCCATGCTATTAATCAGTTATTCGTTGTATCGAATGTCGAGCCAGACAGTCATGGCGGATCCCGCCTTGTTCTCAACGTGGTGAAAGCACGATGAATGCATCAGCTATTCGTAAAATGGTGGTGACGGCGCTGGTCGGTCACACAGATGCCGGCGACCGTGTTTATTCCCCGCGGGACTGGCCAACCTCAGCAGCGCTCTATCCGGCGCTGCTGGTCCAGACCCCGTTCGACCATAAAAAGGCGCAGGGACGGAATACGCCAGCGTTCACTACGGTGACCACTGTCCGCATTACTGGCCGCGTCCAGGAGTATGACGGGGAAGTAGATGATGATGGCGCTATGCGTGCCGAGATCGCCCTTGAAGATTTGCGCGAGCAGGTAGAAAGGGCGGTAATCAACAGCTACGAACTCACCCGAAAAATCCAGAAGTACGCGGAAGTGCGTTCAACGATAAATGTTGACGCTGATGGTGAGGCACATCTGGGTCAGTTGTTGTTCGAAATCGATATCGAACATTATCAGGGCCCAGAGGACTTTTATCCCGTCAACCTGCCACCGCTCGAAGGGATTGATATCACCGTCGAAATGCCTGACGGTACGCCGCGACCGGGAACCAGTATTAACCTGCAGGAGTAATCCATGTTTGTAAAACCAAAAGATGGGCTCAGCGTTCGCTGTCCCGTCCGGGGCGAAGCTTTGCCCAAAGAAGGCGCTGAGGTGCCAGATAATACATTCTGGCGGCGCCGGATGAAGGATGGCGACGTGAACCTGGTGCAGAAAGGTGTGAAGAACACCGCTCAAAAAGAGGACGACAGTAAATGACCGTTCCATTTTCACGCGTTCCCAATAATCTCCGGACGCCGTTATTTTACGTGGAGTTTGATAACTCCATGGCTAATACGGCCACGGCAACTCAACGAACTCTGCTGATTGGCCAGATGCTGCCTACCGGTACGGCGGCCGCCAACATCCCCGTTAAAGTCTCTTCACCTAATGGCGTGGGAGAGTTGACCGGTAAGGGGTCACAGCTACATGGGATGATGGCGGCCTATCAGAAGAATGATACTGCCGCTGAGGTCTGGATCCTGCCGCTGGCGGACGATTCCGGGTCAATGACGGTTGCGAAAGGGAGTATTAAAGTCGCTTCTCAGGCATCTGAGACAGGCGTCATTTCTCTCTATCTTGCTGGTATCCGTGTGCAAATGACTGTGCTGGCAACGGATACTCCGGCGCAAATTGCAACAGCGATGGTGACGGCCATTGCTCGGAAAACTGACCTGCCGGTTACTGCAGCTGTTAAATCTGATGCAACCGACACGGTCGAGCTGACGGCCAAAAATGCGGGGCTTCTGGGGAATGGCATTGATATTCGCCTTAACTACCTGGGTACCCAGGGAAGCGAGGTTACGCCAGCAGGGTTAACGCTGACAGTAACAGCGATGACTGGCGGCGCCGGTGCACCAGATTTTGTGGATGCCCTCGGTAACCTTCAGGACAAGACGTTCGATTTCATTATCAATGCCTACGACGATACGGCCTCTCTTGATGCCATGAAGGCGTTTCTGAATGATGCGTCCGGGCGCTGGGCGTGGGATAAGCAACTGTATGGCCATTCTTTCGGCACGGCTTCGGGAACCTACGCCGAGCTGGGTACAAAAGGCGAGGCCCGAAATAACCAGCATGAAACGCTGCTGGGCGTCTATCGCTCTCCGACACCACGTTATATCTGGTCTGCCGCGCTGACCGGCGCTATTGCCCCGAGCCTGCGTAACGATCCGGGCCGCCCGCTGCAGAGCCTGCCGGTTTATGGCGTGCTGGCGCCGGATTTAGCGGACCGCTTTGAACTCACTGAGCGTAACAACCTGCTGTACAGCGGCATTTCAACGTACACCGTCGCCGACGACGGGACGGTCAATGTTGAAAACATCATTACCACATACCAGAAAAACAGCTACGGCGACGAAGACGACAGTTATCTGCAGGTGGAAACTTTATTCAGCCTGATGTTCGTTACGCGCTATCTCCGCACTGCGGTAACAAGCAAATTTGGGCGAATGAAACTGGCGGCGGACGGTACGCGCTTTGCTCCGGGGCAGCCGATTGTGACGCCCAATATCATTAAGGCCGACCAGATCGCTGAATACCAGACGCTGGTATTTAACGGTTATGCGCAGGATGCCGAAGCGTTTGCCAAAAACATCATTGTTGAGCAGAACAAAACAAACCCGAACCGCGTAGATGTGTTGTGGCCGGGAGCGCTCATCAATCAACTGCGCATCTTTGCGCTGCTTAATCAGTTCCGCCTGCAGGCTGAATCAACAGGAGCTTAAAAAATGGCAGGAGATACCTCTAACCGTCTGGCCGGTACCGCCTACGTCACCGTGGACGGTATATCCGTCATGGTGGAAGGTTCCTTTAAATATCAGCCATCAACGGTAAACCGTACCACGCTGACCGGAATGGATGGTGTACACGGATACAAAGAAAAACCGGTTGCCGGGTACATTTCGGCTCGCCTGCGTGACAGCGGCGGTACTAACGTAAAAGGGTTTAATGGCCAAACGAACGTCAACGTAATCGCAGAGCTGGCAAACGGTAAAACGATTATTGGCCGCTCACTCTGGACGGTCAACGTTCAGGAAGTGGAAAGCGAAGATGCGGTATTTGATGTTCGCTGGGAAGGTCGCGAAGTAACGGAGAACTAAGATGGCAGAATTAGAGCGCACCAAAATTATTGTCCTGACCACCCCTCTTGAGGACGCGGCACAAAAAACACGTTATGAGCAACTGGAGCTTAAGGCGCCCACGCTGAGTCAGGCGGAACAGTTTTATGAGAAGCAATCCTCATCATCCTCTCTTGCGGCGATGCGCCTGCTGATCGCGCTGGTATCCGATACCCGTGAAAGCGTACTGGCACCGATGGATTTTATCGACTTCCGCAAATGCGAGGTTTATCTGCTCAGTTTTTTGACCTGGCAGCCCTGACCGCCTGGCAGGAGCTTGCTGCTGAAGTGACGTTTTATTTCCGCTGGACTGAAGACAGGGCGTGGGGAATGACCTACTCCCGTCTGAAGTGGTGGGTATCGCAGGCCTCCCGTATTAACAAGATCAGGAAGCGACAGAGCGATGAGTAATGCATTCGATTTTGAGCTGGTGGCCGGCGATCATGTCAGCGAAGTAATAGCGCGCATCGACGACGCTGTTCGCAACCTCGAGCCTCAACTGGAGAAGACCCGCGAGGGCCTGCAACTGGGTGGACAGGAAACGCTCGACGGGCTGAACGGATACAATTCCAGACTGGATATTATGGCCCGGACAGCGCGCGATAACGTTCAGTTCATCGGTGACATGATCCCCCCCATGAAAATAGTGGGAGAGTTGGCAGGTAAGTTTGCCGGGCTGGGGCTGGCCGGTGGCGTGATTGGCACTATCGGCGGCGCAGCCTATGCAACAGGTAAACTTGCCGAGAGTTACAGGGAGGCCGCTCGAGGGGCTTATGACCTGAACACCCATGCGCAGAATACCGCCATGAGCGTTCAGGATTTCTCCCGGCTTTCAGGCGCCCTTCAGCTTGTGGGGGCCGACAGCGAAAGTGCGGCGTCTTCGATTGAGGGAATCTTTAAGTCGCTCAATGAAGCGAACAGCGGAAAAAATGCCGGCGTCATGGCCGCTATGGCACAGATAGGCGCGCAAATTGAGAGAAATAACGATGGCTCGGTCAATACGCTAAGGACGCTTGAGTCCATCGCAAAAATTTTTCCCAAGCTTAGACCTGATCAGCAGAAGTCGTTTGCCGACGCTATGGGGCTGACCCCTGAACTGCTGACGCTGATGCGTGAAGGTGCGAAGTACGCCGGGCTTCTGGCAAAAGCGGATAAGGTAGGGCTGACAGTGGATCCTGCCCTTAACCAGCAACTGACAAATTTTGATGTTGCGGTTAAGGAAGCGAGTGCTTCCTGGGATGGATTTAAATCAAAGCTTGAACGTAAGATTTACGCCTCTCTTGATAGCAATGGCCTGACCGACATGGTTAATGGCTTCACGGATATGCTGGCGAATAATTTCGACAATATCTCCATGAGTCGGTTTGCAGGACAAAATAAAGGCGACGACTCCGAGCTGATGCGCAGAGCGCTGGCAGATCCTGAATTCCAGAAGCGCCTCGACGGGAATGAGAAAAACCAGCTGACCGCCGGTGTGATGACCGATGAGTCCAGGAAGAAGTATCACCAGTATTTTTACAACCAGGATCGATCACGACAATTATCCGAGGATGTGAACGCGATTACCCGGCCGCAACCTGCGCGTGGACCGGTTATCTATAACCCGAACGGGAAAAATACGCTGGGATTCAGGAATCATAACCCCGGGAATCTGAGAGATGCCTCAAATACCACGGGGCGCAGTCGGGGTTTCTCAACATTCTCCAGTGACGATGATGGTCTTTCAGCCATGGCCCGGCAACTGATGCTTTATGGTGACCGGGGGAATAATACTCCGGGCGGCATTCTTCATACGTATGCCCCGCGTACTGAGAATAAAACACAGCAATATATTGACGATGTATCCGCCAGAACGGGTTATAGCGCCCGACAGCGCCTTGACCTGCATAACCCTGAGGTGCTGAAAACGCTGATGGCGGCAATGATCCAGCATGAGCAGGGGTCTCAGCCCTACACGGAAGAGCAACTGAAAAACGCGATACGGTCAGCCATTATGGATGACAGGTGGTCTGGTTTGCGGAGCCCGGAAAGGCTGACGCAGCAGCGCCGGGATATCATTTCCGGAGCCGGAGGAGGAGAAAGGCAACCATCCATACTGGCACCGGCGGACGGAGACGATGATGTTAACGTCATGACCGACAATATAACCCGCTCTCTGACGGATGCGCTTGCAGAACATCCGTTAAAACTGGAGATCGTTATGACTAACGACAAAGGGGAGCGGAAAACCTACAACGTAGAAAATAACGGGAAAATTATCACCCCCATGAATTATTAACACATGACCGCCCGTCAGGGCGGTTTTTTACTTCCGGAGAACAGATGGCAATCATTCAGGACGCTATCACCTCCCTGATGGGCGGTGATGCCAGCGATGACTGGCAAAGCCAGCTTCGTCCGTGCTCATTCCGGGGTGTTCCCTTTGCCATCATCAGCGAGGAAGGGAGTCACGGACGCCGGCAGGCTGTACATGAATATCCTTATCGGGACACGGCATGGATAGAGGATATGGGGCGCGGAACCCGCCGTTTTGTTCTCAAGGGATTTCTGGTTCAGGATAGCCTAATTTATGGCGGTGGTGATGTTATTTCCCAGCGTCTGGCGCTAATTGCCGCATGCGAAACCAAAGGCAGCGGGACGCTAATTCACCCCACGCTGGGTGAGATGACTGTTTCAGTTCCTGAAAATGGGCTGACGCTCTCCGGCGATATGAAGAGTGGGCGTGTATTTGAATTCACGCTGATGGCGATCGAGTCCGGGTTAAAGGTTTTTGCTGTGACTGGCAGTAGTGCGGCAGGTAAAACCGTTCGCACGAATTATTTGAAACTGGTCAGCACAACAGTCTTCAGCACTATCGCGCGGATTAAGGGTGAAATTCGCGGTGTGACACAGGCAATAAAAACCATAAAGAGCACCATCGGCTTCTGGACGAATATGGTTGAAAGCACCACCAATGAGGTAACGAATATCAGTAGCGTGCTGAAATCCACGTTCGGCAATCAGCGATACGGTCGTTACAGCAAGGGAACGGTAGGTGGCTCGTCATCCGGGGCGACCGGCAGTGTGGATACGGCTGATACTGACGGTTTTCAGTCGTTATCGGATCAGGTTGCTGCGCAGTCCATTATGGACAGGCAGAGGATTACTGACACCGCTACCGGACTGAACAACTCCACCACCGTTGATGATTTTGTCCAGCGAACCGCTGATGTTATCAATGCCATTCTCAACTGTGCGGGCGGCATTAACGAGCGGATTTCGGCACTGGAAAAGCTGGCCAATGCAACCAGTACAGAGTATCAGAAGTCGAATGCCAGCGCGGAGATTGCTGAAACGGTCAATACCCTCATTATCGTTTTGTGCAGCGGAGCTATGGCGGCCGCGGCATCAGAATCCAACCCAACGAGCCGCGACGAAGCCGAACAGATCACCCGGCGTGTGGCCAACCAGCTCGATGCTGCCTTGCTGGTGGCGGGTGACCGGGGCGATGATGATCTTTACAGCGGGCTGCTGCAGGTCAGAACGTCATTTCTCGACACCATGAACACTCTTTCTGCGGGGCTGATTGAGCTGATGCAGTTTAATTCGGTACAGCCTCTGCCTGCACTGACGCTGGCAAACAGGTTATATCAGAACGCCGGAAGGGCTGATGAGCTTATTCAGGAGTCGAATGTTCCTCACCCGGCATTTATGCCGACCTCAATGAAGGTATTACGACAATGAGCGACGATCAGGATGTGGTTCGGTTAACGGTCGGCAATAAAATTATTGAGGGCTGGGATGCGGTTCGCGTAACGCGAAGTATTGAACGGTTTCCGTCCGATTTCAGCCTCGGCCTGATGGATTACTACCCTGGTATCAGTGAGAAGCAGTTAGTACAGGAAGGGCAGTCCTGCGACGTGCGCATCGGTAACGATCTGGTGCTGACGGGCTATATCGACAGTTGGGAGCCCGCAATTACGCGTGCAAGGCATGAGGTACAGGCAAACGGTCGCAGCAAATGTCAGGACCTGGTGGACTGTTCTGCTGAGTGGCCAAACAACGTTATCAACCAGAGTGACGCGCTGAGCATCGTTTCTCGTCTGGCCTCATGGTACGGGATCAAAGTTTCTTGTGATGTTGACGATCTGGTTGATGTTCCCCAGTTCACGATTAACTGGGGAGAATCGCCGCAGGAAATCATTGAGCGGGTAACCCGCTGGTCTGCGCTGCTGTATTACGACCTGCCAGATGGAAATCTTCTCCTTACGCGAGTCGGAACCCGGCGTGCGGCCAGCGGTGTGGCTGAAGGGGAGAATATCGAGCAGGCATATTACCGCGCCGATATGTCGGAAAGATTTTCTGACTATGTTGGTGTCTCGATGAGTGTTTCTCCAATTGCCGGTTTTTCACCCGATACCGCCTATGACTCGGTAACCCTGGCTACTGCACGGGACCCGGAAGCAGCGAAGATGCGCTACCGAAAGCGCATTGTCATCGTCGAAAGCACTCTGATGGCCTCGCAGCAGGCACAGCGTGCCATTGACTGGGAGATGAACCGGCGCTATGGCCGATCAAAACAGCTAAGCGTCACAATAGACAGTTGGCGGGATAAATCCGGGAAACTCTGGGAGCCAAATACTCTGATCCCGGTAAATATCCCCACGTTAAAACAGGCTAATACAGAGTTGCTGATTGCGGATGTGACATTTATGCGCGACAGCGATGGAACGCATGCCCGGATGACGCTGATGCCGCCTGAGGCGTTTGCCGTTCAGCCTTACGCTTTCTATCAGCAACTTGCAGGATTCAACCGATGAGCCAGTTTCGAAATTTTACAAACCGTATCGCCAGCATGTTGGGGGTAGGGCGAATTACTGCGATGAAGGATGCTGGCAGCACCCAGTCCGTGCAGTATCAAACCCCGCTTGAAGTCGCCACCGCCCACAGGCTGGCAGAGTTTGGATTTTCCTCCGGGTTACCTGTCGGAACGGACGTTGTGCTGGCATTTCTGGGTGGTGATCGCTCAAATCCGGTGGTCATAGCAACCAACCATCAGGGATACCGTTATTCAGATCTGAGCCCCGGTGAAACAGTGATGTACAACCAGTGGGGGATGAATGTTCTTCTGACAGAAAATGGAGTTTTCATTGATGCAAAAGGGAAAAATGTTGAGGTCAACAATGCAGCCACTGTCACCATCAATGCCAGTGAAAGCATCATGGCCAACACGCCGTTACTAAAATGCACGGGCGATATCGTGGACAACTGCGAAACGAACAGCAAAACGCTGAAACAGTTGCGTGATGCCTATAACCTTCACGATCACGACGTGAAAGAGGTGCAGTCGGGAGAAAGCACTATCACCAGTGAAAAAACAGCGGAGCAGGTGACTGATGAGTGATATTTCATCCTTCTGGAACATCGATGAGATGCACGCCGACTGGCAGGAAAACTTCGGCGTGCTGACATCCGGCAATGATATGCATACCGCTGTTTTGATCAGCCTTTTCACAGACGGACTTGCTCGCGCAGATGACCCTTATGAAGGCACTGACCGCCGCGGATGGTGGGGCGATCTGGATAACGATAAACCCATCGGTTCGCGGCTCTGGTTATTGCGTCGAGAGAAGCTGACCCGTGACGTTGCCATGCGCGCAGAACAGTACGCTGAAGAAGCGCTGGCGTGGATGAAAAATGACGGCATCGCCAGGGATATTCAGGCCACCTCGGAAATCGTTTTTCCTGCCAGGCTGAATCTTATCATCCGATATCTTCCTCCGGACGGTGACTGGCAAGAGTTCAAATTCTTCTGGTTATGGAGGCAACTGAATAATGCCATTTAAACGAAAAACGCTCAGTGAACTGAGAACTGAAAATCAGCAGTTCATGCAGGCGGAACTTGAGAGGGTTGGCGCATTACTTCGGTATGGAAACCTGAAAGTACTGGCTGATATTGACGCCGGTATGGCTCACCTACACTACGCCTATCTGGATTACATTGCCCTGCAGACAAACCCATATACCGCTACCGATGAGTGGCTGGCCGGCTGGATGGCACTGAAGCAAACTTACCGGAAAGCGGCGACAGCTGCCAAATCTCCTGCAGTAAAAGCTACGGGGACTGCAGGAGTTGAACTTCCCGAGGGAACTGTCCTGAATCGGGCTGATGGTTATCAGTATGTTACCGACTCAAAACTGTCCATATCTGCCGGGAAAAGCGGGACCACTTCCATTACGGCTGTTTTGCCTGATATTTCAGATGATGTGACTGGCGGCGGTAATAAGGGAAACGCTGATGCCGGCACACTGCTGACGCTGGATGCAAACATACCAGGTATCGATAATACGCTGATGCTGATCGAGCCAGCAACCGGCGGTGCTGATATTGAAACTCAGGAGGATTTTCGTCAACGCGGGCTCCTGGCGTTTCAAAACCCGCCACAGGGCGGAAGTGATACAGATTACCGGGGGTGGGCATTGTCTGTTTCTGGGGTCACTCGCGCATGGATCAGGCGCCGTGGCATGGGGCCGGGAACAGTCGTGATTTATATTATGTGTAATGGTGAAGACAAAACGAACCATGGTTTTCCTGTCGGTACTGATGGCATTTCCTCGCTGGATGACTGGGGGGCAGTAAAGGCTACCGGCGATCAGGGCAGGGTGGCCGATTATATTTACCTGCGCTCACCCGTCACCTCCCTGAACTACGTTTGCTCTCCCGTTCCTGGCGTTATTGATTTTGAGATCAGCGGCATTTCCAGCGCCAGCAGTGCAACGACAACTGCGATTGCGGAAGCTATAGACAGCGTATTTTTTGAAAATGGAAACCCGCTGGGGACTGGGAAGATCTATCTCTCCGATATTAACCGGGCTATTGGTGATGTTGCCGGAACCGGAGGCTTCATTCTTGTTTCACCTACGACAAATATTGAGCCGGGTGTGGGCCAGTTACCGGTGAGAGGTGAGGTGAATTATACATGAGCCTCTTCACTACAGATGATTACCGCCAGGCTCTCCAGGCGCTTATCCCTACAGGACGGGCGTGGCCACGTGACCCTGATACGGTTCAGTATGCTGTTCTCAGATCTCTGGCTGCAAGCTATCAGCGTAGTGACAGTGATGCTCTGAGTATTCTGAGCGGCGCCTTTCCAAAAACCGCAACAATCATGCTACCGGAGTGGGAAGAGGCTCTGAGTCTGCCTGACGACTGCTCAATAGGCGAGGTCGATACCATCGCAAAAAGGCAGGCGGCGATTGTCTCAAAATTAATCAGTACAGGTGGTCAGTCCAAAGCTTATTTTATTGGTATTGCCAAAGCGCTGGGCTACAACATCACAATTAAAGAATATCGACAGGCCCGCGCCGGTCTGTCTGTCTGTGGGGATGGGCTGAATGGTGATGAATGGCCTTTTGTATGGCTGGTAGAGGCTGAAGATACCACCATCTCTTATGCCAGGGCGGGGCTCAGTTATTGCGGAGACCCACTCCGCTCATGGGGAAACCGTCAGTTGGAGTGTCGTATAAACGCGCTGGCACCGTCTTATACACTGGTCAAATTTGGCTATATCTATTTCGGTTTCAATGATGAAGGGGTCTATGAAGTCACCCCTGAATTTGCAACGATATTTGATATTGCATCAGGAAACATTTCTTCAAATTAAAAACTGAAGGTAAATATGAGAAAAGTTGGAAGTACAACCGATACCGCTGATGCTAATGGCGAATATACTAATGGTAACGTTGCTAACGGGGTATCGCCGACGATTATCAACGCTGAAATGCTTAATACATTTCAAAGAGAGTTGGTTAACCTTGTTGAAGGTTTAGGATACACATTAAACCCTGATGACGACTCACAAATATTAAAAGCAATTAATGGCGTTATTAGTGGCCGCCTATTGGGCGTACCAAGAGTTATTACCAGCAGTGGAATGTTTACAAAATCATCTGGTGCAAAAAAGTGGCGCATTCGGGTGTTAGGCGCTGGGGCTGGTAGTTCTGCAGCACCGGCGACCGGAAATGGGGAAGTTTCGATAAGCAATGGTGGGGGCGCCGGGGCGTATGCCGAAGGTATTTATGACGTATCTGAATTAACGTCAGCAATGGTAACCATTGGTACTGGTGGCGTTGGAGGTACAGCGGCTTCACCATACGGAGGGGATGGGGGGGCAACCTCAGTAGGAGCACTTATCTCCGCCCCTGGCGGTAAATCCGGGTTGCCAGCAGGGCCAGCTAACCCTCCGTTTCAGCCAGTTGCTAATACGAACTCAAACAGCCCCTCTGGGTGGAATATCGTAGGTACATCTGGTGCTGGTTCTGAGCCTGCAGTTGCTGTATCAACAAGTTATGCAGTGGGGTCACGTGGAGCAAATAGCCCTCTTGGGGTTGGCGGGGCAGTTCCGGCAATAAATACACCTGCAAATACTGGTGGCGGTTATGGTTCTGGTGCATCTGGTTGTTCAAATGGACCATCCCAACCCGTGAAAGCTGGCGCGGCAGGTCGTGACGGAATAGTTATTATTGAAGAATATTCATGATATATATGTCGTGTTTTTTGCGTTATTTTTACAATGGCGCGAATGAGTAACATATAAAAAACGGCCACGTCCGCTTTAAAATAAATATTCAGATTTATTTTAAATAAATATCGGGGTCTAGCTTTTACCAATTCCGAATCGTCATCAAGTAAAAAATTGTTTGGTTATTATTAACTACACAGTAGCTTAGCTCCTGTCTGGAAATCATATGCCCCAAAGATACAATACAGGAAATTCACGTCCATCAAACAGCATGAAAGATCTTAACGATAATGCGTTAGCCTTTGATGACTTTATGAATAGTGAAAGCGATACATTCATTGATCGCTTTGGTGATCCAAAGGACTCTTTACCTGGAACAACAAAAAAAATAATGCTTGCTGCGGATGATGTCATAGAGGCAACCCGCCAGAACCTTATCCCCCTGAGTCGTCAGTATATGACTCTGTCAGCCGCTCAGGCTGATATTGTGAATATCCCGGATGGATCGACGACCTATGTTCGCAGCGCGGATGGCAGTTCACTTGCCGATGAGTACATTAACAACGGCGGAACACTGGAGGCTACCGGGCGTCAAATGCCTTCACAGCAGTCAGTGGGCGAGGTAGCGGATTTCTCT
>ERZ827469.1258-NODE-1258-length-23428-cov-5.250888_pt1 | contig 23428 bp, 19 predicted proteins | sample MGYA00519917_ERZ827469 | MGnify/ENA primary metagenome ERZ827469 (study PRJEB31778, sample SAMEA3449314) | human gut metagenome | biome: human gut; feature: human-associated habitat; material: faeces | place: United Kingdom | collected 2010/2012 ... | reverse complement strand
TATTGACTGCATATCTCGGACTCCAATCTGCTTCAACATAGGTCTCAATCTGTCTTGGAATAAATTTAAAACAGCTTCTTATCGGTCGCAATATTTGTTCCTGTGTTTTCTCTATGGTCAGTGGGCTTCCAGCCAGTTGCGGCCCACACCGGAGTCGGCCAATAACGGCACTTGCAACGGATAGGCGTTTTCCATCTCTTCGCAGACGATAGCTTTTACTCTCTCGATTTCCTCGACGGGTACATTGAAATTGAGTTCGTCGTGTACTTGCAGAATCATGCGGCTTCGTAGATGCTCGTTTTCCAATCGTTTGGCGATACGTATCATAGCGATTTTGATGATGTCGGCTGCACTCCCTTGTATCGGGGCGTTAATGGCGTTTCGTTCGGCATATCCCCGCACGACGCTGTTATGGGAATGTATATCGGGCAACATTCGTTTCCGGCCGCAAATCGTTTCCACATAGCCTTTTTCCCGAGCAACTTCGATACTTTTATTCATATACTCTTTGATTTGCGGATAACTTTCGAAGTATCCGTCGATCAATATTTTTGCTTCGCTCCGTGGTATATTCAGTCGTTCGGCGAGGCCGAATACCGATATGCCGTAAATGATACCGAAGTTCGCTGTTTTGGCCTTTCTTCTCATATCGGCAGTTACGGCATCGATAGGAACTTTGTAAATTTTTGCGGCTGTGGCTGCGTGAATATCCGATCCCTCCCGGAATGCTTCTATCATGTGCCGGTCTCCGCTCAGGTGTGCCATGATACGCAATTCTATTTGCGAGTAGTCGGCCGAGAAGAAAACGCAGTCTTTATCCGGTACGAATGCACGGCGTATTTCTCGCCCTTCGTTGTCGCGGATAGGTATGTTCTGCAAGTTCGGGTTGCTGGAACTGAGTCGTCCGGTGGAGGTAATCGTCTGGTTGAACGAGGTATGTATCTTTCCCGTTTTGGGATTGATCAATTCGGGCAGGGCATTGATATAGGTACTCAATAGTTTGCGAATGCCTCTTTGATCGAGTATTTTACCCACGATGGGGTGGCGGGACCGAAGTTTTTCCAATATCTCCTCGGTCGTGGAATATTGGCCCGTCTTTGTCTTTTTGGCTTTTTCATCGATTTTCAATCGTTCGAAAAGGACTTCGCCTACTTGTCGTGCCGAACTTACGTTGAATGTAACGCCTGCCAATTGGAAAATCTCTTGTTCCAACTCGTTCATGCGCCGGGTGAGGATATCCGAGGAGCTTTTTAATTCGGTTATATCTACATTGACTCCGGTTATTTCCATGTCGGCGAGAACTTTTGTCAATGGCATTTCGATGTCGTAAAAGAGCTTTTCCATTTTTTCGGTCTTCAACTCTTTTTCGAGCCGGTTTTTCAGTTGCAAGGTAACATCGGCGTCTTCGGCGGCATATTCGCAAACTTGTTCTACCGGGACTTGTCGCATGGAAAGTTGTTTTTTCCCTTTCGGACCGATGAGTTTTTCGATGGACACAGGCTCGTAACCGAGATATACATTCGCCAGATAGTCCATATTGTGGTACTGTTCGGGTTGTAACAGGTAATGAGCCACCATTGTATCGAAGAAATCGCCTTTGACATGTATCCCGTAGTTATGCAGGACGATATAGTCGTACTTGATATTTTGTCCTATTTTCAAGGATTTGGGATTTTCCAGAGCCGATTTGAAGATGTTTACGATTTCCCGGGCTTTTTCTTGATCCTCTGGAATGGGAATATAATAGGCTTCGTGCTCTTTTAGGGCGAAAGAAAGTCCCACCAACTCTACATTCATCGGGTCTACGCCGGTTGTCTCCGTGTCGAATGCGAATGCCGATGCGCAAGATAGCAATGCCGCCAAGTCCCACATCTTTTCAGGGGTGTCGGTTAAATGATAGGTGTGCGGAATCGATGCGATATTAGCCAAATTCGACTGGGGCGCGGAGTTGTCTGTTTGTTCAGTTTCGGGAACATTGTCGAACAGGGAGGGTTGTACCGTTTTTTTAGGTGCCGGCGTTGTCGGTTGGTTTCCCAATACTCTTTCGGTAAGGTTTCTGAATTCCAATTCTTCGAAAATGGGTCTCAGTTTTTCACTGTTTACAGGTTCCCGTCGAAGTGATTTTTCGTCGAAAGTCAAGGGTACATCGGTCTTGATGGTTGCCAAGAACTTGGAAAACTCTATTTGCGAGCGGTTTTCTTCCACTTTGGTTTTCAAGGCTCCTTTTAACCGATCGGTGTTTGCAAGCAGGTTTTCTATACCTCCGAAATCGGCAATCAGTTTGACCGCCGTTTTTTCTCCCACTCCGGGACAGCCGGGTATGTTGTCGGAGCTGTCGCCCATCAATCCTAATATGTCGATAACCTGTTCGGGTGATTGTATGCCGTATTTCGTTTTTATCTCTTCCGGTCCTAAAATTTCGAAATCGCCGCCGAACTTGGGCCGATACATGAAAATGTGCGACGATACTAATTGCCCGTAATCTTTATCGGGTGTCATCATGTAGGTGTCGAAGCCCTCCTTTTCGGCAAGTTTTGCCAGCGAGCCTATGACATCGTCGGCCTCGAAGCCGGGAACTTCTATAATGGGAATGTTGTAGGCTTGGATAATCTCTTTGATGATCGGGACCGAATAGCGTATTACTTCGGGAGTTTCTTCCCGTTGGGCCTTGTATTGTTCATAAGCCTCGTGGCGAAATGTGGGGCCTTGCGGATCGAATCCGACGGCAATATGCGAGGGGTTTTCTTTTCTCAATAATTCTTCGAGCGTGTTGACGAACCCCAGAATGGCAGAGGTGTTTATCCCTTTGGAGTTGATTCTCGGATTCTTGATGAACGCATAGTAAGAACGGTAAATCAGTGCGTAAGCGTCTAATAAAAATAGTCGTTTCTCTTGCATAAGGGTATGCTGTTTGTAGATAAGAATTAAAAAAGCATCTTTGTAATGCGGTAAAATTACGATAAAAATACGGATTCTTTTGTTTTATTACTATTTTTGCACCAGAATAAATTGATATGGATAAACTTTTTAGCATACGGCAGCCGATAACCGAGGAGCTTGCTCTACTGAATAAAACCCTTACTGAATCTTTGCATACGACCAGTCCTCTGATGAATGAGGTGATTCAGGCTTATCTCGAAAGCAAAGGGAAACAGATTCGGCCCATATTGGTGTTACTGTGTGCGAAGTTGTTTGGTGAAGTTCCTCGTGAAGCCATTGACGCAGCAGCTTCGTTGGAAATGTTGCATAATGCCAGTCTGATTCATGACGATGTAGTCGATGAATCGCAGAAACGCAGAGGCCTACCGACGATCAATCATTTATATGATAACCGTATAGCGGTTTTGGTTGGCGATTATTTCGTGTCGTGTGCTTTGGCTTGTTCGATAAAAACGAACAAGATGCCGATTGTTTCTTGTTTGGGTGTCTTGGGACGGGATTTGGCTCGGGGAGAGATCGACCAGCTTTCCAATGCCCGCAATCATTTGCTTGACGAAAATGCTTATTTCGAAGTGATTCGGCGAAAGACAGCATCGTTGTTCTATGCTTGTATGCAGGTGGGTGCACTGTCTGCCGGCGCTTCTGCCGAAGATGTCGCGAGATTGGGAATGTTCGGAGAAAAGTTAGGGCTTTGTTTTCAGATTAAGGACGATATTTTCGATTATTACGAAGATAAAGTTATCGGTAAACCCACGGGAAACGATTTGCGGGAAGGGAAAATAACACTGCCGCTTATTTATGCGATTACTCATGGTGAGGGCTCTGAAAACGAACGAATGAGAGATTTGTTGTTGAGCGAGGAATATTTGTCGTCCGACAGCGTGCATACACTCATCGAGTATGCTAAAACACAAGGAGGTATCGAGTATGCCTATACAACTATGGGACGTATTCGTAACGAAGCTGTGGACCTATTGTCCGTTTTTCCTCCTTCCGAAACGATCGATGCTTTGATTGCGATCTTGGACTACACGATAGAGCGAGAAAAATAGAATTTTTAGGATAGTGGGGTTGTATCGACCCTTGTGGGCGCTCCCTTCATATCACTGCGCGATACCCCGTAATACTTATGGGACACGGCAGGGGGAGAGGGGGTAGAAGTATGAAAAGACAATCCCTGCTGATTTCTTACTAATTATCGAAAACGACCACTTTCTAAAAGTGGTCGTTTTCGTTTTCGATTTGCCCTTCATGTCGTCAATATTTGAAGCTGCTGCCGCCGAGAAACTCTCTGAGAAGAGAAGTAGGAGGTATTTCGCGTTGATTGATGGATTGAAAATATCCTAAGAAACGGAGCAAACGATGAGCTTCGGCATATTCGGGACAATCATGGGGTACGGCGCTGAGTATGGGTTGTGCATAATCTTTCATTACCGCCAGTTCGAAAAGGAGTGAAGAGTTGAACATGGCATCGGCGTTTTCCTGATAGGGGAATATCCATTTTTCTTCTCCTCGTCTCACGCTTCCCCAACGGGCTATGGTGCTCTGTGCCGATGCCCCGCGATACTTATGATCGCGGATAATGCGGCGTAACAGACGGTTATCGGCAGTAGGTATCCAGTTGTGGTCGTCGATGGAGATGGTCGTCAAGGCGGAAACATAAATGCGATATTTCAAATGAGTTTCGATTTGAGGTGTCAAATCCGGGTTTAATCCATGTATGCCTTCCAAGATGAGAACAGACCCTTGTTCCAATTTCAGAGTATTCCCTCTGTATTCTCTTTCGCCGGTTTCGAAATTATAAGTAGGCATCTCGATTGTTTCGCCTTGTAATAATCTGTTGAGGTCTTTATTGAACAAATCTAAATCCAAAGCGTAGAGCGATTCGTAATCGTAGTCGCCGGTTTCGTCGAGAGGGGTGTCTGTTCTATTGACAAAATAGTTGTCGAGAGATATGGCTACCGGTTTCAACAGATTGGTCATGAGCTGAATCGATAATCTTTTGGAGAATGTGGTTTTCCCCGAGGAGGAGGGCCCTGAGATAAGTACGATACGAGTACCGTTTTCGTGATAGCGTCGGGTTATATCGTCGGCGATTTTACCTATTTTCTTTTCATGAAGGGCTTCGGCAACTTTGATTAAGTCGGTTGCCTGTCTTGTTTCCACGGCTTTGTTGAGGTCTCCTATATTGCTCAATCCGATAATTTGGTTGAACGTGAGGTATTCTTTGAATGCATTCAACATTTTTTCTTGCGGTTCTATCAGAGCCGGTTCGGTCGGTGCATCGGGCGTGGGAGGAACTAACAACACCCCTCCGTTATATTTGACCAAATCGAATCCCTGTAAATATCCTGTCGACGGAGTCAGCCAACTGTAATACGAGTCGGCGAGACCGTCGAGAGTATGGTATTGAGTATATAACTCGTGTGTGGTTTTCAGCAATTCTATTTTATCGAACATACCTTGTTCCCGAAAAACTTCTATGGCATCGGCCGTGTGGCATTCTATTTTTTTGAACGGAATGTCGGCGGCTATAATTTCGGCCATGCGATGCTTTATTTTATCGATGGATTCGGGTTCGAGGGCGTTTTCATTATCGAGTAGGCAATAGTATCCGTGAGATAGGGAATGTTCTATACGTAATCTTGTTCCCGGGATAATGTCGTTGATTGCTTTGTACATGACAAAACAGAGGGAACGCACATATGTGCGCATGCCTGCCGGGTGAGAAATATCGAGAAATTCGATGTCTTTGGGCCCGAATACCCGGTATTTCAATTCTTCGGTTTTGTTATTTACGTAAGCGCAAATCGGGCGGTGAGCCAGTCGAGGATTTGCCAGTTTATAGATTTCGAGGAGGCTTTCACCTCCGTTTACACGTATCGTTTTTCCTGTGTTTACACAATAAACGTCAAATTGTTCTTTTTCCATAATGTTGATGGGATATAATTTCGATGGTATTCTTAATTGTTAATAAAAATAAAAACGGCAATTTCTACCTGATGTAAATCTTTTTATTTGTATAATTTTGCAAAGGAATCATTTCCAGATGCAGATTGTGAGTTAAATATACTACAAAGAGGATAATAAAACAACTATTTAAGAAACTTTCATGGAATACACATTTCTGGACTTCTTGACTTTGATCGGGTCGGTCGGTTTGTTCCTATATGGAATGAAGGTCATGAGCGAAGGGTTACAGAAGGTAGCAGGAGACAGACTGCGTAATATCCTTGCCGTGATGACGAAAAATCGGTTTTCAGGAATGTTGACCGGAATATTGATAACAGCATTGATTCAAAGCTCGTCGGCTTCGACGGTAATGGTCGTCAGCTTTGTGAATGCCGGGTTAATGACGTTGGGGCAATCGATGGCAGTCATTATGGGGGCGAATGTCGGTACGACAGCCACGGCGTGGCTTATCTCTCTTTTTGGATTCAAAGTCGATATCACAATTTTTGCTTTGCCGTTGATAGGTTTGGGAGTTCCTTTGTTGTTTTCGAATAAAAGTTCTCGTAAATCGTGGGGCGAGTTTATAATCGGATTCTCATTCTTGTTCATGGGGCTTAGTTATATAAACAACTCGGTTCCCGATTTGAGAAGTAATCCCGAGGTGTTTGAGTTTTTGTCTTCTTACACGCAGCATGGGTTCATTTCTATTTTGGGATTTTGTGCTGTAGGGGCGATTCTCACGATGATTGTGCAGTCATCGAGTGCATCGATGGCGATATTTTTAATCATGTGTAGCAAAGGTTGGATTTCATTCGACATAGCTGCCGCTTTGATTTTGGGTAGTAATATCGGTACGACGATAACTCCTCTGTTGGCTTCTATCGGTGCGAATGTGTCGGCGAAAAGGGCAGCGATGGGTCATTTGCTGTTCAATATGCTCGGTTCCATGTGGGCACTTGTTTTGTATTATCCTTTCATTCGTTTTATCGTGTGGATTTGTACTTCGTTGGGGGTAGGGAACCCGAATGACTTGATGTCGTTTATTTCCACTTGGGAGCAATCCGATCCAGCATTGGTTGCCGCGCTGAATAGCGGACAGAATTTGGGTTCTGCCGATTTCGAACAGCAAAAAGCTCATTTTGCAGCCATGCAGTTTTCTGTATCGTTCGGGTTATCGATGTTCCATACGGTATTCAATGTAATCAATGTAACCATTATGATTTGGTTTACAGGCTTATATGAGAGGATAGTTACCCGCTTGGTGAGGGTAAAAGATAAGAACGAAGAGGAGTTCCAATTGAAATTTATTTCGCGGGGTATGTTGTCGGCTTCGGAATTAAACCTACCGCAAGCCCATCAGGAGATTGCGGTGTATGCCGAGCGGGTACAACGCATGTTCGGTATGGTCGCCGATTTATTACATGAAAAGGAAGGAAGCGAAGCCTATTTGAAATTATACAATCGTATCGAGAAATACGAGCAGATTTGCGACCGTATGGAATTGGAAATTGCCGGATTCTTGAACTTGGTTGTCGGCGGTCGGTTGAGCTATGAAGGAAAAATGATGGTAAACAGTATGCTTACTATCGTGACCGAGATTGAGAGTATAGGAGATTGTTGTTATAACCTCGCTCGTACTTTGCAACGGAAGCAAGACTCTCATATCGATTTTAACGACGAGATTGTAAGTAATATCGATGCGATGTTTAAACTCGATTCCGAAGCGTTGTCCAATATGGTGGCGCTCCTGTCGAGTAACGAACCGCTTATGAGCGAGATAATGATTTCGTATAATAAAGAGTGTGAGATTAATAATTATAGGAATCAACTGCGCGGGGCTAATGTCGAAAACATCAATAATAAACATTACGAATACCAATCGGGAATATACTATATGGATATGATTTCGGAGTGTGAACGGTTGGGCGATTACGTTATCAATGTGGTTGATGCCATCAAACAGCAGCAGGTAAAACATGCTTGAAATGAGACGATACGATAAAAGCCGTCCCGAATATTCGGGACGGCTTTTATCGTTGGTAAGAGAGATTATCGTCGTAATAATGCGATAAGCTCTGCCACACCCTCCGAGGCTCCCTTTTGGATAACCCGAACGGAACGATCGACAGGAACTTTTACCTCTTTGGGATCGATAAGGTATATCGGTACTTGCGGACGTACGTAACGGAGCAATCCTGCGGCGGGATAAACGTTCAGCGATGTTCCGATGACGACGAATATATCGGCTTCTTCGGTGATTTCGATAGCCGGCTCTATCATGGGTACGGCTTCGCCGAACCATACGATGTGAGGTCTCAGCCGGTTTCCGTATCGGTCGGTTTCATCGGCTTTTATTTCATAGTGGTCGGGAGACAATTCATAAATGCGATTTTCATTTTTTGTCGAGCGTACTTTGGTGAGTTCTCCGTGCAGATGAATTACGTGAGTACTCCCGGCGCGTTCGTGTAGATTGTCTACATTTTGAGTGATGACTGTTACATCGTAATCCTTTTCGAGAGCCGCCAATCCGAAGTGCCCTTTATTGGGTTCGACGGTGAGGAGTTCTTTGCGTCTTTTGTTATAAAACTCTTGTACCAAAGCTGGATTTCTTTCCCAGCCTTCCGGGGTTGCGACATCTTCTACGGGGTAACGGTCCCATAACCCTCCACTGTCTCGGAATGTAGAAAGCCCGCTTTCTACACTCATTCCTGCGCCTGTCAATACAACCAGTTTCTTTTTCATACCTTTTGTTTCAACAAAATGGATTTCATCTTAAATAATTAAGATAAAGTTAGAGTAAAACTTCGGCGGCTGCAAATGTTTTTTAATAAAATGTGTTGAGATTTTGGAATGGGTGACACTATTCCATCGGGAATTATGTTTTTTTTTAAGGAGAATTTATTGAATTAAGTATAAAAGCCCTATCTTCGCTTCGCAAATATTGTTATTATGTTTGCTTAAATACAATAAAAATAGAAAATGGACAAATTAAGTTATGCATTAGGTCTCAGCATGGGGCACAATTTTTTAGGCTCGGGTATCAAATCGTTGAACGTCGAGGATTTTGCCAAAGGTGTAGAGGCTGTATATAAACAGGAAAAACCGGAAATTAGTTTCGATGAGGCAAAAAAAATCATCAACGAGTTTTTTTCCAATTTGCAAGATGAAATCGCCGAGACGAATAAACAGGCCGGAAAAGAATTTTTGGCAGAGAATGCCAAGCGTTCCGGTGTGGTGGTACTTCCCAGCGGTTTGCAATATGAAGTGCTTGCCGAGGGAAAAGGTCGTAAGCCGAAAGTTACCGATAAAGTTCAATGTCATTATCATGGAACTTTGATTGACGGACAAGTGTTCGACAGTTCGATACAGCGGGGTACTCCGGCAGTATTCGGGGTCAACCAAGTGATACCCGGTTGGGTGGAAGCCTTGCAGTTAATGCCCGAGGGTTCTCGTTGGAAATTATATATACCTTCTGATTTGGCGTATGGAGAGCAAGGAGCCGGCGGAAGTATTCCGGCAAACGCTACTCTGATTTTTGAAGTGGAACTAATAAAAATATTATAATTATTTACCCAATAAACAATGAAAAAGACTATTTTATTTTGTGTGGCACTCGCCGGTTTGACGGCAATGTCTTCTTGCGGAAACAAGGCCGCTACTAAGTTGGAAAATGCAGCAGATAGCGCAAGCTATGCTCTGGGTGTTTCTAATGGCGCCCGTTTTGGAGAAGCCCTGAAATCGGGTATGTACGAACAGCTTAAAAACATCGATCCCAATGATTTTATGAAAGGTTTGGCCGCTGCCTTGAAAACCGATTCTACGCAGCGTTCTTATGAAATGGGATTGAGTCAGGGTCTTTATATTAAGGAGATGTTGAATAATATCAAACAAGGAACCGGCGTAGAGATCGATATCCCGACATTCGTTCAGGCTTATAAACAAGCTATGGACGGCGATACGACTTTGTTGATTTCGGCTATGCAATCCAATTCGGTTCTCGATGCTATTTTCAGAGCAGCCGCCGAAGCTAAGGAAAAAGAAGAACTCGCTCGTTTGGCCGAGACTCCCGAAGCCAAAGAAAATTTGGCGAAAGGCGAGGCTTTCCTTGCTGAAAAAGCCAAAGAAGAAGGTGTGGTAAAAACTGAATCGGGACTTCTTTATAAGGTTCTTAAAGAAGGAAAAGGCGATAAAGTACAATCCAATCAACGTGCGAAAGTATCTTACAAAGGAACTTTGATCGACGGAACCCAATTCGATTCCAATGCAAGCGCTACTTTCTCTCCTACGCAAGTCGTTAAAGGCTTTGGAGAAGGTTTGCAGTTGATGCAAAAAGGCGGTAAATATATCTTGTATATTCCTGCCGAACTGGGTTACGGAGTTCGTGGCGGAGGTGATAAAATCCCGACCAATTCGACTCTCATATTTGAAGTAGAGGTTTTGGATATTGTCAAATAGATAGATTTTCTATAAATATTTTGAAGTGCCGCTCTTGTTTGAGTGGCACTTTTTTGTGAAAAAATGTCAGATAAAATGCTAATAATAGATTAAGAATAAACTTTTGTTTGTCTTTTTGTCAAAAAATAGATAAAATATAGCTGTTTATTAAAAAAGAAATGATATTTTTGTCGCAAAATGATTTATATATTAAAATTTTATGGAAAAGATTGATAACCTTGATCGTCAGATTCTCGAAATTATAATGCGCAATGCCCGCATTCCGTCGAAAGATGTGGCTGCCGAATGCGGTGTTTCCCGCGCTGCTATCCATCAACGTATTCAGCGTATGATCGACATGCATGTTATTACCGGATCGGGATACCATGTAAATCCTAAATCTTTGGGTTTCAGGACGTGTACTTATATCGGGGTGAAATTGGAGAAAGGTTCGATGTATCGCGATGTCGTTCCCGAGCTCGAAAAGATTCCCGAAGTAGTAGAATGCCATTTTACGACGGGTCCTTACACAATGCTTTGTAAATTATACGCTCGCGATAACGAGCATTTGATGGAGTTGCTTAATGACAAAATACAGAATATTCACGGGGTGGTTTCGACGGAAACTCTTATTTCGTTGGAACAAAGCATGAACCGCGAAATTCCGGTCATGAAGAAGTGATTATTTTTCGTAGAGTAAAATAGGGAGAGTCTGTCTTGGGGCAGGCTCTTCTCGTTTTAAATCACCGGGTAATAACCGAATTTTTATTTTGTAGTTTTTTATCGGTTCTCCAAAGTAATAACAGAGTGATGGCGGTAGCGATTGTATCGGAAACCGGCATGGCTATCCATATACCGTTCAAGGCATATATTCGGGGAAAAATAAGTAGTAACGGAATCAGGAATATGACTTGTCGGGTCAAGCTGAGGAAAATGGACTTAGAAGCCATACCTAAGGATTGGAACAGGTTGGTGGTGACGATTTGGAATCCGACAATCGGGAATACACCCATAACGATGCGCATCCCGTGTATGGCTACATCGATGAGGTTCGTATCGGTAGTGAAGGCCCGTATAATGTAATACGGGAAAAAGGTTGAACCTATCCACCCGACCGTGCAACAAATGGTCGCTACGATGCCGGTTAAAACGAATGCTTTTTTCATTCTGGTGTAATTACCTGCACCGTAATTGTACCCTACGATGGGTTGCATGCCTTGACACAACCCGATAATGAGCATAACGACCAATGTGGCGTAACTGTTGAAAATACCGAATGCACCTATCGCCTCGTCTCCCCCATACCGATAGAGCGATGTGTTGATGATTGCATTGATAACGCTGCTGGCTACATTGACCAAAAACGGAGCTAACCCGATGGAAACGATGTTGAACAGGATTCCCCATTCGAGTTTGAAGTATCGACGATGGAATCGCAACTGGCTTTTAGGGTTGAAGAAATGTATCATGACAAATGCTGCCGAAATGGCCATAGCTATATCTGTCGCTATGGCTGCGCCCTTTATTCCCCAATCTAACCAGAAAATGAAAATCGGTGCGAGGATAAGATTGGAGAAAGCACCTATGAGCATAGTGTACATGGCTTTTTCCGGATACCCCGAAGCTCGCATCATATTGTTGAAACTATAACAAAGATTGGTGCAGAGCATACCCGGCATGATGTAGATGAGAAACTCTCTGGCATATGGAATGGTACGGTCGCTGCCGCCGAAACTGCGCAGTATATTGTCCATGTAAACCGAGAAGAAGGTGAGGTAACAAACGGCAAACGAGAGCGAAAGTACAAGACTGTTTGCCAAAATTTTTTCAGCTTTGACTTTGTCGTTCTGTCCCAAAACGATTGAAATGCGAGCCGATGCTCCCAGCCCTACCAACATACCGATAGCCCCTGCCAACGACATGATAGGAAAGGTCAGAGCTAAGCCCGAAATGGCATCGGCTCCTACGCCCTGACCGATAAAAATGCGGTCGATGACATTATACAGAGACATAACCATTGTACCGACAATTGCCGGAACAGAGTACTTCCAAAGCAGTTTCCCTACCGGAAGTGAAGTCAGTTCTCTATGAATATCGTTTTGGTTTTCCATGTTCGGAGTAGTCGGCACTTAGGAAGGATCGATCCAATCGCCGTGGGCTTTGATAAGAGCTATCAGTTTTTCGATAGCCATCTCTTCGGGTATGTTCTTTTCGATACACTCTTTACCTTTGTACAAACTCACTTTGCCGCGCCCGGCTCCTATGTATCCGTAGTCGGCATCGGCCATCTCTCCCGGCCCGTTTACAATGCATCCCATGATACCGATTTTTAGCCCGGTAAGGTGTGAGGTCGCCGCTTTGACACGGGCGATTGTAGTTTGTAAATCGAACATGGTTCTGCCGCAACTCGGACAAGAAATATATTCTGTTTTACTGAATCGCTTGCGTGCGGCCTGTAAAATCGTGAACATATAGTCTGTGAGTCGCTGGGACGAGATATTTCCATTATTGCGAAGGAATATGCCATCGATAAGATTATCGAGCAGAAACGGCCCGAAATCGGCCCCTGCTTTCACTTGCAGGTCTTCGCTCTCTTTTTCTTCGTATTCGACCATGAATACGACCGGAAGTTTGCAGTTTGCCGCGGTAAGCCGTGCCAATGCCGCCCGCAGGTCTCCTACCGGGTTGGTATGCCGAGAGGAGAGAATAAGAACTATTCCCGATTCCTGCGACAGCTCGCCGATAATTTCTTCCGACAGGTCGGCTGCATCGGCTTGTAGGAAGCGGACAGTCGCCGGAGTCGATTTCAATGCAGATAATTCGTGCATTTGAAATAACGGATAGGAGTCGTTTTCCCCGTGATAGTGTGCAAAATCTACGATAGATCGAATATCGCCGCCGACTGTTCGGTCGTGTGTGTAGTAGAAATCGGCGCGTGTCCCTGTTTGAGGCACTCCTTCGGCGATAACTACGGGCTGTTGGTTGCCGCCGATACAATTACAACTCTCTCTCTCTCGGGCTGCCATTTGTTCCAGCGATACGTCGGGGGTTGTTATCGGTTTGTGGCCGGTTCTTGCCGTAATATAATTCACCAGCTTGCAAGCTACCGGGATTTCGGCTTCGGGAGCCTCGCTTAACGACACTCTTATGGTATCGCCTATCCCGTCGGCCAGCAGTGTTCCTATACCTACCGCCGATTTTATTCTTCCGTCCTCACCGTCTCCGGCTTCGGTGACTCCCAAATGAAGCGGATAATTCATACCTTCCGATTCCATCGTTTCGATAAGTAGCCGAACGGTTCGTACCATGACTACCGTATTTGATGCTTTGATGGAGATTACCACGTTGTCGAAATTTTCCGAGCGGCAGATTCTCAAAAACTCCATACACGACTCCACCATACCTTCGGGGGTATCTCCATAACGGCTCATGATACGGTCCGACAGAGAACCGTGATTCACTCCTAAACGTATTGCCGTGTGTTGTTCTTTGCAAATATTCAGAAATGGAATGAACCTCTCTTTGAGCTTTTGCAGTTCGGCGGTATATTCTTCGTCTGTATAGGACAGTTGTTTGAAAGTGCGGGCACTATCGACGAAATTACCCGGATTTATACGCACTTTATCTACGGTGTAGGCGGCGGCATCGGCAGCTTTCGGGTTGAAGTGGATATCGGCGACCAAAGGTGTCGTATAGCCTCTGGCAATTAACTCTCTTTTGATTTCGCCTAAATTTTCCGCTTCCCTCACTCCTTGTGCCGTGAGCCTCACATAGTCGGCTCCCGCTTGAATGATGCGTATACATTGGTCCACACTGGCCGCGGTATCCAGCGTGGAGGTATTGGTCATCGATTGTATGCGTACGGGATATTCACCTCCGAGAGGTGTGTTTCCTATCTGTACGATACTGCTTTTCCTGCGGTGGTAATTATAGTAGTCCATGACAAGGGAAACTATGGAATCAATTGGTCTTGAATTTATATTTTATCGATGCGAGTTCTTGGTTGGCATCAACGATTTTTTTCGTAAGTCCGGTTTTGTATTTTTCTACTTTCGAAGCGACGGTTTCGTCGCCGAGCGCCAAAATCTGAGTGGCGAGAATAGCTGCGTTGAGGGCTGCGTTGACTCCTACCGTCGCTACGGGAATTCCGGGAGGCATTTGCACGATGGCGAGCAAGGCATCGAGTCCTTCCATACCCGATTTGATGGGAACTCCTATCACGGGCAGTGTAGTCATCGAAGCGATAACACCGGGCAGGTGTGCGGCCATACCTGCGGCGGCAATGATAACTTTTATTCCTCTGGAACGAGCATTTTTGGCGAATTCCTCAACTTCCGCAGGGGTACGATGTGCCGATAAGGCCAACATTTCGAACGGGATTTCGCACTCGTCGAGCAGCTTGGCGGCTTTTTCCATGATAGGAAGGTCGGACGTACTGCCCATAATTATACTTACGATTGGTTTCATAATAAATATAAATTGTCTGTGATTGGTTTTATATGAATAGGAAAAATAAAAATCCGCAGCACATGGCTCCTAATGCAAATCCCGCACCTACTTGGCCGATCGTGTGTCGATTCAGTAAAATACGAGAAGAGCCGATGAGTCCTGCAAGCAAAATGATGGTTATTTGCAAGGGGAATATATAGGGCGTGAGCATTAATCTATAAATGCTCATTAGGAATACCAATACAACCATCGCTCCGGCCGCTACCATGTGTGCGCTTATTTTCCAATATCGGTTGATAAATAAAGAAATGATAAGCGAGACGATTGCACCCGCTATGAAAGAGAGTATCCAATTCGGTATTCCGAAACGGTATAAGTAGAGATAACATGCGATATAACAAACGAAGTTGATGATATACGGAACGGTACGCTCGGTGCGGTTGTGAAGTCTGAAATCGCTGATATGACCTGTTTTGTAGAGGATAAATATGCCTAAGGACGGAAGTATGCAAGTGGTGAGCAATACGCCTATGACGATGATTCCTAACAGTCTGTCGCCGAAGACTCTCATATAGGACGTATAAAGTGCGATGGCGATTCCGTAAGTTGGCATCAATAACGGGTGGAATATAGTCGATAGAATCGTGGCTAATAGTTTCATGTGTCGTTCGGTTTGATTCATTCAAATTTCTTTTCGCAATCGGGCTACCGGTATCGATAGTTGTTCCCTGTATTTAGCGATTGTACGCCGGGCTATCGGATAGCCTTTTTGTTGCAGCAGCTCGCACAGCTTATCGTCCGAGAGGGGTTTATGTTTGTCTTCGTGGTCTACCAGTTCTTCCAACAATCTTTTGATTTCCCGGGTAGAAACCTCTTCTCCGGCATCGTTTTGCATAGATTCGGAAAAGAAATATTTTAACGGATAAATGCCGAAATTTGTTTGCACGTATTTGCTGTTGCTGGCTCGGGAGATGGTAGAAATGTCATATCCCGCACGTTCGGCGACATCTTTCAGAATCATGGGTTTCAAGTTGCGTTCGTCGCCGGTGAGGAAAAAATCTTTTTGTAAATCTACGATGACTTTAATTGTGCTCAGCAGTGTTTCCTGTCGTTGTTTTACAGCATTGACAAACCATTGCGCCGCATCGAGTTTTTGTTTGACGAATAACAGGGCATCCCGTTTTTCCCGAGTCTGGTTTTGTTTGTTCGAGGAATAATCGTCGAACATATCCTGATAATCCCGGCTTACGTGTAGTTCGGGTATATTCCCGTTATTTAGCCCGATGGTTAACTCCCCATCTTGCGCTTCGACAAAAAAGTCGGGAATAATGTGATGTTCCGAGCTGCCCGAATAGCTGTTGTTCCATGCGCTTCCGGGCTTGGGATTAAGTAGCGTGATTTCTCGTATGGCTTGTTTCAGTTCTTCTTCGCAAACATTACATTGGCGCATGATTTTGTCGTAATGCTTTTTAGAGAATTCTTCGAACATTTTGTCGATGATCTTGTAAGCCAATAAGTTGGCAGGAGTCCCTTCGTGGCGCTCTAATTGGAGTAGCAGGCATTCCCGTAAATTCGAAGCTCCGACACCGGCCGGTTCGAACTCCTGAATCATTTGTAAAATATCTTCTACTTGGCTCACCGGAACGTCTAAACCTACTTGAAAAATAAGATCGTCCGAAATAGCTTGTATCGGTCTCTGTAAATAACCGTTGTCATCTATATTCCCAATAATGTATTGAGCAATTTGATAGGAGGTTTCGTCGAGAGAAAGCTCTCCCAACTGGCTTTCGAGGTAATCGTGAAATGAAGAGGCCGATACGAATGGAATGTCTTCTTTTTTGTCATCTTTCGAGTAGTTGTCGGCTTCGAGTCGGTAGTCCGGTATATCTTCTTCGTTGCGATAATCACCCAATGTAAGTTCCTCTGCCGATTCTCCCGGATTTCCGTCTTCATCGGCGTTGGCATCAAATTCGTTTATACTGTCCGGGATTTCTTCCCGTCCTTCTTCTAAGGCGGGATTATCGACCAGTTCTTGTTGTACGCGTTCTTCAAATTCGATTTCGGTAAGTTCGAGGAGTCGAATCAACTGTATCTGCTGGGGCGATAGTTTCTGTTGCAATTTTTGTTGCAACTGCTGTTTCAGTGCTGCCATAAGCTGTGAGTGATTTGCAAACGAAGATAGCTATTTTTGCTCTAAATAAGTAAAAAAATGAGAATTTTTAGAAGCTGTTTTTATTTTTTCAGCCTGTATTCGAGAGCTGTTTTTCAAGGGTATTTTACAAATGAAAGAAATATGAATAAGTTGGAGCTACATTCTTTCGGAATGATTGTTGCCGGTGTTTTTGAAACTTTATGGTGAGACTCTCTGCTGCTTTCGGTTCAGTAAAACCTCGTGGGATAGACATGAATTTTAGCGATGAAATTTTTGTAGATAACCACATTCCGGACTTTTCGGTGAAAGGTTGATTCTTGCTTAATTAAAACCTCCTCCCCTGTGTTTGGTTGTCAAACAAAATATAGGGGAGGTGGCACGAAGTGACGGAGGGGTTGAAAACAACATCACATTAGACTGTTTGTATCGGATATTTAATCCTCTCGCCTTACGAGCGTTCTCCCTATCTCATCTGCGATGAGCTGAGGGTGGGGAACTAAGATGTCACTGCGAATATTCTTTTCACTCCTATTCGCAAATACAAGAGAGAATTTAAAAGACAATCTTCACTAATTTCCTCCTGAGCCTTGCTTTCCATAGTATTAAGGGGGATTCAACGCTTCTTCGCTATATCTTTTGCGAAACATGAGGGGGAAGAGCTTGTTCTTATTACGAATAAAAAAAGCCGTGTATGGGAAATACACGGCTTTTATGCGGCAAATAAATGATTCTTATTGGTTGTTGTCGTTACGAGAATGACGGTCGCTGCGGGGAGCTCTTTCGGGGCGGGGCAACAGCGCCTTCATAGACAAGCGGTATTTACCGGTTTTTTTGTCTATTTCGATGAGTTTTACCGTTACTTCGTCTCCTTCGTGGATGCCCGATGTCTCCATCGATTCGAGGCGATCCCAGCTGATTTCCGAGATGTGGAGTAATCCGTCTTTTCCCGGAAGAATTTCTACGAAAGCGCCGAAGGGTAAAATCGATTTAACGACTCCGGTATAAGTTTCTCCCTCTTCGGGTTGAGCCGTGATGGATTTGATACGACGTATGGCATCTTTAATAGAATCGAGATTAGCAGCAGATATTTCTATGTGTCCCTCGTTGTTGATTTCATCGATAGTAACGACAGCTCCGCTGGCTTCCTGTATGCTTTGGATAATTTTTCCGCCCGGGCCTATTACGGCTCCGATCATGTCTTTCGGGATAATCATCGTTTCGATACGAGGCGCGTGCGGTTTCAAGTCGGCGCGAGGTTCGGCGATAGTGTCGGTGATAATATTAAGAATGTGCAGACGACCTTCGCGGGCTTGGTTCAATGCTTTTTCCAAAACTTCGTAAGAAAGCGCATTTCTGTGCGATTTCCTCAACTTCGGGAACTGCAACAGAGGTAACTGCATTTTCCATCATCACCGATTATGAGAAAGGTATCAAATATCCGATCGCTGACTTTGAGATCACACCGGATGTTGCAATCGTTGATCCGGAACTTGCAGAGACAATGCCACAGAAACTGGTAGCACATACCGGAATGGATGCGATGACACATGCAATCGAGGCATATGTATCGACAGCGAACTGTGATTTCACAGATCCGCTTGCCCTGCATGCAATCAAGATGATCCAGCGTGATCTGGTAGGATCTTATAACGGGGATATGGAAAAGAGAGATAACATGCATAATGCACAGTGTCTTGCCGGTATGGCATTTTCCAATGCACTGCTTGGTATCGTACATTCCATGGCACATAAGACCGGTGCTGCATTTGCGGATTACGGCGCACATATCATCCACGGTGCAGCCAACGCAATGTATCTGCCGAAAGTGATCGCATTTAACGCCAAAGATGAAACTGCAAAGAAACGTTATGGTGAGATCGCAGATTTCATGGGACTTGGCGGTGATTCATTAGACGAGAAAGTGGAACTTCTGATCAAATATCTGCGTGGTATGAATGATGACTTAAAGATTCCGCACTGTATTAAGAATTATGGTGCAGACAGTTATCCGACCGAGCAGGGCTTTGTACCGGAAGAAGTGTTCTTAGAGAGACTGCCGGAGATCGCAGCCAATGCAATCTTAGATGCATGTACAGGATCAAACCCGAGACAGCCGAGCCAGGAGGAGATGGAAAAGCTGTTGAAATGCTGTTACTATGACACGGAAGTAGATTTCTAGGATTTTTCGAAGCGGAGAATAAAAAGAAAAAGACAGACGGATTATTCCTGTTGGGTGGGAATGATCCGTCTGTTTTTCATTCATAGGAAATTACGTCCTATGAATGAAAACGCCCTCCGGGCGGGATGCGCACCTCGCGGAGGAGAAGAAAAATATTTTGAAGTATGTACAGGCAGATAGTCTGCGGAGATATGATAGAAATGATTTCGCAAACAATTGAAAATAGTCGTATTGCGGTTATAATATAGAAAAGGTAATGTAACATAGCGGTACAAATGAAGGAGGAGTTTTAGTTTATGAAAGGAGGGATGAAAAAAGCTTTTACGGCATTGCTGGCTGCGACTGTTTTGGTTGGTGGGATGCCGGTAAATATGCAGGCGAATGTGATTGCGGAGACAGAAAAAGCGGAATCGGCATCAGAGAAAGTAAATGAAAAATATGCGGATACGGAAGAACTGGATCTGATGGATCGTGAACGTCAGGAGACACAGGCAGGCGAACAGGAGAAACGGGAGAATACGGAGCAGCCAGAGTCGGAAGAAACAGAACAGCCAGACACAGAAGAACAGTCAGAGGAGACAGAGCAGCCAGACACAGAAGAACAGCCGGAGGAGACAGAGCAGCCAGACACAGAAACAGAACTGCCGGAAATGGAAGAAGAAACAGAAGAACGGGAAGAAACTTCAATCAAGGGGGACGCAAGTGAAGAGCAGATTGCAGCGGAACAGAAGGCCTGGACTCTGATTAATAAATATGCAGACCCGGATTACTTTTTAACAGATCCTGAAAGGAATGCTATAACAGATGCCCAGTTTGAGGAATTAAGACAGGCTGCATTACAGGCTGTAGCCGGGTGTACTACACAGTATGAGAAAATAAAAGCGATTATGGCATTTGTTGCGGACAGAACTTATTATGATTATTATGCCTATTATAATAATAAGCCAAGTTATTGGTCACCTTATGAGGTATACGAGCAAAAACGGGCCATGTGTTCGGGTTATGCAAAACTTATGAGAACCTTGTGTATTTCTATTGGGATTCCATGTATGGATTTAGAGGGACATGCACATGAATACAATGCTGTTTATGACAGTGAAAATGCGAAATGGATTTTTGTTGATGCTACATGATGCAGTAGCAACTCTTATACCGTAGATAAAGAATGGGAGTATCATGGGTATTCTTACAGGTGTTTTGATCTGACACCGGAAGAAATTGCAGAATTATCAAGTCATCAGATATATCGGATTGATGGTTTGCTGAAAGATGGGTTGTATTACAGTCTGATTCCTTCTAAGTGGCTCAGAGGAGACTGGTATTTCGAACTGGCTGCCGTAAAAAATAAAAATATCCGTCAGGCAAAGTGTGCCGGATTTGAAGATATTGACGTGCTGGAAGTGAATGATGGAGCGGGTGTGTTTGCAGACTGTACGCTGTTGGAAGAAGCAGATTTGTCCCAGACAGGGATAACGGAATTGGAAGGAACATTTGAGGGGTGCAGTGCATTGGAAACGGTGAAATTGCCAGAGAATATAACGAAAATTGGATTTGGCACATTTACAGGCTGCAGTTCACTGGAGAAAATGGATTTATCCCAGACTTTGGTTACAGAAATAGGCGGTAGTGCATTTTCTGCCTGCAGTGGATTAAAAACCGTGAAATTCCCCAAAACATTAACGGCGATTGACAGTTATGCTTTTTTATCCTGTAAAAATTTAACGGGGGAACTTGATCTTTCCCAGACCGCGGTAAAAACAATTGGAATCTGTGCGTTTTATAAGGACGGCGGCGTGCTTGGGAAGATAAGGCTGCCAAAGACGATTACAGAGATTGGCAGCGAAGCATTTTCCTGGGAAACGACAGACGGACCTGAAAAAATATATGTAATAACCAGTCTCTCCAAAGATAAAATCAATGCAGAAGCATTTAAGAGGAATGTTCCGGTTGTCGTGTGTCCATATCTTTATAAAATAAAATTTGACGGCAATGGCGCAGCAAAAGGGAAAATGAGTGAGAAAGCATGTGCGGCGGGTCAGAAGGAAAAACTTTCAAAAAATAAGTTTGAAAAGAAAGGATATACATTTGCAGGCTGGAATAGGCAGCCAGATGGGAAGGGAACCTTTTATGAGGAAAATGCCTATGTAAAAAATCTGACAAAAAAGCAGATGAGGTCGTAACTTTATATGCCCAGTGGAAAGCAGCACAGTATCAGATTACATATAACCTGAATGGAGGCAAAAATAATAAGAAGAATCCCAAAACATATAAAATCACTTCAAAGACGATAAAACTTTCAAATCCGTCAAAAAAAGGGTATGTGTTTAAAGGATGGTATTGTGATAAAAAATGTACCAAAAAGGTAACCTCTATTAAAAAGGGCAGTACCGGAAAAGTAACACTGTATGCAAAATGGGCAAAGGAAAAGTACACCATTACCTACAAATTAAACGGAGGCAAAAATAATAAGAAAAATCCGAAAATATATACCATTACTTCAAAGATGATAAAACTGGCAGCACCAACAAGAAAAGGGTATGTGTTTAAAGGATGGTACCGTGATAAAAAATGTACCAGAAAGGTAACCTCTATTAAGAAAGGCAGCACGGGGAAAATCACACTGTATGCAAAATGGAAAAAGAAATAAACAAATCCAAAATGTTCCACATAACGGAACAAAGTTTTACATTGTGAAAATGTTACAAAAAAACAGGGAAAAACAGTAAAAAAAATGTTGCTATTTAGACAAAATATGTTAGAATAAATATGTGCGTTTTAGAAAGGCACATAACATGGCTTGATTATGGAAACAAATACGGTGTCCATAATTACATAGTAATTTATTTTAGGAGGAATTATCAAAATGGCAAACAAATGGGTGTATATGTTTAGCGAAGGCGACATGACCATGCGTAACCTGCTTGGTGGTAAAGGTGCCAACCTTGCAGAGATGACAAGCATCGGACTTCCTGTACCACAGGGATTCACAATCACAACAGAGGCTTGTACACAGTATTATGAAGATGGACGTAAGATCAACGACGAGATCATGGCTCAGGCTATGGAAGGCGTTAAGAAAATGGAAGAGATCAACGGAAAGAAATTCGGCGATCTTAAGAATCCATTATTAGTATCTGTTCGTTCAGGTGCAAGAGCTTCTATGCCAGGTATGATGGATACTATCTTAAACCTTGGTTTAAATGACGAAGTAGTAGCAGCTATGATCGCTGGTAACCCAGATCCAGCATTCGAGCGTTTCGTTTACGATTCCTATAGACGTTTCATTCAGATGTTCTCTGACGTAGTTATGGAAGTTGGTAAGAAATATTTCGAACAGCTTATCGACAAGATGAAAGAAGAAAGAGGCGTTAAATTCGATATCGACCTCACAGCAGCAGACTTAAAAGAATTAGCAGAGCAGTTCAAAGCTGAGTACAAGAACCAGTTAGGAACAGACTTCCCTTCAGATCCTGTAGAGCAGTTAAAACTTGCTATTGAAGCTGTATTCCGTTCTTGGGACAACCCACGTGCAAACGTTTACCGTCGTGACAACGATATCCCATATTCCTGGGGAACTGCTGTTAACGTAATGCCGATGGTATTCGGTAACTTAAATAACGAGTCCGGTACAGGCGTTGCATTTACACGTGATCCAGCTACAGGTGAGAACAAACTTATGGGTGAGTTCTTAATCAATGCACAGGGTGAAGACGTAGTTGCCGGTGTTCGTACTCCAATGCCAATCGCACAGATGGAGCAGGAATTTCCAGAAGCTTACGCTGAATTCTTAAAAGTATGTGAGACTCTTGAGAATCACTACCATGATATGCAGGATATGGAGTTCACTGTAGAGAACAAGAAACTTTACATGTTACAGTGCCGTAACGGTAAGAGAACAGCTCCAGCTGCATTAAAGATCGCTTGCGACCTTGTTGATGAAGGACATAAGACAGAGGAAGAAGCAGTATTAATGATCGATCCTCGTAACTTAGATACATTATTACATCCACAGTTTGATGCTGCTGCATTAAAAGCTGCAACTCCACTTGGAAAAGGTCTTGGAGCATCTCCAGGAGCTGCTTGTGGTAAAGTTGTATTTACAGCAGAAGATGCTGAGACTTGGAATGCAAGAGGAGAGAAAGTCGTATTAGTACGTCTTGAGACTTCTCCAGAAGATATCACTGGTATGAAGGCTTCCCAGGGTATCTTAACAGTACGTGGTGGTATGACATCCCACGCAGCCGTAGTTGCACGTGGTATGGGTACATGCTGTGTATCCGGATGTGGCGATATCGCTATGGACGAAGAAAATAAGAAATTCA